>Ga0075156_10000586_pt1 | contig 18767 bp, 17 predicted proteins | sample JI81AbrownDNA_FD_70966 | JGI IMG/M metagenome (GOLD analysis project Ga0075156, IMG submission 70966) | Wastewater effluent complex algal communities from Wisconsin, to seasonally profile nutrient transformation and Carbon sequestration -... | ecosystem: Engineered > WWTP > Effluent > Algae...
AGACAGACGTTTTGACCACTCACAAGCAAGCTCGTCGCAGAGACCGAGCCAATACTGAGAGTCGAGCCCGTTGCATTGGTAAATGAAAGGGCGGTGATAGTACCGGTCGTAACATTGGCGGTGCCAATGGTTGCGGTACCGATATTTGAGGTTGAGGCATTAACAGTTGAGGAATTGAGCACCGTGACAATCATCGAGGCACCAGAGGCACTCGTGAAAGCGAGATTGGTAGTCGTGGCATTAACGATGCCAGCATCGGTTGCCGTGAGGGTTTGAGAAAAGAAGGCGGTAGCGGTGGCTTGTCCGAGGGTTGATGAGACTGAATAGAGTTCGGCAAATGAGCCAACGGTACCTTGAAGGTTGGCAAAGAAGGCATTGGTACTTGTGACATTAGTACCCGTGGCATTGGTCCATGAGAGACCCGTGATGGTGCCGCTTGCTGAGGCGAGGGTATCAATCAACGCACTTGAGGCATTGAGGTTGGTGGTGGTGACTCCGCCAAAGAAGGTGACGGCGACGGATGTGGTGGCACCGCGGTTGGTGACAGTGTCGAGAGTATCGGCTTCAGCACCGGCTGGCGGACAATTGGTGCCGTCACTCGTACAGACCTCAAAACCGTTTACGATCACCTGAGTCGATGAGATAAAACTCGCAAAGAGATTTGTCGAAGTTGTATTCACGCCCGTAGCATTCGTCCAGGTCAAGCTCGACAATGTTGACGGTGAGAGCACCGAGAGACTCGTGAACGTGGCATTTGTCGCAACGAGGCTGGTACCAGTTGCATCTGTAAACAAGAGACTTGTGATACCGCCATTCGTCGCCGTTAAGTTTGTCGCAAAGAGATTAGTGGACGTTGTATTGGTACCCGTGGCATTTGTCCAAACGATAGAGGCCGAGGTGGCATTCTCAATAATGACATCGCCAAAGTTACCGTTCCAACGCAAAGCCGGAGTGCCGATGCTATAGAGCAAGTCTGACGTTGGCGTCAGATCAGATGAGACCGTCGTAACAGAAAGCTCACCCAGGACGGCAAAATTTGCCGTAGATGTGCCGCCACCAAACTCAATGGCATTTGTTGTAACGGCGCCTTCGTCAGTCACGTCTTGAAAGGTTGATGTACCCGCTGAACCAAGCGCTTTCCATTGCGCGACGGTATCGTCGTAATAATTCAACGTACCACTTGCAGAATTATAGTAAATCCGACCACCCGTACCCGTGGGCTCAGCAGCAAAACTATTTACTCCCCCCGCCGTATAGGCATAAGGGACACTGTTTAACGTCACGCGCGGCGACATCTCACCATCACCATTCACCTCAATAGACAAGAAAAGATCCTGATTAAAATCTAGCGATGAAGGAAACGGCATTACCGAACCAAGATTGGCACTAAAAAACCCTTCATCAACGGCTAGCAACTGTGACTCCGTCCAAAGTGCTACGCCACCCGTGGTTGAAGCATAAACGCTGAACGAGATCGTCTCATTGCCAGAAATATTCGTACCCGATGAATCCTGCAATCGACCATGAAAACCGATCGTCGATGGCATTGCAGCAGACGCAACTTGAGGCGATACGAGCGTTGGGATGGTAAAAAAACTAAAAACAACTTGTAAAAACGACAAAATGCCCGCTAAAAATTTGCGGATGCGTACAGGAAAAAGACCAGCCGTTCTCATGCTTAAAGAAGCGCCTACTTAGGCGCTTCTATTATACCAAATTTTTCACTGTTACTAAAGCTATTTCTTTCTTGTTCTGTGGATAAGCTTCTTCTCTGGTTCTTTTTCTTCTTTGCGCCTGCGCATAAGCAACATTCCAACAAAGAAACCCGTTAACATGACTAAAAACATCCCTACCAAGAGCACCCAAGTCAATGAAGATTTCTCGGCAACGCTATAATCAGAACCTAAAACAAGTTTTATTGAGGACTTCGTACGATTATCCGCCAAATCAATAGCCTCAACCGTGTAGTTCTTCTCCCCTACCTGCCCAGTAATCTCAAAATACGGGTTCGTGGTCGTCGCCATCAAGGTATCACCTTCAAAAACGCGATATTCTCTAATACCCGAAGTATCATCGAGTGCGGCAAATCTCAAATAATTTGGGATGGTCGCATCAATGTTTTGGTAGTCTGAGGTAAGGGCAAACGTTTTTGGCGCTGTAGCATCGATCTGAAACCGATAATCCTGCCTCAAACGACGTCCATCAACATATGTCACAAGAACATGGGCATACCATACACCATCTTTTGGTGCAGTAAACGTTTTTGTGCCGCTATTACTGACTTTTTCTGTTACTGAACCTTCTGGTTGGTCATTGAACGCTATAAAAACTGAAGCGATACCATTACCCTCAGCACTCCACTGCAATGTTACCTCACTATCACGATACCAAGCGTTTTGATTTGGGTGGGATGAACTTTTCACAACGAGCGTCGAACTCGTGCTTGATGGTTGAACGCGTACTTCCTCGGTTGCTTTTGGATCTACGATACGAATTTGTGCGCTCGCGAGACCTGCTAACTGATTTTCGCCAGAAGATAAAACCAATGAGCCGCTATTTAACTGAATGGTTGCGACACCTTTTTCAAGCGCTTTAAAGGTGAAAGCACCGGCACCAACCGAACCATCCATTGCCCCCGCAATCGTAAATGCCCCATAAGAAAATGTCCCATTTGCCTGATTAAACGCTGTTGAGGGTGATTTGCTATCAAGCTGACCACTGGGTGACATGGTCGATAAAGACAAAAGAGCAGGCGTATATTGACCAATTAAGCGCACGGTATCAATCGCCTTTGCATCCAATACCGTATATCTGACCTGAAAGGTCTGCCCAACTACGACTTCAGCAGGGGCTTGTATGCTAACGGTCGCCGCTTTGGCGCTCATCGCAAAAAAACCAACCGATAGTAACGGGATGATACTCGCCAAAATACGTAAAAGTGCGTGCTTCATAGGTGGTGGTTAAAAACGTCGGTTCCAATGACTTGCGAGGAGTGAGAGATCGAGATCATCTACCAAACCATCTTCATTAAAGTCAGCCTCAGGGACAGGCCTGCCCCAAGCTCGTGAAAAAAGGGAGAGATCAATATCATCAACATACTGGCTGTCGTTTACATCCCCCACTAATCGACGACGCATAACCGATTCGGCCATCGGCGAAAATTGGTCTCCGTACCGCGCACGCACCCTTAAGACATTGTCCCCTAAACCAAGCGGGTGACGTGGTTTTTGCCACTGATAAGGCCCTGAATAGGTGACCCCCGCCTCTGAATCATTCACAAAAATCGGTGCCCCAGCCTCGCCGCGTAACCCGTCTAAATACCCAATAGGCAAATAGGTCCAGACACGGTGTCGAAGGGTAGGAGCGACAATGGTTGGCGTCCCACCACTACCGCCACCAGTAGGCGGCGTTGGCGGAGGAGGAAGCGGACTACCTGGTACCGGCGCACCAGCACCACCCTGATAATTCGTGCTCGTTAAGCCTTCGCCGACAATGGCCTCTACTGAGCCGTTCAAGACATAATTTGGTGATGACGACTCAACCGTTGCGGGGACGGTGCCCATATTCTTCCCCTGATAGTTACCGCTCGATGCTGATTGCGCCAAAACCAAAAGCGCAGGAGATAATCCAGAAAGAACCACGAGACCGATAACCACTCGCTTCATGGCCGCATTGTATCATATCTGTATACGCATGCGCGATACGCATTTATCAGGTAAACTGTGGCCATGTCACTCGCCAAAAAGATCTTGTGGAATACAGGCATCCAAGTCGCCGGTAAGGTCGTTTCGACCGTCCTTGGGATCTGGTTGATTATCCTCATGACGCGCTCATTAGGGACCGAAGGCTTTGGCGCGTATACAACCGCTAATACCTACCTACAATTCTTTGCGCTCTTTTTGGACATGGGCCTCAATGTCACCCTCGTCGCATTGCTCGGAGAGCGTGCAGATGACGAAGCCTATCAAAAACGCTGTGTCAGCGCCCTCTTCACCTTACGCGTGATTCTCGCTTTGACCATTCTTCTCGTCATCGCTCCGATTTCGGTCTTCGCTTTTCCTTATACCTGGCAGATTAAGCTCGCCGTTTTTGCCCTCGCCGGTTCATTTATCTTTCCGAGCATGAATCAGGTGGTGGTTGGTGCACAGCAAAAAGTCCTCAAGCTCGAACAAGCGGCCATCGCCGAAGTTATTGGCCGCATCGTCTCTATCGTTGGTGTCTTGCTCGTCATCCACTATAATCTCGGACTTTTACCAATGATGTGGGTCATCACCATCTCATCCGCCACACTCTTTTTCTACAATATCTACCACGCACGCAAAGACTCTTCGTTTGCGTGGAATTGGGACCCAGCATTTTGGAAGATGGCCCTACTACGCTCTTGGCCCGTCGGCGTCACGATCTTGCTCGGACTCTTCTACTTTAAAGCCGACACACTTATCTTGAGTCTTACACGTAGCCAAGCTGAAGTAGGTATTTACGGTGCCGCCTACCGTGTCTTTGAAGTGCTCATCACCGTACCATTTATGTATGCGGGTATTATCCTCCCAATTTTGAGTAATGCCTGGATGAAAAAAGATCGTGCGTTTTTTACAAAACTCCTCTCACACTCGCTTGATGGGATGGCTTTTCTTGCTATCCCGATCGTCTTTGGATCAGTACTCCTCGGCAAAAATGTTCTCATCGCCATCTCTGGCCCCGACTTTGCCGACGCCGGCCGCGCCCTCTCGATTCTCTCACTCGCTATAGCTGCCGTCTTTATCAATGTGGTGTTTTCACATGCCGTTATCGCGATCGACGCGCAACGCAAAATGATTTTGCCATATTTGATTGTCTCGATTATTGCCGTTATCTCCTACCTCACCCTCATCCCCATCTACGGTATTTGGGCAGCCGCTTGGCTTACCGTGCTTTTTGAAATTCTCATCACCATCGCGAATATCGTTGTCACTCACCGTGCTGAACCGGTTATCTACCGTCCAAAAACCACCATCTTAGCCTTCATCTCTTGCATTCCAATGACCGCCGTTATTCTGATGACACGCGGATTCTGGATCGGGATTCCGGTTATTGCGGGTGCGGCAACCTATCTCGTGACCGCGTTAAGTCTTGGCGCGATTCCAAAAGAATTACTGAAAGATTTACGCAACAAAAACACGGTACTTACGCCATAACAAAGACCCCTCCCGAGTGGCGGGAGGGGCGAACTTCGTCCGTCAGTATTCACTTTTATTGAGGGTGATAGATCCCCGCATGCATGACACGGCCAGCCGGTACCTTGTACCCCGGCAGAAGGATGACGCCAGGCTTCAGTACAGCATTCGCACCGATAACACATCCATCGCCAACGATGGGACCCATCTTGCGCCGCCCTGTTGAGATCGGGTCGTCGAAGATGGTCTTGCCGGGCAATTGAGTTAAAACCTCGCGTTCATGCTGCGGGTCATCTTCACAGCGACTCGTTAGCCGTGCGCCGGCACAGACCCAGACGTTGCTGCCAATGATAGCATCTTTGACGGTCGCCCCTTCTTCGATCTGGGTCTTTTGCCCAAGAATCGAACGAGTGACCTGCGCCGCTGTATTGATGAACGCGGAGTCATCAATAAGCGAAGGTCCGATGATCTTCGCCGAAACGCGAATCGTCACCCCTCTACCAAACCAGATTGGACCAAAGAGCGTCGAAGCCGAGTCCCAGTTACGCTCAGCACCGCCATAAAAGAGCAGGCTACCGATATTCGTCAAAACCGGGTGGCTCACCATATCTTTCTGTGGCTTTGTGTGGACGGCATACTCCATCGCCTCTTTCAGCTCATCGAGCTCTCTGAGGCTATTGAAAAGCGCCTTCATCTCTCCCGTGGGCACATTGCTCCCATCCTGAAAGATAAAAGGATGCCTCGTGACCGGCAGATCAGCCGGCAAAAAGTGGCGAACCACTGCGGTGTTCAGACTGAACAACTCTCCATTCGTCGGCACAGAAGCCATAGAACCATCTGCCGTCGTCATCGTACTTCTCCTGAAAAAGAGCTAATCAGAGGCATCCTAGCAAGAAATACTGAGAAGGCAAGCAATACAAAAACACCCGCTTTCGCGAGTGTTTTTATGTGGTCCGGCAACGGGCTACTCTCCCAGGACCGGGTTGGGTCCAAGTACCATCGCTGCTCAAGAGCTTAACTTCCGTGTTCGAAATGGGAACGGGTGTGACCTCTTGGCTTGAGCCACCGGCATTTAAGGGCAAATATGTCCTCAAATGTCGGTCGCCCAAGCGTTGCTGGAGCCGAAGAATATTGAAAAATGCAGTTAGTATAGACGATCGAATCGCTTAAGCTCATCAGATCATGATGAGATTCAGCTGTTATATGTGCAAGGCAGTCCCATTGCATGTATGTATGTTTTGTATCGCACTGGTATTTTTTTGACGTGTTTAATCACGATAATTGCACGCCATCCTAGCCGGATGGTCGAAGCATTGGACGATTAGTATTGCTCTGCTGAAGGTATTGCTACCCTTACACATGCAACCTATCAACCTACTAGTCTCGTAGGGTCCTAAATGAATGTTAATCTTGGGAACAGTTTCACGCTTAGATGCTTTCAGCGTTTATCTGCGCCGAACGTAGCTACCCGGCGGTGCCCTTGGTAGGACAGCCGGCGCACTAGAGGTTCGTTGATCTCGGTCCTCTCGTACTAGAGACCAGCTCCCTCAACATTCCACGCGCACAGTAGACAGGAGACCGAACTGTCTCACGACGTTCTGAACCCAGCTCGCGTACCGCTTTAATAGGCGAACAGCCTAACCCTTGGGACCTTCTCCAGCCCCAGGATGCGATGAGCCGACATCGAGGTGCCAAACCAGGTCGTCGATGTGGACTCTTGGACCTGATCAGCCTGTTATCCCCGGAGTAGCTTTTATCCGTTGAGCTTCCGCCGTCCGATATCGTACGGTCGGATCACTATATCCTACTTTCGTATCTGCTCGGCTTGTTGGCCTTGCAGTTAAGCTAGCTTGTCCTATTGCAGGATCAGCGCGATTTCCATCCGCGCCTAGCTAACCTTTGTGAACGCCTCCGTTACATTTTGGGAGGCAACCGCCCCAGTTAAACTACCCATCAGATACTGTTTCACAAACCAGATTCATGGTTCGTGATGAGAATAATGTCGAGGCAAGGGTGGTGTCTCATTGGTGCTTACGCTCCCACCTACACTGAACATGCCAAGCCATTACCCAATATCAAATTGTAGTAAAGCTTCACGGGGTCTTTTCGTCTGACTGCGCATACAGGGCATCTTCACCCCACTTGCAATTTCGCCGAGTCCCACGTTGAGACAGTCGCAAACTCGTTATGCCATTCGTGCGGGACGGAACTCACCCGTCAAGGAATTTCGCTACCTTAGGACGATTATAGTTATCGCCGGCGTTCATCAGCGCTTCAGCTCAAGGCTGCCGATCTTGCGATCATGACCTCTCCCTTTAACGTTCTGACACTGGCCAGGCATCACTTCCTATACTTCATCTTGCGATTTAGCAGGAAGCTGTGTTTTTGGTAAACAGTCGGTTTGCGTCTTTAGCTGCGCCCCACCTTGCGGTGGGGAGACCTTATCCCTAAGTTACGGTCGCTGTATTGCCGAGTTCCTAAACGCGGGTTCTCTCGTTCATCTGAGCACACTCATGCCCACCCACCTGTGTCGGTTTGCGGTACGGTTTCTATAGACTTAGCCCTAGAAGATTTTCTTGGCACCCCAGTCCCACCCCTTGCTTATCTTTCGATAAGCTTGCGATGATCACGAGGCTAATGCCTGACGGATTTGCCTATCAGGCACCCCTTGACCCCCAAAGATTCATTCCGAGAATCTCGAGTAGTTGAAGGATGCGTCTCTCCATTGGAAATCTATAGAAGTGCAGGAATATTAACCTGCTGTCCATCGATTACGCCTTTCGGCCTCACCTTAGGACCGACTAACCCAGGGGCGATTCGCGTTGCCCTGGAAACCTTGGGTTTACGATGTGGAGGATTCTCACCTCCATTTATGCTACTTATGCCAACATTCTCACTTCTGTACGCTCCACGATGGCTCGCGCCTTTCGCTTCAGTGCTGAACAGAATGCTCCTTTACCAAAGTAAAAGTCCGAGGACAATTACAGTTCGTATCTTCGGTATAATGCTTAGCCCCGATAAGTTTTCGGCGCCGGACAGCTTGACCAGTGAGCTGTTACGCTTTCTTTAAAGGATGGCTGCTTCTAAGCCAACCTCCTGGTTGTATAAGCCGTCCGACCACCTTTCACACTTAGCATTAATTTAGGGACCTTAGATTACGATCAGGGCTGTTTCCCTCTTGTCCGATGGAGCTTAGCCCCCATGGACTGACTGGTGGGAACACAAAGTGGTATTCGGAGTTTGGTTGAAGTACGTAAGCTTGCGCCCCGGACCTCATTCAGTGCTCTACCCCCACTTTGCTATTAACCACCGCTAGGCCAAAACCTATTTCAAGGAGAACCAGCTATTACCCAGCTCGATTGGAATTTCACCGCTATCCACAACTCATCTCCGAGTGTTGCACGGCTCGTGAGTTCGGTCCTCCATCCCGATTTCTCGGGACTTCAACCTGGTCATGGATAGATCGCCGGGTTTCGGGTTGTGTATGTGCCACCAACGCCCTATTCAGGCTCGCTTTCACTGTGACTTCATCCCCGCAGGGACTTAATCAAGCGACACACAGCACACTCGTTGGCTCATTCTTCAATAGGAACGGTGTGACGGACTTGCGCCCGCTCCACCTCCTTGTAAGCATACGGTTTCAGATACTATTTCATCGCCCTCCCGGGCTGCTTTTCAACGTTCCATCACTGTACTGGTTCACTATCGGTCAGGAAGAGTATTTAGCCTTGCCACATCGTCGTGGCTGCTTCCTACGAGGTTTCTCGGGCCTCGTAGTACTTTGGATCTTCACTCGCCTAGCGCTATATATTTCATCTACCGGGCTATCACCGTCTTTGGCCGAATTTTCCAATTCGTTCGACTATATATCTCGTCTTAAACGTGATTCCCTTGGGGGAAATCGTAGTAAGTCCCAACAACACCTATATAACGACAGCCCAAGCTCGCTATCCTGTCTGCGGCTTACTTGCGTAAACTCAGTTCAAAATTTAGTTATTATAGGTTTAGGCTTGTCCCGTTTCGCTCGCCACTACTCAGGGAATCCTTCGGACTTTTTGTCACGCCACGACCATTGCTGATCATGAGTGACAAAAAGTCCGAGTATGTTTGTCTCTTTTCCTCTAGGTACTGAGATGTTTCACTTCCCTAGGTGCCTTCCTCACACCCTATGTATTCAGGCGTGGGTGATTGCGGTTTACGCAATCGGGTTTCCCCATTCAGACATTTCCGGATCACAGGTTGTTTGCCACCTCCCCGAAACTTTTCGCAGGCTACCACGTCTTTCATCAGCTCTTCTCTGCCAAGTCATCCACCGTATGCCCTTACGTGCTTCGTCCATCCGGTTATCCGAGTTGAAGACTCGGTACACAATCTCTCTTGCCGTGAGGCTTGAGATACGTCCAGAGGTGCACAATTATCTTTCAGATTAAACGATCAAATTTTACTCGTTGCGATATAAATTACAAGTGCAATGTTATGCCTTGCACATAAAACAGTTGAATGTTCTACGTACAATACTAACTAGATATCAATTTTTCTGGAGAAAAAATGATTCTGTATGCATTTTTCAATATTCTGTTGTCAAAATTGCACTTGGTCGAGAATTGCTTCTGGCGGCCAAGGAAAGGAGTCTGAAGTTCAGGCTACTTTCTCTGGTCGTCGTACCGCGAACCTTGAGGGGATAAAAAAGAGCTTGGCGGGGTGCCAAGCTCGGTCTCATAGAGATCCGTGGTCTTGGCTATCCGTGGCCTTGTTTGGCCGAGAGAGTTTGAGCGCCGTTTGGCGTTCGTGACTGTGGTTCTCCAGAGGTCCCTTTCGCCAATCAGCCGGGGCTGAATTCGTGGGACGTGGTCAATTGAATGTGGCGGTAATTTACAGAGTTCAGGAGACATTGTCAAGAGAGGGTAAATCGGCAAAACTCCTATTATGAAACCCTCCTTCCAAATACGTGCCATTGGTACCCTCCAGGAGCCCTGGCAAGAGGCTGCCGAGGCGCAATATCTCAAGCGTTTGCAAGCCTTTTCAACACCTACGCTCTTTGAAGGCAAAGAGGGCCATTCGGGGTCGGCTAAACCCGATCTGACCCGCACGAAAGAAAACGAAGCGACCGAGCTTTTGAAACTTATCCCCAACAACAGTTTCGTGGTTTGTTTGGACGAGCACGCCAAGACCCTTGATAGCACTATGTTTTCTAAAGCGATCGAAAAATGGTCAGAGTCTGGCGCCCGCCCAATCACCTTCTTGATTGGCGGATCCTGGGGCCTCGCCGAACGCGTCAAACAACGCGCGGATATCTCACTCTCACTTTCACCGATGACCATGCCGCACGCACTCGCACGCATCGTTTTACTCGAACAACTTTATCGCGCGCTTACGATATTGAAGGGCAAGGAGTATCATAAGTAGCGATTATGACGCCCTCCGAACAACGCATCAAAGCCGCCTGGAAACATTTTCAAGATAGGCTCGCATCGATAAAGAAGAAAGCTGTTCAAGAAGCTGGCCAGAACGAGCAGAGCGAGGCATCAAAGAAACTCGACCAATTACGCAAAAAACTATGACCATGCCAAACCCATTTCTCGCACACATACAGCAACGAGAAAAACACGAGCAGCACGCTGAGCAAATAAAGCTCGCCTGGATCACTTTTTGTGAAAAACTCGAGAGCATAAAACGCAAGGCCGAAGACCATAAGAAAAACGTATGAACCTAGAAACAACAAACCATCGCGAACAAGGGATCGCTTCAATTGAGGTGAATAAACACGAGAGGAGTCCACAAGAACTCTCACAAGAAGTCTTATCGCAAGCAGAAAAAGCTATCGAGCAACAATCGAGTGAATTAAAAGATCTCGTTGGCGAGGATATTTTTAATCAGGATTTTGTTGGTGAGCTTGCCAATGCAAAAGAAGAGCTGAAGAACGAGCTCGTATCTATCACAGAGAGCTCAAACGAGAACAACGAAGAACAGCGCTCCCCTGAAGAACTTGCCGGTCTTATGACGTTTGATAGCTTGTCAGCCACTGATTTTACCACCGTTCGTGAGGCGGCAATGCGTAATCCCGAGATGAAAGCAGCGATCATTGCTGATTGGGAAAAAACCATCGGTCCATTTGCAAAAAAACTTTTTGAAGATTCTGCCTACTCAGCCTCAGTAGAAAAACTCTGGACAGAAATCAAACAACCGATCTATGAAGGAGGTCCAGTAACCGTTGAAAGCACAACGTTACAAAACGTGATCGCCATTCATGAAATCATGGGGCCAAATGCCGCCACCTTCGCCAAAGCATGCGATCTCAAAACAAAAACAACTGTACTTGATTACGACATGTATGAAGGCCAAGGAGCAATAAGCATTAAAAACATGTCTATCGACGCCGAGACCGGCGAACTCTTTGGCGAAACAAAACTCACGCTCGCCTACTCTGATCAAACCGGTGAACAATGTGATATCAATCGCATTATCACTAAACAAAAAAATGAAAAAGGCGAGGTTGAAAAATCCGTTTATCATGAACGTTTTGCCCTCCCGAATAGCGTGCAAGAAGGCGGTGTTGCAGGCAAAGTACTCAAAGAATCTTTGTCTGAATACGATGAGATGGGTATTGAGCGCATTGATTTGCACGCCAATATCAGTGTTGGAGGCTACGCCTGGGCATCCTACGGATTTGAATTCGACAAAGGGCAACATAATGAAAAAAGCATCGAAAATCTTGCTGAACATTTTTCTGACAAGCTTGAAATCATTCTTGCGACCATGGATTTTTTTGAAGAGAGTTTTGATGATGAAAAAGATGACTGGGTGAAAAAAGCAAAGATTCCAGCTCTCGAAAAGCCTATTATGGATATTTTGCAACAACTTAAATCAGGCCGTACGCCTCAAGAGCTTGCCGCCACAGGTATCGATGGCCCGTTCTTTTGCCGCGACAAATCAGACGAATGGCATATGTTTGAAAACAAAGCTGAAGCAAAAGTCTTCAGCCAAAACTTAAAAGATACTGATCAAGAACATCCTGACTACAAAGGGACATTGCATGCAGGTAAACTCGTTATGCTCGGAAGCGATTGGTTTGGTAGTATCGACCTAACAAAAAAAGGCCCATCACAAGGCAAGAACCGTGTACTCTTAGAAAAAGCTTTAAGCTCCAAATAATTATGGAAACACCAAAGAAAACACCCCCAGCTGAATCTACCGATAAAGCCATGGAGGGACGCCAAATCACCAAAGACGGCACTGACCATAAGGACCAAAAATTTCACGAGGTGGACATGGGTGTCGATGAAGAATTGGCGCTTGAAAACCTCAGGGACTTTTTAAAGAAAGAAAAATAGCAACGAAACACCCCATGCCATCAGTGACGGCATGGGGTTTTTCAGTCAGTCGAACAACTCTTCATGTGAGCAGCTCGGGTAGAATCTCTTCTGCTTTGCCTCGAAAACCGATGTCGGCTTCGATGAGCGAATCATCGAGATTCACGTTGATAACGATCAGACCTCGTTCGGTCTGAAACATTTTTAGCTTGTTGGCTGCTTCTTTTGCACGTCGCGCTCGCTCGACGAATCGAGCAGCGGTCGCAACAGCACCGCTTGAGCCAACGACGACAATGACATCTGCAAAACCTCCAGCGGCGTTCATGACGCCCCATTCGCTTTCGGCGATGACTTCGCCGAACCAAACGATAGCCGGTCGCTCGAGCGCGTCACAACACGGTGACCGAGGCGCTTCATCGAAATGGAGCGAACGATCTTCGCGTTGACTGCCGCACTTCGTGCAGCGATTGAACCAGAGATCGCCATGTACGTGCGTGACGTCTTCGCTCCCAGAGCGTTCATGCAGGTCATCGACATTCTGCGTCAACAACCACTTCATCGCTCCTTCTTGAGGCTGCCAATGAGCAATGGCTTCATGGGCCGCGTTTGGCTTGGCTTCTGCCACCACCTTTCGGCGATGAAGATACCATGACCAAACAAGCATCGGATCGGCAGCGAACGCGTTGGCATTCGCAAGTTCGGTCGCTTGTCTGCCCTCCCACACGATGCCCGAGCCTCGAAAGACTGGGACACCGCTTGCTGCCGAAATTCCGGCACCGGTGAGAAAGACGACGTCACGCGCTGCCAAAATAGCATCACGTGCTTGTGCGATATCAGCACAGCTCATCATAGACACGATCCCTCCACGACAGGCACCTGGTGAATGACGTGACTGTCATCCGCCAAGTGCATGATCTTTGGTGCAACGAATCTTTCGGATCCGTTGGGCTTGGACTGATCCCTCACGAGACAGACAAGCTCCATATGATCGGAGTGTTTGGTCGCCCAAATCGGGCGACACTCGATGACGGCCGCATCAGCCATGATAAATCCGAAGCGGATTTCTTTGGCGATGAAGAGAACTTTCCAATCATCCCCCACAAAGTCGATCTCTTGGTGGAGAGGCGACTCGAGTGTTACGTGAACGATGAGGTGTTTGCCTACGTCCGGGTCGTCCAAAACACGACAGCGCAGGTATCGAGCGGATGCGCACGAACCAAACCACCGACGTATCAGGGAGAGCCTGTTATCCGCCGGATCTCTCCGGCTAGCGAAATCAGTGACCATTACAGCCTCCTTTCAAGGTGCGGTGAACGATAGTTAATATATACTATATTATGCATTTTGTCAATGGCTTGACGCTAATAGACTTAAGGATCGCCTTCAGTCTAACTGCAGCCACTTCGTGGTCCGCCCCTATAATGAACCCACTTTTAGGCGTTCATGGTATTGTCAATATTATAATTGACAATTATAGCATTTTATGCTATTCTTACCGAGCTGAAAGGAGGCGAAATGCTCTATGTCATCAGTGACCTTCACTACGAAGTAAATCAGAAAGGCGATGCGGTTGTTGAGAGGCTAGCAAAGCTCCTCAATAATCGGTCGACCAGCAATGATGTCCTCGCCATAGCGGGCGATATCGGTGCTGACGATGACTCGGTCCAGCAGTGCCTGTCGCTCTTCAAGAGCTTCAAAGGCGCCAAATGCGCCATTGCGGGCAACCACGATGTATGGACCGATGATAGCCGCTCTTCGATGAGTCGATACACATCGTTGAGCGAAATCATGCGAAGCGAGAACTTCCATCCATTGGAAGACGCTCCACTTAACCTTGAGGGATTTAGCCTCGTTGGCACAATGGGGTGGTATGACTACTCCTTCGCCGATGATCTGAATATCCCTCGCGGTGAATACGAGGCAAAACATAGTCCATCCGTCGGTGTTTCATGGATGGACAGAGTTCATGCACGATGGGGCGTTAACGATCTCGCTGTCACGCACTGGCAGAACGAGCGTCTTCGCACCCAACTCGCGCAGGCAACCTCAAAAAAGGTGGTCGCTATCACGCACCATCTGCCCACCAAAAAACTGCTCTTTCACCCTCGCTGTCTTCTGCCAAAAGCACTGCGGTTCGCAAATGCCTTTCTCGGAAACAACACGATGGGAGAGATCCTGTGCAATGATGGCCGCGTGAAGCAATGCTTTAGCGGACACATCCACTGGGCCTCAAGCTGCACGATCGGTGAAACGCGTTTTCATACGGTTGGCGGGAGCTACACACAAAAAGAATTAATCGCGTATGACGGTCAAACCGTCACTCGTGAAACCCTGTCTTGAAGCACGCCACCCTGCGTGCTTTTAAGCTGTCTGCGCGACTGCTATCCTTTTTTTATCAAAACCCCTCTATGAGCCAAAGCGAATTACTAGCTCTCCTGGTTGACGGACTAAAGAATGATCTTGGGCAACAAAAGCTCACGCTCCAACAAATTAGCCAAATGGCAAAACGTGTTCTTGATGCTTCAAATAAGGCGTCGGATGAAGAAGATTTTTTCAATATCCTTCTAGAACATAGCGACGAGCTACTGAAATCACCTGCGATGGCAAGTGTTCTGAATCAAGCAGATACTGATCTACCACTGAAAAAAGTACGTTCTGAATTATCTCGATAAGCCTATCCCATATACTATGAACAAATCTGAAAAACGCATTTCACTCGTGCCCCCAATCCCATCAAACCAAGAATCAACCCGAGAACGCAAGTCAAACACCGAACCCACTGAGACGCGAACAGAAACGTCTCGCGTCAACGAAACACAAAAGAAGCAAGCCCTTCTTCAACTTCTCGTACAACTGAATGTAGGGACAAAAGACACCCTTGAGCTCATTGCGTCACAAGCTGTCGACATTCCTCTAAATGCGGCATCATCAGTAGACACCTTAGCTGAATATGGGCTCATGGACGGCGATATCTCTCCTGTTGAGTCTGAACAGCTACAACTTCTTGCAAGAGCGCGAGAAAGCATAATAAACATGTCGCTCGCAGAAGAGCTTTCAGAGAGAATCGAAACGGTTATTGCAAACGCGCTATTTAATCGTGCCCTAAATAAAATGGATGCATTAACAAATGAAATTCAGTCAAATACCAAAGCAGAACAGACGGAGTCATCACTCGAATCTGTCATGTCGACACTCGATAGCCTCTCCAAAAAACTCCCCCCAATGTCCGAGAAGTGGGAGCAGCTCATTGAAAAATATAAGGGAGTTCTCGCACTCAAAGATCAGGGCGGTGTCGAAGTGCAAGAAATTTTTCGTGGGATTTTTGATAAATACTCAGATACGATTGACAATGAACTTGTCACTCGCGAGCTAAAATTACGCCAAGCCGCTGGCCAAAATTCTTCTGTCGAAGAAGTGATGCAGAGCATGTTTGGACGAACACCAGATGAAATCGCCAAGTTAAAGTCAGAAAACAGAATGAACGTCGTCAAGCTCATTGATGAGCTAAAAGAACAAACACACATCACATTTAATGATATTACCAAGCTCCACGCGGTCAATAACCGTGGGATCGTACCAAAGAGTTATTCGAAGATGCGCGACTTTAAAGATGGCACCATCGTGACATTTGGTACCCGCGTAGGCACCCTCGAAGAAGACTTACCGGGCGAAATCGATGCCTTCGATAAAAGACTTGATGATTTTCAAATCATCGCCGATGCACAAAAAATAGGTGACCTCGCTTATCGAGTTGGCGTAGCAAAAATGCATAACGAATTACTCGACATGCATCCATATGCCGATAGAAATGGCAGCACGACATTACTTTTTGTTGAGCTTATGATGGCGCGCAGAGGATATGAACCGCCAGAAAAGAAAGAGAGTAGCTACTATAAAGCCCTAGGCGGCGCGCTCTCGTTTGATCCAATCGCTATGAGTCTTGTAGGACACGAGCATTACAAGATCGCAAATGTTCCGGGATATTTTGAAGGCGAGACAACCAAACGAAATAAAAAAACCTATGATCGTGTCGTCGATCTTGTAGTGAAGCAACGCGAGGCGCAGAAAAAGTCCGCCTAGCCCTATTCATCATAAACAAAAGACTGCCCACAGTTTGGGCAGTCAGTGTCAGAGCAAGGCTCGCGATTATTCGCGAGCTTTTGCGTAGGCGATTTTGCGCGTCTTCGGAAGAATGCCGAAGCGCACGTTGATCTTTGCGAGATCACAACCAGGTGCATCGATCACCGGCGGATACTCACGGTCATATCTTGTGAGCCTCACGCATGCCACGATACCCTGCGGATGAGCATTGAACATGTGTATGCGTCCGCTGGACATTTTCCCATCACGGCGGGTGATCTGCATCATCCACGTCGTATCAGGCGTCAGTTTTTTGTTGCACCATGAAACCAGCGCCTCGAGGCGAAAGTCTTCACGAGACAAAAACAAGACATCGACTTCGAGACCTTTGCCATTGGCATCAAAGTCATTCTCCGTACCTGGCACTGGCGCCTGCGCATCTTGAGCAATCTCGCGCACCTCCAAAAGAGCGACGCCCAAACCTTCATCGATCACACAATGAAGCAGTTGCCAGGGCGGCAATATCTTCACCGCAAAACTTGGCCGATCGACATGATTGTCGCTCGCAGAATCATCTTCTTTGTTGGACATGTACACCTCACAAAAAACAGCAGAAGGAGTATCGGACGTAAACCGATTGATTGTCAAATAAAAGCCGCCCAGAGATAATGGGCGGCGTTTCGTGATCAAGTGACCACCTCAGCACGTGAGAGCGTAGCTCTGCGTTACGAATCCGAGGACCCGCATGCTTGGCGACTCTCTCAAGCAGAGCTTTTTGGGCATGAGCTTTGGATCGGCCAGACTTGGCAACGACTTGGAGTAGCCAACATGGAGATGGACGTGAGCAACGACACCCTCTGATGAGAGAGTGAATGAACAGACCCTGCCCGACACCTCCTTACCGTCTTGGCGCTGAACGATAATACGCCAGCGATCCCTGTCACCTTCAGTCAGGCTGCACCAGCGAGTGAGGTCGCCCGTAGGCAATGTACGTGATGGAAAAAGGATTTCCAGCTTCTTTCCAGATTCGTCATCGAATCTGGGAGCGATATCCTGCACCGACAAAACGTCGAATGTGACAGGCGAACGAGAATGCCGGGACAAATAGTCCCAAGCCGACGCCCAAGGATTTACCTCGGGACTGATTTCGCTTTTACGCTCAGGAAACTTCAATACCTTGCCCATCGAACACCTCCACATCACCGAATAGCGGATGTAATGAACCGGTTTAGAATTAGCATTAATTTACAATTATGTCAAGTTTTATGTAGAACTAGCGAAGTCTAAGCGATTGACAAAAGCGCTATTTTGTGGTATTATATGATTATATGAATAACATGATGAACAATGTTCCTAAGCCTAGTGGTGATGGTATGATGCCAATTGACCAAATCCGCGCCAAAGAACGTGAAAGCATCGTGCCTAATACCGGTGAAGCCTCAGAAGAAGTCCGCAACTCGCTTGCAGAAGTAGATGAGATGCTTACACAAGAAGAATGGGACGCTAAAATCCAAGCCGCTAAAGTTGCTTCGGGCGATATTAACGCCATGATCGAAGATGCTGGCCCAGTGAATGACGGTGACAAAGCATTAGACGGCAATGAATTCATCGAAGGCGAAGACGTCGACCTTGAAGACGCAGCCGAATAACCTCGCTTAAAAATGCCCTTCGGGGCATTTTTTTGTTTGTGTATAACGTCGCGTTCTTGATGTGGTATACTGCCCCCATTGTTTATTAGCTCTTTTATGCCTACTCCAAAACGCACCTCTACAAAGTCCAAAGCTGTTGCCGCCACGGTAACCGCGCCCGTTATCACCAAGAAAAAATCCGAAAGCCATATCCCAACGGCTTCAGTGATGTGGATCGCGGTACTCGCTCTCGTCTTCTCGTTCACCGGCATTACGCTCTCTGCCATGGCTAAAAGCACACCAATGCAACGTCCTGCGACAGCAACGTACGATCTCAAGGCCGAAATCAAAGGCCTAAACGATCGCTTAGAACGCATCGAGAAAAAAGTCGACGCCCTCAAAGCTCCGACAGCAACCACGACCAATTAAACAAGGCAAACAAAAAATCTCCCGACGTTATGTCGGGAGATTTTTTAATGGTGCTGAGAGAGGGACTTGAACCCTCATAACCTTGCGGTCGCTAGGTCCTAAGCCTAGTGCGTCTGCCAATTTCGCCATCTCAGCCTGCGCCCGCACGGTAGCGCGAGCAGGCGTCG
>Ga0075156_10000588_pt1 | contig 18751 bp, 11 predicted proteins | sample JI81AbrownDNA_FD_70966 | JGI IMG/M metagenome (GOLD analysis project Ga0075156, IMG submission 70966) | Wastewater effluent complex algal communities from Wisconsin, to seasonally profile nutrient transformation and Carbon sequestration -... | ecosystem: Engineered > WWTP > Effluent > Algae...
CACCATCACCATCCCACCCGCCAACTACAACGCCACGCAGCTAGCCACAGCGCTGCAGACGGCGGTGCGAGCCCTGGGCGCCGGCCTCTCGGGCTTCACCTGCACCTACGATTCCATCACCAACAAGTGGCAGATGACCCTTGCGATTGTGTTCACCCTCTCGGACGTCAACACGGCTGAGGCCCGCTGGCTAGGCTTCGCCCGCGGCGTCACGAGCCTCACGGCGACCTTCAGCCCCGGCCCGGCCCTCTACGTCCTCACGCCGCCCCAGGTGGTGGACCTCAGCTACACGAAGACGGTGCGCATCATCAGTAACATCCACAGCATGACCACGGCGCAGCAGGGCAACGAGCGACAGGACTCCGTGCGCGGCACCGTGGCTGTGCTAAACGTCTCTGTGGCGCCGCAGGGCATCCTCCTGTACCGGCCCCAGGTCCCGGACGAGCACATCCTGGCCCGCCCCAGCATTGAGGGCCTGACGCTGACGCTGGCGGACGACGACGGCAACCCCATGGACATGAACGGCGGCGACTACGAGCTGTTGATGCAGGTCCGCTTCGAGGTGGGCGAGAGCGACGCGGCGCCCTCGTCACTCACCCTAGCCGCCGGCGCCTTCGTGCCTTGAAAGCGAGCACTGTCATGCTCCTCCGGCGCATCCCGGAGGACTGGCGATTGTGGGCGGCAAGCCGGTTCCGCGCCGGCCGCATCCCCAATGTCAGCCCGACGGAGTTCCTCGAGCGGTTTCCAGGGCACGGGATGCTGGACCTGGCACAGACAGATCTCCTTGTCATGGGCACCGACGCGAACCAGCAGCGCGACGCCCACGTCGTCCGGCTGCTGGCCTGTGAGGCCCAGCGCCTATTCGTCGGGGCGTTCCTCATCGAGCACGAAGGCGTAGTCGAGTGGCACTTGAGCCTGCCCCGCTTCCGCGCGCAGCGCCTGGGCATCGCCGACCGCTTGAGCTTTGAGCGCAGCTCCTACTTGCTGTTCGCGGGCCTGGACGGCGCCAAGCCCACGCTGGTCCGCCTCAAGGGCATCCGGCCCATCTGCCGCCTCGGCACGGCCGTGCGCCCCGGCACGAAAGGCGGGCCGCGCAACTACCAGAGCAACAGCATGCGCAGCTCGGCGAGCTCACTGACCAACAACGCCGTCTCGACCCTCTTCAACGTGTACATGCGCGCCATGCCGGGCGTGGAGTCCGCCGTCGTGTCGTCGCAGCTGTTTGGCGATTTCTGCTCGGCGCTGCGCCCCTTCTACGGCCTTGACGCGGCGTGCCTCACTTCAGCGATACAAGGCCTACTTCAATGTGCTGCAGCGGAGGCGGCTGTAGCTTCAGACGATGACGCTTCGCTGTGTGCCGCACCAGAGTCCCGTCCTTGTTCACCAAGTACGCTTCCTTCATGGCATGAAGAGGAGTGGCTGTCTCTGGCGTCCAGTCAAACGCCAACCGCGGAAGCTTGGCCAGACGCTTGCGATCCGCTGCCGTGAGCAGCTGGCCGGCGATGCCCGAGGACTCCTGGCCCTTGCTCTTCAGGGCATCGGCGATGTGGTAGGCGGCGTTGCAGCGGAACTTGTGCGGGTTGAGGACCCGATCCCACTTGCGCCCGATCTCATTGTCGATCACGGCGCCGGCGGGGATGGCGAGGTCGATCGCGCGCTTGCGGCCCTTGCGGGGCGGCATAGAACCGTCGTAGCCCTCCGTGGAGCTGCTGTCTGCACACCGCATGCCGCGCACTGCCGCCCGACCGTCGCGGCGCAAGGCGTTCCCGCGTCCCGCAGGCCGGCTCTCCGCGCCCATGCCCGTGCTGCGCGGCCCGCGCGCGCCGCCTCGCCACGAGGAGGACGGGGACTTGGAGCTCGAGGCGCTGCAGCAGGCGGGCGGCGCCGGCCTCCTGCCGCCCATGGCGGAGCAGCAGGCGCAGGCGGTGGGCGAGGAGGACCAGGACGTGCTGGACGACATGGATCCCGAGGGCCACCGCAACCGCCGCTTCGACGTGCACCGCGTGGACCTGGAGCGGGCGCGCCAGCTCGTGCAGGTCGTGCAGATCCCCGGCGGCCTGCGCAACGAGAAGGCCATGGAGCACGAGAAGGCCGTGCCGCCGCCGCCCCACCCGCCCGAGCTCTTCCCGCTGCACACGCTGGTGGGCTTCGTGGGCTCGTGCGGCCGCGGCAAGACCAACGCCGTGTACCTCCTCGCCAAGCGCTACCTGGACTACGGCAGCTTCACCAAGGTCTACCTGATCTCGCCCACCTACGAGTCCAACATGCTCTGGAAGCAGCTGCCCAAGCTCGACAAGAGCGACGTCTACCAGGACGTGGCCACGGCGCAGGCCGCCATCGCCGACATCCTGGCCAAGATCGCCCAGGACGCCTCGGTGTTCGAGTTCCACCAGCTCTACAAGACGGCCTACGACAAGTGGAAGGCCAACAAGGAGCTCAAGCCCGAGGAGGAGACGCTGCTGAACTCCATGGAGTACGTGGAGCCGCAGCCCGTGCTCCAGCCCAGCCCGCTGATCATCATCGACGACATGAGCAACAGCCCGCTGTTCCGCACCGGCGCCTCGAACCCCTTCATCAACCTGGTTCTGCGCCACCGCCACATCAACAAGGTTGGCGCCAGCCTGTTCGTGTGCGTGCAGAACTTCAAGTCCGGCATCCCGAAGGTCCTGCGCGAGAACTTCCGTGTGTTCTGCATTTTTGACACCAAGGACTCGCGCGTGCTGGAGGGAATCTACGACGAAGTGGGCTCCATCACCACGGAGGACGCCTTCGTGCAGAACTACACGCTGGCGATCAACCGCAACCCGCACAACTTCCTGACCGTGGACAAGTTCCCCGACGCGCCCAACCCGCAGGCCGCGAAGCTGAAGCATTTCCGCCGCAACTTCGATGAGTTCCTCGTGGATCCTTGGACGAAGCGCGAGGTGATGCGCGCCCTGGAAGACGAACCGTCCTCGTCGCCACCCAAGGAAAAGGAGTCAGAGTTCCAGGACCCGCTTCGCCCGAAGCGCGTGGACCGCGAGCCGGGGCATGCGGGGCGGCGGCGGCTCAACGCAACGCAGGCCCGGTACCTCGAGCGGATTGCAGATCCCTACTCAAGGGTGGCGCTTCGCGTCTGACCCCGACGCCGGTGCCATGCTGGTCAGCGGGCCGGGCGGCGCCTCCCTCGTGGCAGCCACGTACCGCAGCTACGACGGGGAGGTGGGCACGGTGTCCATCCCCACGCCCGACGGCGGCGCGGTGTCGGCGCGGCGTGTCTACCAGGCCCTCCGCGGACAGCGCGGCGACGCGGCGGTGGCGCGCCACCGGGCGGCAGGCCACCTGGGCATGATGGCCATGGCGCGGGAGGCAGCAGCGGCACACGCGCGGGCCATGCAGGAGGCAGACTTCTACAACGCCGCCATGGGTGGCGGTGGTGGTGGTGGTGGCGGCGGTGGCGGCGGTGGCGGTCGGGGCGGTGGTGGTCAGCAGCCTCCGGTACCTCCTGGCGGTGGGTTGGGTAACCGCCCTCCGCCGCCCCCTACGACCCCTGCTGCCCCCGGCACCGCCCCACCCAGCGTGCTCCCGCGCCGCGGCGAGGGAGGTCTTATTCCGTCTCGACACATCTCTAGCATCATGCAACGCAGCTCCACGAGCCCTCCCACGGCGGGCGGCACAGGCAAGAAGGACCCGAGCCCGAAGTCGCTGCGCGCGGCTCGTGACGCTGTCTACTCCACTCCGCAGAAGAGGTCCTCCAACGCGGAGGTCCATGCCAGGTCCGCACAGACAGGCATGGTGCTCCCCGCCGCCAACACACTCTTCGATCCAGTGACGGGCGGTGCTGCGGCCTCGGGGGCTGTGGGCGGGGACGACTCGAGCATCTCCGGGCGCTTCACAGCTCTCCTCACAACGATCAAGAAGTCAGTCGACCGCCTGCGGCGCACGGCGGGTGGCAGTGGCGGCAAAGCTGCAGCCCACGCAGCTGTCGCGCTGCTCAATGCGGCACGTGTCACGACGGCCGGCGAGGACGGAGGAAGGGCGCTGGATGCGGAGTTCACTGCAGCTGCCGATGACATCAAGAGCATCGTGGAGAGGATGGCAAGCGAGCGGTTGGCAGATGCATCGTTCAAGCGCAACCTAGAGCACAAGCTGGGCCTTGACACGGATCAGATCGACGTGGATGACCCCTACTACCAAAACGCTGTCGACGGGATTGCTGCCTTGTTCGAAGAGGAGGGGATCGACATGGACGAGTTCGAAGATGCCCGGGAGCCCCCTACTGAGCCGCCGCAGGACCCCGCCGAGCGCCAGCCACTGACCCCTCAGGGGGAGTCCAAGGGCAAGGAGGCGGAGGCCGGCGACGAGGAGGGCGACGAGGCTGACCCGGACGACCCGCGCAACCATGGCTTCGAGCAGGTCGAGGAGGCCAACAGCGGCTCGGGTGCACAGCCCATGAGCGCAGTGCCGGCGATGATGATGCAGGCGACCTTGGACAATTTGGCGGCTGGGCGTGCCAGGGCGGCAGCGGCGGCCATCCAGCCCAAGGACCCGGCCTCCGCGATGACCCGTGCACCCGCCCCTGCGCCTGCCCCGGCCCCAGCCCCTGCCCCGGCCCCCGCCCCCGCAGCAGCCCGGGCTCCGGCCCCTGCGCCTGCCCCAGCCCCGGCTCCGGCCCCCGCGCCAGCCGCGATCATCATGGGGAACGCGCCACTCACGACGACGCCGGCGCCCCCTGTGCCCAGCGCCATGGATGCCGACGACAAGCTCTCCACGGGCCAAGGCTCGTCGACGGGCGCGCCGGGCAACGTTGCCAACGCCACCAGCGAGGCTCTTGTCGCAGACACCCCCATGCGGCGTGCGGGCACAAAGATCAGCCGGGCAGCCGCCGCGGCGGGCGCCATCTCTGGCGATGGCGTCCCGGGAGCTTCTACCAACGCCTCCGGCCGTGTCGTGCAGGGCCAGACGCCGAGCACCTCCGGAGCAGCCGCAGCCGCGGCGGTGGATGACTTCCGCAACACGATCTTGGGCATCAACCTTGACAGCGACGAGAACGCGCTTGACAGCGCGCTCGACTCGTCCTACTCAGCCAGCGCGGGCTCTGACTCCTCGGTGGGGTCCGTGGCGCTGACTCGTCAGCAGGGCGAGGCGCGGCGGGAGTTCTTCACACCGAGCAACAAGACTCGCAATGTCATTGAGCTGGTGGACATTCTGAAGGGGGAGCTGGACCCTGACCTGGACGACCAGGTACTGATGGCCTCTTCGATCAACCTCTCCAAGATGCTGGCGGGTGGTGTGCGGGCAGCCATTGCGGCAACTCCGGGCTCAGCGGTTGCATTGGGCACGCTCGGCAAGGACGCCCTACGCAGCGCGGGCGTCATGTCCACTGGCACGGCCACCAAGGTGGCGTCATCCTTGAACAAGGTGGGCGAGGCGGCGCGAGCCCTGATCCACTCGAGGTCTGGCGTGGACGTCATGCAGCCACCCACCGAGGACGCTGTCACCAGGATGTCCATCTTCCTCGCAGGCTTGAAGGAGTCCGTGGCGGAGGCGAGCGAGGAGGACCTCGTGGAGCGCCGGGACTTGCAGGTCCTGGCAGCTGCCTTCGCTGCCGCGGAGACTGCGCTGGACAGTGTGCCGGAGGCTGCACTTGGCGCTGCTGTGGCGGGAGTTCTCGATGCAGGCGCAGCTGCTGGCCAGAAGGTGGTGGGGCTGGCCAAGGGCCTCCCCGCCGCAGCCGGTGCGCATTTCGAGCAGATCGTGCGCACCCAGATCGCCGCGGAGTCCGGCCAGCCTGACTACACAAGCCCCTTCCGCCGCTCGAAGCGTAACCGCAAGGAGACAGAGCAATACTCGCCGGGGCAGGAGGAGGCGCGCGGGCGCCAGCTGAATGCTGCTGCGAAGGCCAACCGCGGCTTTACGCTAGCCTCGCACAAGGTGGCGACGAAGGCGTTGGAGAAGGCGAAGGCGAAGCGAAGGTGGAGGTAAAGGACTGTTGGTCGTGGGGCTCCAGGCGCGTAAGCACACTTCACCATGGCACGCTCGGGCCTCACTGTCGACGCGGCCAACCGCCTCTTCCTCGAGCAGCAGGGTATCCGCTACGGCGCCCGCGGCGAGGAGGCGTACGGTGAGCCCTTCATCAGCAAGAACCAGGCGATGGTGCGCGCGCTGGCCACGGGCGGAGACCCGGAGAACGCCCGGCTGGCGGTGTACGCAGCCCGCGCCGCCCACCTGCGCTTGGCGCACGAGGACCCCATGGCGCCGCCTGCGACCTTCGAGTGGCGCAACAAGTTCACGGGCCGGTCCATGGAGTCGGGCTCCGACCAGGTGGCGATCCTCGACACGCACGCCCGCACGGTGGCGGCCCAGTGGGCAGGCGACGAGCGCATGCAGGCGTCGCTCTCCGTGCAGTCGGACCTGGCGCTGCAGGGCCACAACTCGGCGTTCGCCGACATCAACGGGGCCTTGGACCCGGCCTTCCAGCAGTCGGCCCGCGCCGACAAGGTCCGCGCCGAGGTGCAGTCCGATGCAACCGGCATGATGCAGGTGCTGCGCGGCATGGACGGGCAGTTCGGCCAGTACGACGCGGAGTCGCAGTTCGACTCGCCGGCTGCCAACCGCACGGTGTGGGCGAGGAACGTGGAGGGCTGGCGCGCGCTGGGCGGCGGGGACGAGACGACAGACGTGCACGGCCGCCCGTCCAGCGACTACGAGCGCCAGGCGGCACGCGTGCGCGGCATCGAGCAGGCCATCGGCCGCGCCTTCGTCGACCAGATGACGATGCGTGGCGATCGGCCGGACCGGCCGGGCGCAGGAGCCGCCGCGGCCGGGGCGGGCGCAGCGGCCGGGGCGGCGGCGCCTCGCTTGCGCCTCGCGTGAAGACGGTTCCCCTCGCCGAGTAAATGAGGGGTGAACAGAATCGCAATGTCCGGTTCAACCGCGTCCGCCGCGTACTCCGGGCCGCCCACGATCAATGGAATCACGGAGGTGGATGCGGACGTCCTGGTTATCACCGACGGCGGAACCCTCAGCTACCCAGATTACCCCAACACAGTGCTGGTGGTGCAGGCGGATGGCACGGTGGTGGGTGTGTCGGAGATTGATGCTGATCAAGTACCAACGACGCTTCGCCCAACAACGTTTCCGAGCCTGGTTGTTATCGGCGACCTCACGGCCGCGAGTGAGACGGTGGGGGACCTCACAGTGACGGGCACCGCCAGCATCGGCACCGTGAGCACCACGTCACTGGCGCTGTCGGGCACGCTCAGCGTAGCGGGCGCCACGACGCTGGCGGCCTGCTCTGCAGCGAGTCTCTCCGTGAGCGGCACGGGGTCATTCGGCGGCATGCTGACGGCCTCGGGTGGCGTCATCACCACGACCCTCAACGGAGCTTCCACGGACATGGGCTACATCTACACCGACGTGCTGGAAGTCGGCGCAAGTGCTTCTCTCGGCATCACAAGCACGACGACGTTCACGGCGACAGGCCCAGCCACGATGGCAGCGGTGACCTGCGCCAGCCTCGCGGCCAGCGGGGCGGTGACGGTGGGTAGCACGCTGGGGGTCACGGGTACCTCTACGCTGGCGGCCCTGACCTGCACGACGCTGGCAGCCAGCGGCGCCGTGACGGTAGGCGGCACGCTGGGTGTCACGGGTGCCACGACGCTGGCCACGCCCGTGGGCATCAACATGGCGGCCAACACTCTGCGCGTGCTGGGCGTCACAGCAACAAGCACCAACACGGCCGTCCACGCGGTGGCTACGTCCTCGGGCACGGCGATCTTCAGCCTGGGCAGGGCGACCTTTACGGCCAACGGCGTGTCCAACTCCTACAACGCCTCCAGTGCCCTCAACGCATTCTACTCCAGCACCGTGGCTTGGGGCTTGAACACCGACAGCTTCGACCTCGGCATCAAGCTGGGCAACAACTCCTCTAGCACAGCCGTCAACCAGTTCACGCAGATCCGCATGGAACAGCGTGCAGGCGGCAACCTCAACCGTCCCATCCTCGACCTGCAGGCGGTGCGCACGACGGCGGCAACGGGCGAGGTGGCTCTGGCAGTGACAGGCCGCGACACGGGCATGGTCAGCTACACCATGCGCACCAGCATGATGTGCGGCAACCAGTACTGCTTCTTCAGCCCCAACGCCAGCACGGGCTGGGTGTCCATGCTGTCGCAGATCGCACCAACCGCCGGCTACAAGTTTGGCGTTGGGCCCTCGGGCTCCACGGCCACGCACAGCGAGCTGAACGGCGACGTCTTGGTACGTGGCACGGCCTCCTTCAACAGCACGCTGTCGGTGCTGGGCGCGTCCACCATGGCGGCCGTCTCCGCCACCACGCTGACGGCCTCCGACCGCATCTACAGCAACTACGCGGCCGCGAGTCAGATGGTGTTCACGCCGGGCACCGCCGCCAGCACATTCATTCGCGTAGACGGCCCGGCGGGCGGCGTGAACCGGCGCATCACCTTCATCGACCCGGGCTCCGCTAACCGCGAGGTGCTCTACACGGACAAGGCCCAGGATGCCACGCTGGGCCGCCTCACCCTCTCCGGGACGGCCCAGCGACTCGACCTGCCTGGCGCCGGCACGACAACAGACACCCAGGAGATTTGGTTGGGGCAGGACGCCGCCGGCGAGACGCAGTGGCGCCTCCTCGGCGCGAACAGCACCTATGGTTCCGACTTCCGCATCCGCCAAGTCACGGGAGGCGTGCTCACGGATCGCATCCAGGTCAGCGCCGCGGGCGTGCGGATCCGGAACAACCTGGGCATTGGACAGGCACCCACCGCCAACGCGCTCGATGTGCTGGGCGCCACGGTGCTGCAGGCACTGACCTGCACCACGCTCGCCGCCAGTGGCAACACCACCGTGGGCGGCACGCTGGGTGTGACGGGCGCTGCTACCCTGGCGGCCGTGACCTGCACGACGCTGACAACCAGCGGCAACGTGACGGTGGGTGGCACCCTCAGTGTGACGGGCGCCGTCGCCTTCGCCGCCGTCTCCTGCTCCAGCCTGGCCGTGTCGGGCGCCGCCACGGTGGGCACCACACTCGGTGTGACAGGGGAGAGCACCCTCGCTGGCGGCATCAACCTGGACGCCACGAACTACTACACGGCGAGTGCAGTGTCGACCTACTCGATGACCTCTGTCAATGGCTTTATCCGAGTGTACATTGATGAGCCGGCCAGCGGCTTCGTCTCCGGGGCGCCGTACCTGGTGGATCTGACGATCAGCCTCAGCAGCATCTATCTCCAGGCGGGGTTCCCGAGCTTCACCGACATGGGTGTGCGCGACATTCGCATGATGACGCAGCTGACGCCATACTACCGCACGGCCGGCCCCTTCGGCATCATCAACACATGGAACGCCTACCGCTGTGGCACGAGCTCTACGCCCAACACGACTGACAATGGCAAGCCGCCGTTCGGAGGGTCCGTGGCCTGGGGCTCCGTCGGCTACATTGCAGGGTCTCCGAACCGGATCTTCTTCAGCATCGACTGCGGGCTCAGCGGTGGCTACACGTACAGTGTGCGAGCCCATGCCAGGTGCAGCGCAGAGAGCGCGAAGATCGGACAGCTGACCGTCCAAGTCACCAACGCCTAGAAGGTGCTCAGTCTCACCATGCCCAGCGTGCAGGAACTCGAAGCCCAGGTGGAGCGCCTGCTCAACCGCATCCTCCAGCTGGAGCTGCAGATGGAGGCGGCGGGCCTGGACCCGCGCGCCGCCAAGGCGGTGCGCCGCCCGCACGACGTGAGGGCCCCGCCGCCGCGTTGCGTCACCGACGGTTGCCCCCTGTAGCTCGTTCACGCTCTCGCACACTCACGCATGGCGGAGCAGGCGTTCAAGCGCATGCGGTCCCCTCAGTACCTCGGCGGCGGCACCGCCACGCGGGCCCTGGGCGAGACGCCCTCCCTCGCGCAGGAGTCGGAGTTCTGGACCATCATGGTGGACAGCCTGCGGGCTGACGGCGCCCGGACGCGGCGGTGCAGTGGGTTGGACGGCAGCTACTCCGACAACGCCTGGTACGAAATGGACATCCCGTTCGGGTGGATCCCCGCCGAGGTCGGCAACCTGGCGGTGACCGTGGCGGACCTCACGGTGACGCCGTTCCGCAACAGCAACATCACGTTCACGGGCGACGTGCCCTGGTCTTTCGCCACGAACACCCCCTCCAACGCCTCCGCCACGGCCAACAACCCGACAGCCAACCCAGCCTTCATCCCTTTCTACTGCCGCTCCGGCAGCTCCGCCACCGCCACCAACGTCAGCTTCATGGACGCCGGCTGCTACCTCGGCATGACGGTGCGGGGTGCAGGGCGCGGCCTGCCGCACTACCTCAGCTCGGTGCAGGACGACTTTGTGTCGCTGGGCGGGTGGAGCTTGCGAACGGGCGACGGCACCGCCCCGGAGATCACGTCCGACCCAACCATGACCTCAGCTGTGGTGCAGATCGCCAACCCCTCCGGCGGCACCCTGCGCTTCGAGCAGCGGCTCCTGGCCAGCAACGTGATGCCGAGCCTGCTCGGGTCGGCGGGCGCCACGACACTCACCTCGCAGGGCTTCCCCGCGTGGCGCGTGACGCTGCGCCTGACGCCCATCCGCGCCGTGCAGTACGGCGGCGTGGCGGTGGCGCCGGAGGGACAGTTCGTCGGCTAAGCGCCGGCCCCGCCAGCAGTGTGCGCAAGCATCCTACCAGCAGCAATGAAGGGCATGGCCATCGGCGGCAAGCAGCAAATGGGGCGCGTGCGCCAGCTCATGGGCGGCAAGCGCAGCGGCGCGGACCCCATGCGCATCGCAGGCAAGATGAACCTGTGAGGACCGTTGCAGCGCTCCGAGCGATCCGAGCGTTCATACCCTGGGCACGCTAGAGAGCGATGGCGAAGGGAGCGCTCAAGGACATTCGCAAGTCGGCCCTGAAGGCCAGCGGCAAGATCGAGCGTGGCCTGCGCAAGGCGGTGCACACCACGGCTGGCGCCGCCGCCGCGAAGCACATCGACCTCACGGCCGGCGCTGCCGCCAAGAAGGCCGGCATGGGGCGCACCTACAAGATCGCCAAGGCCGGCATCCAGTCCAGCCTGAAGAAGACGGGCGCCGAGCGCGCCGCCGCCGGCAAGAAGATGCACGGGCTGATCGCCGGCGGCAAGGGCAAGAAGAAGGCTGCAGCCCCGGCCGCGGAGGCGCCGGCGGGAAACTGAGTTCGCGGGCGTCCGTCGCGGCGCTGGTCCTCAAGGGGTCCACGCCCGACGGGCCGCGTGAGGACAGCACGAAGCCCGCCGACCACGAAGAGACCAAGAAGCCAACCGGCCGCAACATCCAGCGGATCATGCGGCGCAATCACGACCGCGATGGCAACGGCCCCTTCTCGGCGCCGAAGCCTCCCGATATCCACGTGAGGGGGTGAGTCAATCGCGGAGTGACGGTTCGCCCTGTTCTGGCCTCGCCGCGCGCACACACCCTACCCGCTCCGTCAAGCCATGGACCAGGCTGCCGTCCCGGCCGGCTTCAACTACCAGCCGATCCCCGCCGCGGTGGGCGGCTACTACTCGCAGTCGAAGCAGCCGCCCTCGAACGGCACGACCTTCACGGCCGGCCAGTGGATCCAGCTGCCCATCGTGACGGGCCGCATCGGCCAGTTCTACGACCCGCAGCGCTGCTACTTCATGTTCCAGGTGACGATGGCCGGCGCCAACGCCCTCATGCTGGAGCGTGTCGGCGCGCACGCCTTCTTCGAGAGCGTGGAGCTGTGGCTGAACGGCCAGCCGCTGGAGCAGATCCAGCAGTACAACTGCCTCATGCAGCTGATCCGTGACCAGTACTACGGCCTGGGCCGCGCCGACGTGTGCGCGAGCGTGGAGGGGTGCGCCACCGAGGACGGCGTGGGGTACAGCGTGAGCACCTTCGTCGCCACCTTCCCGCAGTCCGCCCTGGTCAAGAAGGGCATCACGAACCTTGGCGCCGGCGCGCAGACGACTGGCGAGACGGGTTTCGTCTCACAGATGGCCGCCACGACCAACAACGCTGCCATCGGCGTTGTGGCTCCTGGTGCCGCCATCGGCACGCCGGCGGGCGCCATGAACCAGATCGTCCCGTCGGGCGGCACCAGTGTGGGCCGTTGGTTCGCGGTGCCGATCCTCTCGGGGCTGCTGGGCACGCTGGCCGCCAAGGCCTTCCCCGCGCTGGTGTTCGCGCCGGGCTCGCTGTTCTGGCAGATCAAGCTGGCGCAGCCCGCGGCGCCCGGCACCCGCGTGACCCTCACGCAGACCAACGCCACGACCGCAGGCATCTTCATCCCCTACGCGGCGGGCGACGCCTGGACCATCAACAGCTTCAACTTCGTCTCCGGCGCGGTGACGCTGCAGTCGGGCGTGGCCGCGACGATCCTGTCGGCGGCAGCCTCTGGGCAGCTGGACCTCAACACGAAGAGCTTCACCAACGTGTCCGCATCGCTGGCAGCGGCGAGCTCCGCGGCCAACATCATCGTGCCGCTGCGCAAGCTGTCGCTGAACTCCATCTTCGTGGTGTTCCGCGACCCGAACCGCGAGTCGGCCAGCGGCACCACGCAGATCGCCGTGAACCCTGTGTCGGCGTCGAACTACGGCGGCTTCCTCGGGCGCATCGCGCCGACGGGCTGCCTGCTGGAGACGTTCACGGCCCAGTGGCGCTTCGGCAACGAGCTCATCCGCGAGTACCCGTACCAGCAGCACGTGGAGTTCTACGTGGAGGTGCTCCGCAACCTGCACGAGTGGATGGACAAGGAGCTCAACTTCACGGCGGCCCTGCAGCCGCTGCGGTTCGCGCAGCCCCGCGTCAACGCCGACCCCACCCAGATGCTCCGCGGCTCGACGAGCGCCGCCGTCTTCAGCCCTATCGGTGGCTTCTACGGCGCCTACCTGGACGGGACGAGCGCTGGCTCGCCGGCGCTGCCGAACGCCACGACCATCCTCTTCACGTGCGACAAGCCGTCGCAGATCGTGCAGAACTGCGGCTTCTTCCTGGCGCTGGACCTGGACGTGTTCTCGGGGTCGTCGAGCACCTCGCGCTCCGGCCGCAACACCACGGGCGACCAGATCACGCTGAACCTGACCAACGGCGGCAGCGCCACGGACGGCATGTTCGGGCAGCGCTCCATGCGCGTGGACTTCTTCGGCATGCACGACCTCCGCGTCAACATCCAGGCGGGCGGCATCGCGGTGCCGGTGTCGTAACGGCTGAATTCCTACGAAGGCTGTACGAGCACTCAAGTCGCGCGGCGGCGCGCACCCTAGGTCCGGTGTGAGTTGGGCGGGGCAGACTCCAAGTCCCCACCGTCACGACCATGGCCGCCCCCGCCGAGATCCCGCCCGCCCCCGCCACCGAGGACGCCCAGCCCGCCAAGCGTGCCCGCGTGCCCGCCGACCCCGACGTCATGATCACCCCGACCACCATCGGCGGCAAGCGCTTCCACTTCAAGCTGGCGATGGGCAAGAACCCGTACTTCAACGTGCGCGTCTCCAACAAGGGCGAGGAGGGCGCCCGCATGGAGCGCGCCGTGTTCGGCGCCGTGCGCCCGCGCAACGTCACGGTGGCGACGTGCGAGTACGACCCGAACTCGCTGGACGTGAAGCTGGTGCTGGACACCGAGAACGCCGAGCACGCCGCCTTCATCGCGTTCGTGAACAACATCGGCGAGAAGCACGCCGAGAGCCTCGGCGAGCCGTACTACTTCGCCTCCATCGCCCAGCCCACGCAGGTGCCGGGCCTCGTGGAGGTGACGCTGCGCGCGCCCCAGAACAAGCGCAAGGTGATGAACGACCGCGCCAGCCTGCGCGACGCCCTGTGGGTGGTGCGCCTGGCCTACATCTCGACCTACAACGAGAACGACACCGGCCGCACGCGCACCAACTTCCGGCTGGAGATCCCCGACCTCACCGTGCTGCGCTCCTTCGACTCGTCCCGCCCGGCCGCCTCGGCCGTCGGCCGCCTGCCCCGCGGCGAGGAGGGCAAGGCCGCGCTCGCCGAGATGGAGGCGCGCCTCAGCACGACGCTCGAGTTCTGAGCTCACAATTCCAGCACCGTGTCAGGCGGCAGCACCACTCCCTCCCGCTCGGGGTACTTGCCAGCGCAACCGAGCCCTTGATCCGCCCACGCCTCCTCCAAGTACGCCAGAGTCACCATCTTGGGGTAGTTGAGCTGCGCGCGCAGGCCGTGCGGCACCGTCGGGATGATGACGGGGTCCTCCACGCCGGTCTCCGCCTGCCGCAGCATGCGCCGCTTGGTCCACTGGGCCGCGAACTTCTTCGAGCGGCTGTCGCTGTAGACCTGCGTGTCCGTGCCGGCGTTGGCGGCGTCGCCCGGCCCCTCGGCGCGGCGCAGCAGCGAGCGGATGGAGAAGGAGTCCAGCTCCGCCACGGCGTCGCCCTCGCTGATTCGGCCGGCGTAGATGCCCAGCACCGTGTCGCGCATGAGGTCGGGCGTGAGGATCTCCTGGTTCGACGCGTGCAGCGTCAGGCCCTTCTGCTTCATCTCGAAGGTGTTGCCGGCGCCGTCCGGCCGGTCGAACACCTTGCAGTAGCTCTTGTTGCCCGTGCTGATGAACTCCACGCACTTCACGCCGTCGTCGAGCTCGTCGCTGAGGTTGCCCAGGCCCGGCGCCGTGGCCAGGCCCTGGCGCCCGTCGGGGCACACGTAGACCACCGAGTCCGTGTCGCAGTAGAGCACGCTGCGCTCGCCCACGCCCCGCATGAGCTCGTGCAGGCGCACGCGCGCGTGGGCCGTGACGAACGCCGCCAGGTAGAAGTTGGAGCGCGCCGGCGCCTGCTCGTACTTCTCCGCCAGCTTGAACTGCGCGATGTAGCTGTGCTCCGTCACCGGCAGCAGCGCCAGGTTGTCCTTGCGGATCATCGGGTTCATGAAGAGGGCGTCGAAGTCGCCGCCCGTGTTGATGTAGGCGCGGCCGTCGCTGCGCGGGCTCTGCGCGAACTTGCCCCACAGCGAGTTGAGCATCAGCTTCGCGAAGGTGCGCAGGCCGGGGTTCTTCGCGATGGAGTCCGGGCGCGGCCGACCGATGCCGCCGTTCTGGCGCGCCACCTCGTCGCACCACGCCTCCTTCTCCTCGGGGCTGGCTCCGGCGATGCTCGCCGGCCAGCCCTCCGCCTCGATCTTCAGGCGCAGGAAGTAGTCCACGTAGCCGCGGAACAGGCCCACGCGGCGCTCGCTGGGCGGGAAGTGATGCACCTCGTAGACGCGCTCAATGGTGTAACCGCGGTCGAGCGCTTGGTGCAGCTCCACCGTGGTCCAGCAGCCGATGCGCTGGTGCAGGTCCAGCACCAGGCGCGTGCCGTCGGCCGCCTCCTCGTGGCTCACCTCCAGCTCCAGCGGGTCGGGCACATCGCCGTCCGTGTACACGCGGTTCTTCGAGGGCAGCACCGGCACGACGAGGTTGTCGGGCGGCATCACCCGGCAGCGCACAATGCCGAAGTAGGCGTCGGGGTGGTCGGGCCGCAGGCGGGCGAGGTCCACGGCGTGGTCCCACAGCACAGTGGGGTGGCCCGTTGGCAGCATCTTGGCCACGCAGACCCACGGGTACATGGAGGTCACGTCCACGTGCTCGATGTGCCAGCCGGGCGGCGCCTTGCAGTAGGCGGCCTTCACGTCCACCTCGCCGCCCATGAAGTAGTCGTTCCACGAGAGCGGCACGCCGGCGTCCTGCCAGCGCCGCACCAGGCCGTAGTTGCCAGCCTCGCGCTCGTCCTCGCAGCGCCGCGCCCAGTCGCACGAGCGCATGGTCATCACGCGGTGGGCGCCGCCCAGGGCCTCCGTGAGGCGCGCCAGCCAGCGCTGGCTCCAGGCCCGCACCTCCTCGTAGGTCTGGTTCAGGATGGGGTGCACGACCTCGCGGTCCGTCAGGCAGTCGGGGCAGCCGTGGTCGCGGCACTCCAGGTACACCAGGGCCACGTCCTCCTCGGGCGGCGCGCCGGCTTCGCGCCGGAGCCAGCCGTGCACGTCCTGCCCCTCGGCGCCGCGCACTGTGAAGCGCAGCCGGTCGGAGCTGTGCCCGCGGTGGCGCACCACCAGGTCCGTGCGGCCCGTGCCGTGCTCCTCGGCGAGGCTCTCCATCCACATGTACGCCTCTTTGTCCAGGCGCCAGTCGATGCGGTGCGGGAAGTGCGCCACGCGCACCTGCAGGCCGGACAGGAACACCTGCAGGCCCACCTGCGGCAGCGTCATGTACTGCAGCGGGTCCACGGCCGTCGCCTTCCAGGCCGCGCCCGCCTCCGTCGCATCCACGGAGCCCGCCATGGCGAGGAAGAGCTGGCGGAAGGCCAGGCACGCCAGGCGCAGCACGCGCACGTCGTCCTTGCAGTAGTCCTGCATCTGCTGGCGCATCACCCACGGCTGGGCCGTGAACGGCATGTACTTGATGCTCTCCTCGGCGTGCCACTGCAGCAACTCCTGCTGCTTGCGCGCGATGTCGGCCGGCCCGTCGCCGCGCATGGTGCTCATGCCGTAGAAGCCCACGTCGGGCATGGGGCCGAAGTAGCCGGCGCCGCCGTTCTCCGACCAGCGCAGCTCCGTCGCGAACTCGTGCGGGAAGTGGCCCTTGACCACGGGCAGCTTGAAGGTCTTGCTCAGCGACGCCAGCGCCATGGTCAGGAAGCGGTAGCTGTCGATGAAGCGGCGCCCCATGCTCGTGAGCTGCAGGATGCTCGACGTGGAGCCCGTCAGCGTCTGGAACTCCGGCATCATGCCGTGCTTCAGCAGCCAGCCCAGGATGAACTGCACGTCGTAGCGGCCGCCGTTGTGCGCGATGAACGTGCAGCCCGAGAACTCCTTCTTGCCGAAGACGTCGGCGCAGAAGGCGTCCAGGTCGTTGTAGTCGTAGGCCTTGCTGCCGTCGTGGTTCTGCAGGTGCACGAAGATCACCTTGTGCCGGCGCGACACCTCCCAGTCGTGGCGCGACGCGTCCATCTCCATGCTCTCGAAGTCGAAGAACCAGTACTCCTCCACCCCGCCCACCTTCAGCTTGTCGGGCGGCGAGCAGAAGCAGCGGTGGCGCTTCTCGTCGCCGTCGGGGAAGTAGGCGTGGCAGTGCGTGCAGATCAGCAGGGCCGTGCGCAGCACCGAGTGGCCGGCGCGGATGCACTCGCGGCCCTCCTCCGTGAGGTCGATGTCCTCGGCGTTGGCGGCCACGGCCACGCGCCGCTTGCGCGACACGGAGTCGAACTGCCGCTCCATCATGAGCAGGGGCGTCTCCTGGTTGGGCTGCGCCAGGTCCGTGGCGTTGCGGCCGCGCCGGGCCCGCTTCGGCTGCTCCTTGCCGTCGGGCCGGATCTCCGGCAGCAGCTTCACGCACGTGCGGCAGAAGTGCCCGTAGTACACCTCGCCGTTGCCCGGCTGGCGGAAGTCGTCCTTGAGGTAGCGCGCCGCCAGCGACTTGAACACCTTGCCCGTGGAGGACGGGTTCTCGTCGTCGTCCGTGAGCACGGGGCAGTGCCCCAGGTGCCGCCGCATCACACCGCCGTCGTAGGTGTCGAAGCCGCAGTAGTGACACAGGAAGCGGGGCTCCGTGGACCGGTCGCCGCGCAGCAGAGCCAGCGGGCGCGCCACCCCGTGCGTGTGGCCCCAGCCGCCCTTGCCCACCATGTAGAGGTACACGTGGCCGTGCGGCGGCGTGGCGGCGTTGCGGTCCTTCAGCGCGCCGCGCGGCACCGCCACGCGCGTGATCTGGTTGCCAGCCTCGCGGGTGATCAGGTGGATGAACAGGCCCAGATGGTCTGCCAGCTTCTGCAGGCCGGCGCCCGCGTCCACGCCCTCGCCCTCGGCCAGCCCCGCCTCGATGTGCAGGCGGTGCGCCTCCTCCAGCCACGTGAAGCCGTAGACGCCGCTTTGGCTCAGCAGAATGCGCTGCGACTCCTGCGTCGTCCACTGCGTCAGGGCCGAGGCGCCCTGCAGCGCGTCCAGCGCCACCGACGGGAACTTGCCGCTCTCCATCGCCGCGCCGTTCTTCGAGTCCGTGAAGAACACCTTGCTCACGAGGATGGCCATGCACACGCAGAGGTGCTTGTAGCGCGGCATGGCGGCGGCGTCGGTGTCCACGATCTGCGGCTGCAGCGGGTTGAGCTGCAGCATGAGCTCCGGCGGGAAGATGATCTCCGAGGGTACCAGCACTATGGCCTCCGAGTGCATGGCCCAGGTGTTCAGGCGCGTCGCGTGCAGCCAGCCGTCGTCCTCGCGCCGCCCGTCCAGGCTCGTCGTGTGGATGGGGCCCTGCCCGCTCACCAGGCCCGGGTAGCGCACGCGCGGGCCGGCGCCGCCGTAGCGCTGACGCACAGCCGTCGCGCCCAGCAGCAGGTGGTTCGCCACAGGGTTGCCGTCGGTGTCGTTCCAGCCGCCCTCCTGCCCGATGCCCAGCTCGATCTGGCGCACGTTGGTGAGGATGGCGGCGGTGTTGCCGCCCGCGCTGACGCGGCCGGCCGCGAAGATCGCCAGCAGGTCGCGGATCGCGTTCTCCATCGAGTCGTGGTAGCCCGTCGACGCGTAGCGCGGCTGGCCCTCGCCGTCGATGTAGTGCACCAGCAGGATGTAGCGGTGGGGGCGCAGCGGGTTGCGGGGCTGCAGGCGCCGCCGGATCTCCGTGCGCATGGTGCGGATGGCGCGCGTCAGCTGCAGCACGAAGGCCTGCAGGCGGCTCGCCACGTTGCCCGCCATCGCGTAGGGGTCCACGCGGTAGCCCATCTGTGCCACGCGCCCGTGCGTGCCCACGCGCGTGCCGCCGCCGTTCAGGGGCGTG
>Ga0075156_10000590_pt1 | contig 18742 bp, 18 predicted proteins | sample JI81AbrownDNA_FD_70966 | JGI IMG/M metagenome (GOLD analysis project Ga0075156, IMG submission 70966) | Wastewater effluent complex algal communities from Wisconsin, to seasonally profile nutrient transformation and Carbon sequestration -... | ecosystem: Engineered > WWTP > Effluent > Algae...
CGTGGCGGTGAGTGCGGATGGCGGTCGCGTGGTGTCGGTCTCGGAGGACGGGACGGTTCGGGTGTGGGACGCGTTGAGCGGCGAGTGCGTTCGCGAGCTGCGCGGTCCGCGAGGTGTGAACAGTGTGGCGCTGAGCGCGGATGGCGGTCGCGTGGTGTCAGGCTCGTATGACGGGACGGTTCGGGTGTGGGACGCGTTGAGCGGCGAGTGCGTTCGCGAGCTGCGCGGTCATACGAACTGGGTGCTGAGCGTGGCGCTGAGCGCGGATGGCGGTCGCGTGGTGTCGGGCTCGGATGACGGGACGGTTCGGGTGTGGGACGCGTTGAGCGGCGAGTGCGTTTGCGAGCTGCGCGGTCATACGGATTGGGTGCGGAGCGTGGCGCTGAGCGCGGATGGCGGTCGCGTGGTGTCGGGCTCGGATGACGTGACGGTTCGGGTGTGGGACGCGTTGAGCGGCGAGTGCGTTCGCGAGCTGCGCGGTCATACGAACTGGGTGCGGAGCGTGGCGCTGAGCGCGGAGGGTGGGCGCGTGGTGTCGGGCTCGGATGACGGCACGGTGCGCTGCTTTTCCGGTATGGGTGGGCGTGCCGAAACCTTGGCCTGTACGTGGATCGCCGCCGTCGGCAGCCCGGATGACATCCCCAGCTACGCCAGTTGGCGCCCGGGCTTGCATGCCGCCAATGCCGAAGGCCCTTTGGGCGCGATGTCTTCATCGCAGGCCGATTCGCAAAACGGAAAACAACAAATGTTCGGGCCTGAAGGCCCTCCTACGACGGCGGTGGACGATGCCGGCTTGCCGACGGACGCGGGCGATGTGTTGATCTCCGCCAGCGGCGACGCTTGGCGTTTGTTGAGTTGGGACGTGGAAGATCCGAACGAACCCAGCGGGTGGCGCCGCGTGCCGCTGCAGGCGTACGAATAACGCCATCGCGCCCTCTCCGTGCAGGCGGAGTGAAGGTGCGAAAGACACCGCCCTCTCCCCGCAGACCAAGTGAAGGTGCGAAAGACATCGCCCTCTCCCCGCAGACCAAGTGAAGGTGCGCAAAGGATCGCTGCCCCTCTCTCCGCAACACGGGGGTGAGTCGCCGCGTTCGCGAGCCACTGGCTCGCGCGGCGACGAACGCCCGAGCGCTATGCGCGAGGGCCGGGCGAGGGGCGCGGTTGGCGGTGTGTTTGCGATTCGCAAGGCGACCCAGCGCGATCGTCGTTCGCAGGCGGACGACAGACTCGTGGCCGCATTTATTCGGACTATCGACTTCGACTTGCGATGGACGATCGAAGTAGCCCGGCGCTCGCCATCGTGCGCGCGAGCGCGGGTTCCGGTGATGCCGATATCACGAAGCCGCGCGCGGGTGCTCCAACGCGAACGTAGACGCGAACGTAAACGCGAGCGCGCGCGCGAATATCAGCGCGAACGCGCACGAAGTTTTGCTTGTCTTCGCGAACGCACGGCATCGAACCATCGACGCCATCATCGAATCATCGAAGAGCCGATGCGCCAATGATCGACGGTGTCCCGAAACCAGGCGAATCGAGGCGGCATGTTGCGGCGCGTAGACATGAAGTCACGCGCGACGATCCGAGGTTCGAAATCAATCGAATCGAGTGCGATTTGTTTGCGCGTTATCGCGCGCATCCCGAACGAAAACCCCGGAGCGTTGCGCTCCGGGGTCGAGCGGCGATCGGAAGCGAATCAGATCGCGCTTTCGTTGCCTGCGTGAGCGTGGCTCACAGCCACCACCACCACCACCAGAGCCGCCACCAGTAGAAATAGGAGATCACGGCCGCGGCGCCCCAGTTGCCGGTGTAGAGAAAGCCGATGATGTCGGCCCGCACCACCCAGAACAAGCGCCAACGCCACGGCGTCCAGATTCCCGCGGCGCCGACATCGGTTTGGTGGTTCTGCCAATACGCAAGGGAATGCCGCGCCGTACTCAACGCGCCGAGTACGCTCCGTCCGGATTCCGAACGCGCATCGAGCTTCGCCACCGCTTCGGCTTCCAGTTTGGCCAGTCGATCGTCGGCGATTTTGGCGTCCTCGGAGGTTTCCAGCACGTTGTCCAGCTTCGCGAAGTAAGCGAATTCCTCTGCCTTGTAGCTGTCGCGGAACGCCTCCATGTGCTTGGCGATCGGCTGCTGATAGTCCAGCTCCAGCAGCGGCTTGTTGCGTTCGACGAACTCGTCCACCGGCATGCCCGGGTCGTAACCGCAGACGGTGACCACACGTTCGAACGCGGTCGCGTCGGCCGGGCCCTTGTCGCGCATCAGACAGTCGACCGCGAGGTTGTGATTTGCGCCGACCTCGTCCACCGGATTGCCGGCGGCTTGCGCCGATGGCAGCGGGGCGGTTCCCAACACGACGGCCAGTAAACATAACGACAGCGTAGTCCTGAGCTTCATCATCCTTGCTCCTTATGCATAAACCACATTCTGTGTGCGTATCGCCCCGATCCTGGGGCGTCCTGCGGTCCCGATGCGGCCTGGACCGCGGTTCGATCATGCGCAAGCGCGCGACGACATGACTGAGATTTTCGTCCGCAAAATTTTCGAGCGTCGATGCCTTCGACGACGAACGGCGGGTTCACCGGGCGCTCGCGATTGGCGCTGCATATGAAAATCCCCAAAAGCATGAAAAAAATCGCGACACACACTAACCTGTGGTTCCTGCCGACCGGAGAGCCGGGATGCCGACTTCAGAATGCCGTCCTCGCCGTATCCGCGCCGCCGCCACGGCGACCGTGCTGACCTGCCTCATCGGCGGCGTACTCCCCGCATCCGCCGCCGACCGTGTGACCGGCCGTGCGTTCGCCACGCGCAGCGAGGTGTACGCGCCGCACGCCATGGCCGCGACGTCGCATCCGTTGGCGACGCAGATCGCGCTGCAGACGATGCGCGAGGGCGGCAGTGCGATGGACGCGGCGATCGCGGCCAACGCCGCGTTGGGGTTGATGGAGCCGACAGGCAACGGCATCGGCGGCGATTTGTTCGCCATCGTGTGGGACCCAAAAACGAAAAAACTCTACGGCTACAACGGTTCGGGGCGTTCGCCGAAAGCATTAACGTTGGAAGAATTCGAGCGCCGCGGGCTGAAGGACATTCCGCCGCACGGGCCGCTGCCGGTGACGGTGCCGGGTACAGTCGATGCGTGGTTCGCGCTGCACGCGAAGTTCGGCGCGCGCACGATGGCGCAGAATCTCGCGCCCACCATCGCCTACGCGCGCGACGGCCATCCGGTGCATGAGGTGATTGCCTATTATTGGAACCGCAGCGTGCCCGTGCTTTCGAAATGGCCCGGCTTCAAAGAACAATTCACCATCGACGGCCGCGCGCCGCGGCGCGGCGAAACCTGGCGCAATCCGAATCTCGCGAACACCTTGCAGAAGATCGCCACCGGCGGCCGCGACGCGTTCTACAAAGGTGACATCGCACGCACGATCGACGCCTACTTCAAGTCGAACGACGGTTTTCTGCGCTACGAAGACCTTGCCGCGCATACCGGCGAATGGGTCGAACCCGTCAGCACGAACTATCGCGGCTACGACGTGTGGGAATTGCCGCCGAACGGGCAGGGCATCGCCGCGCTGCAAATTCTGAACATGCTGGAACCTTACGATCTGAAATCCTACGGCTTCGGCAGCGCTGAACATGTGCATCTGTTCGTCGAAGCGAAAAAACTCGCGTTCGCCGACCGCGCCGCCTCGTACGCCGATCCAGATTTTTACAAGACGCCGGTTGCGCGTTTGGTCTCGAAAGACTATGCGCGCGAACGCGGCAAGCTCATCTCGATGGATCGCGCGATGAAAGCGGCCGAACCGGGCGTGATTCCCGAACTCAACGAAGGCGACACGATTTATCTCACCACCGCCGACAAGACCGGCATGATGGTGTCGTTGATCCAATCGAACTATCGCGGCATGGGCAGCGGCATGGCGCCGCCGGGACTGGGGTTTATCTTTCAGGATCGCGGCGAACAGTTCGTGCTGAAGCGCGGGCATCCCAACAGCTTCGCGCCGGGCAAGCGCCCGTTCCACACCATCATTCCCGCGTTCGTGACGAAAGACGGCAAACCCTGGTTGAGCTACGGCGTGATGGGCGGCGCGATGCAGCCGCAAGGGCATGTCCAAATCGTGCTCAACATGATCGATTTCGGCATGAACCTGCAGGAAGCCGGCGATGCGCCGCGCATCCAGCACGACGGCAGCACCGAACCCGCGGGACAAGCCGAGGCGATGGCCGACGGCGGCGAAGTGGATCTGGAAACCGGCTTCGATTACGCCGTCGTGCGCGCGCTGATGCGCAAAGGCCATAGCGTGCGGTTCGCCGATGGGCCGTACGGCGGCTATCAGGCGATCCAGGTCAATCCGAACGGCGGCTACATCGGCGCCAGCGAATCGCGCAAAGACGGTCAGGCGGCGGGGTATTGAGCATGCGCATCGCAATGCAGCGACTTCGCATCGCCGCCGCAGAGATGTTGAGTGCCGCGAAACTCGCGCGGCGCGCAGGCGCATGGCGTTTCGTGGTCGCGCTGGCGTTGTGCGCGATGCCGTTCGCCGCGGTGTGCCAAGAAAACGATCGCGCGGTGCGGGCATGGGCGGCCGAACGCGCCGACGATCGCGATCTGACCCAGCGCGCGTATTTGTGGCGTCTGGCCGAGCGCCTCGGGCATAACGGCGGCCCGCGCGAGTTCGCGCTCGCCGCGCATGTGCGTGCGATGGCCGGCGTGCGCGATTTTCGTCTCGTCGGCGGTTTGCGTTTGATCGACGCCAAAACCCAGCGTTGGTTGGACGACGCCGAACGCATGGGCCGCGACGATCCGGTGGTGCAGATCCTGCTGATGCATCGCTTCAGCGCAGCCGACCCAGTGGACCGGCGTCTGGACGCGATCCGCCGCTGGCGCGACATCGACAGCGATAATCTCGCGCCGCTGTTGGCCAATATCTCCGCGTACGACGGATCGACGATCGACGAGTCGCTGGCGTCGGCGCGCAGCACGATGCGTGCGGATTTCTATTTCGACGACATCGTGCGCCCGTTGATCCAGGCCGTGCGCGACGAACCGCCGCCCGCCGCGTTGTTGGCGACGATGTCGAGCCTCGAGATCGATGCGCCCGACGCGCTCGGCGCCGAGATCGGCTCGACGATCTGGAGCGTTTCCGCCAATGTCGCATTCGCGCCGTTGACGCGCGCGTGTCGCGACGAGGCGCTGAACGCCACGCCGCGTCGTCGCGCCGATTGCCGGCATGCCGCCCGAGTGTTGAGCGATGATGCCGACACGCTGCTCGCGCGCGGCATCGGCCTGAGCATGCGCATGCGCACCGCCGTCGGCGAGCGCGAGCTGCGCGACGCGGCGATCGCGTATCGCCGTCATCACTGGGTCCTCCAACAACGCGCGACCTTGACGCGACGCGACCCGGTGGACGAAGCGCGCATGTTCGCGCGCATGCTGCTCGAGAACACCGACCTGACCGAAGTCGAACTCGTGGAGCGCATGCTGATCGATGCCGGTGTGCGCTTGGAGCCCACGCCGGGTTGGGTGCCGCCGTTGCTGCGATGAGTCGCCGTCGTTGATCGCTTTACCGGCCGCCATTCCGCCCGCGTTCTCGATCGCGCTGGCCGTGCTCGCGCTCGGTTACGCGCTGCAGCGCAGCCGCGTACTGCCGGAGAACGCGGCGCAGATCTTGAACACTGTCGTGCTGTACGTGTGCTTGCCCGCCGCAGTGTTGCGCTACGTGCCGCGACTGACGTGGACGCCCGATGTGCTCGCCATCGCGGCGGTGCCGTGGTTGCTGCTGCCGATCATCGCGCTCGCGGTCGCGCTGTGCGCGCGCGTGTTGCGTCTTCGCGACGATCAGCGCGCGGTGTTGCTGCTCACCGTGGCCTTGGGCAACACCAGTTTTCTCGGGTATCCGCTCACCCGCGCATTGATCGGCGAGCGCGCGTTGCCGTACGCGGTGGTCTACGACCAACTCGGCGCGTTTCTGATGCTATCGACCTTCGGGTTGTGGTTGCTGGCGCGTTACGCCGGCCCTTCCGACGCACCGCCCAGCGCGCGCACGATGCTCGCTCGGATCGCGCGCTTTCCGCCGCTGTGGGCGTTGATGTTCGGCGTCTTTGTGATGCCCGCGCAGCCGCCCGCATGGATCGACGCCGGCCTGCGTTCGCTCGCCGATGCGCTGCTGCCGCTGGCGATGCTGACCGTCGGCTTGTCGGTGCGTTTCGCGCCACCGCGCGACGAACTCGCGCCGCTCGGTGTGGGCTTGCTGCTGAAGCTCGTCGCCGTACCGGCCGCGGCCTATGCGCTGGCGCCGTGGCTCGGCCTGCACGGCGAGATGGCGCGCACCACCGTCTTCGAAGCCGCGATGCCGCCGATGATCACCGCCGGCGCGCTCGCCATCGCCCACAACCTCGCCCCGCGCCTCGCCGCGGCGATGGTGGGTTACGGGTTGCTGTTGTCGCTGCTGACGCTGCCGTGGTGGGCGGCGGCGTGAGCACGGCTTGTCACCGCGGCGCGACGAAGCCACACTCGATCGCGATGTCTCGATCGCACCTTCCGACGAAATTCGGCCCTTGGTTTGCCGCTATCGCATGCGGCGTCAGCGCCGTGGTCGTCGCACCTGTCGCCCTGGGGCAATACGGCTTGAAAGCCATCGAAAGGGCGCAAGAGACCGCGCTGTCGGCCGCCGATGACGCGGGGTGCGATCGAATGGATGAACGAGAGCGGCGGCGTTGCGAGCGTGATGCCAAAATCCGAGTGGCCGCGGCGGCGAGACGCGACGAAGAGGCTCGCCATGTCTCACGGCGGTACCATCGCGAGCTGGCGCGAGCGCTCGTCGAGGAGAATACGCCGCGTTCGCTCGTACTGGCCGCGTTGTTGTGGACGGATGCGGTTGGAGAAGGCGATGCTGCCGCATGGCCCCGTGGCGATGCGGCCGATGTCGAGGCGAATCGTTGGCGCGCCGAAGCGCGCATGCGTGCGAACGACGATCCGGTCGCTCTGCTGTTGACGATGGGTCGCGAGGCGAACCCCAGAAAAACCGGTGACGATGCGACTGTCGCGCGCTGGCGTGCCGTCGACCCGAAGAACCTGACGCCATGGATGTACGATCTCGCCGATGAAGCGACTGCGCTGACCTCAGATTCGGCTGCGGAACCGCCGCTGCGCGACGGCTTTTTCGATGTCGCGCGCGCTACCGAGCGCTTCGATTTGTATTTCGACGATGTCGTGCGCGAAACCACGCTCGCCGTGCGTCGCCACCCGCCGTCCGCATCGATGCGCAAGACCTTGTTTGCGCCCGATTATCCGAATCTTGATGCCTATGCGTATGGTTTGGGAACCGCGCTCTGGGCGTCTGCGGCGGTACCGTCGTTCATGCCGTTGGTCCAAGCCTGCAAAGGCGAACCATTGCGCGCGACGCCGACGCGCGCGGCCGATTGCCGCGCGATGGCGGGACTGTTGCGCGAACGTTCGGATACGATGTTTGGCCGATTGTTCGGCATCGCATTGGTCCGTCGAGCCGCGACCGATGATGCCGAGCGGCTCGCGATCAAAGACGAACGACGACGTGAGGATTGGCGTATGGCGCAATGGCGGGAGGCGATGCTTCTCGACCCTGACGGCACATCTATGCACACGACCGCGCGCTTGCTCGAAAGTGCGGATATCTCGGAAATGGCGCTGATGGACGCGGCGATCGCGCGGGCGGGTTTATCGTCGGAGCCACCGCCCGATTGGGACTCGGGCTATCAGTTTCCTGACGAGCGCGAAGCTGCCGAGTCTTCGCCCTGAAGGTACGCTAGGATGCCACGATGATCGATAACGACCTCGACCTCGACCTCGAACGTTGGCGCGTGGAACTGGCCGCGCGCGGTCGCGTGCAGATTCCGAATTTTCTGCAGCGCCCGGCCGCCGAGGCGTTCGCGAACGAACTCGCCGAACGCGTGCCTTGGCAACTAGCCGAGCGCAGCGAGGGCGAATCGCGCACCACGCCGCGCGGCGAATATCCCGATGAGGCCGAGTACGCGAATCTGTTGCAGCGCGGCTATGCGCGTGCGACCGAGACGTATCAATTCGCCTACGACACTTACATGCTGCCGAAAGCCGCGCGCGAAGGTTGGGATCCGGCGCTGTTGGTGCATGGCTTGCTGCGCTTCTTCAACACCGACGATTATTTGCGGTTCGCGCGTTATCTCGGCGACGACCCCGCGATCACGCACACCACCGCGCAATGCACGCGGTATCGGCCTGGGCAATATTTGATGCCGCACGACGATCAAGACGAGGACGAAGGCCGGCGTTACGCGTTCGTCGTCAATCTCAGCCGCGATTGGCGCCCGGATTGGGGCGGCCAACTGCAATTCCTCGACGCCGACGGCAACGTGCTGGACACCTTCTTGCCGCGTTGGAATTCGCTCAGCTTGTTCCGCGTGCCGCAACGGCATCAGGTCACGCTGGTATCGCCATGGGCGGCTCAGCCGCGACATGCGGTGACGGGGTGGTGGTTGGCCAGAGGCGCGAGTGAGCAGGCAGGTCGTTCTGTCACGTAGCCGAATCGCCACCTCCCGACATTTTTAGGAAGCGTCCGATGCATCGTTCCGTCCGTCATTGCTCAGCGATGCGATCGTGTCTCGTCGCATTCGCCATGGCCGTCGCGATCGCGATGTCGACCCCCGCCTTCAGCGGCGAACGGGCCGATGGCATCGCGATCGAAACCTGCGAGGATGTGCCCGAAGCGGAGCACGCGCGCTGCTATCGCGAAGCGCTGGCGGAGACGAAACAGGACGAACGCAAGATGTTGCGGGCCGCGAAAGCCGCGCGGACATACCAATACGCATTGGCCGATGCGTTGGCGCGCGACGGCGCGCCGCGCGATCTCGCATTCGCCGCGCTGATGCGATCGATGGCGGAACACTTCGACGAGCGGCCGAGTGCCGGGTCCACGACGTTATCCGCATGGCGCACGAAAGCGCTCGCCGAAGGCGGCGACGACCCGTTGGTGTACGCCTTGTTATGGATGAGCGCTGCATCGGCATCGCAAAACGAAGCGATGCAAATGCCGTGGCGGGATGAGGCATTGCGCAAATGGCGCGCTGCCGACCCGCAGAATCTCGAGCCGATGGCGCAGGCATTCCTGCGTCCGGCGTCGCCCGCGAAAAGCGCCGACCAAGCCGTCGAGGACAATCCAGCATCGACCGCGACGATGACGTACGATCCCGAAGTGTTCATCGCCGCGCGAAGCGCTGTACGCCACGACGCGTATTACGACGATGTCGTACGGTTGAGCGTTGCGGCGATGCGCCGCCATCCGCCCAGCGCCGCCGTATGGCGACGTATTCGCGATGCTGAGGTGTCCTCGCTGGACGCGTATGCGACGGCTGTTGGCACTAGCGTATGGGCCACGAACATGCCCGCGTACCAGCATTGGATTCGCGCGTGCAAAGGCGATGCGCTGGCGCTTCCGCGGCGTGCGGACGACTGCCGACATGTCGCCGACGTGTTTCGTACGCGAGGCGATACGCTCATGGCGCGCTTGATCGGCATCGCCATCGGCCGCTTCGTCGCGCGCGATGTGAACGAAAAAGCCGCACTCACCGCCGAGCGCCGCGTCGTCGATTGGCGCATGGCGCAGTGGCGTCGCGTTAACGAAACGATGGGGTCGGACGAGTCCACGAGTCTCGCGACCGTCGTGATGGCGCACGAGGACATCGACGAACACGACATCATGCTTCGCGCGATCGCGGCGGCGGGGTTGCCGGCGATGCCGCCGGAAGACTGGGAGTCCGCGTTCAAATTTCCGGACGAGCGCGCCGCCATACCCGTGCCCGCCGGTGAATCCAGCCCGTCGCCGAGACCCTGACGGCCGTCGTGACCGCGTCGCCCGATCGCGCGCTCGTTTCGCGCGCCCGCTTTCGAGGCCTGCGGGCGGCGATACACTGCCGCCCATCCCGGCATCCTCGTTTGCGGCCGGGCGGAGGAGGGCGCATGTGGACACGAATCCTCGCCTATGGCTTGCTGCTTGCGGCCGGCACGTTGGCGCTGCAGTGGCTGGATTACCAGCGGCTGGCGCGTGCCCATTCCGATCAGGTCTATGTCTTTTTGATCGCCGCGGGTTTCCTGGCCCTGGGCGTTTACATCGGCGCCCGCGCCCTGGGCGGCGGCAAGCCCGCGCCGTTCGACGGTAACCCGCAGGCCCAAGCCGCGTTGGGCATCAGCGCCCGCGAGTTGGAAGTGCTCAAGGAGATCGCCGCTGGCCGCTCGAACAAGGAAATCGCCGCCAAGCTCGATGTCTCCCCGAACACGGTGAAGACCCATGTCGCCCGCCTGTACGAGAAACTGGACGCCAAGCGCCGCACCGACGCGCTGCGCAAGGCGCGCGAATTGGGGTTGATGCCGTGACCGCGCCGCGACGCTGCCGGCGCGGAATCGCCGCCCGGCGAGAGACGAAACCGGGCGAATCGGCGAGGAAAACGGGCGAGCAAAACGGGTGAAATCACCGAAATCACCCATCCGGGCGATTGATCTCGCCCCGCCCAGGCCCCCGAATACCGCCTCCCATCACGCGAGGAGACTTTCCGATGTTCCGCAACATTCTGCTCTGGGGCACCGTGGCCGGCTTGATCGTCGGCAGCATTCTGTTCGGCACCACTGTCGCCATGGCCGGCAACCCGCCGCCGATGGCCGTGGGCATGCTGATCGGTTACTCGTCCATGTTGATCGCGCTCAGCGCGGTGTTCGTGGGCATGAAGCGCCACCGCGACCAAGCCCTCGGCGGCGTCATCCGTTTCTGGCCGGCCTTCGGCATGGGCCTGGGCATCAGTGTCGTGGCCGGCGTGTTCTACGTTCTGGCCTGGGAGGCGGCCCTGGCTTACACCGGCATGGATTACATGGGCGAGTACGCCAAACACATGATCGAGCAGCAGCGCGCGAAAGGCATGGCCGCGGCCGAGCTGGCGAAATACGCCGCCGAGATGGAGGCATTCAAACGCCAATACGCCGACCCGATGTTCCGTATGCCGATGACCTTCACCGAAATCTTCCCGGTCGGCGTGCTGGTCTCGCTGATCAGCGCCGCGCTGTTGCGCAAGCCGAGCTTTTTGCCGGCGAAGAGGGGGTGATGCCGGGCGCCGGGTGCCTCCGCGGCCGTCGAGCGCCATTCGAGCGCACCGATCTCCCCGTGGAGACAACGCTTTTCCGTTCATAGGGTGCGCCTGCGGCGCACCGATCTTGCCGAAGCCATGACGAATCCGTGCGCCACAGACGCACCCGATGCGGATAACCCCACGCCGGGAACGAAAACCGGGCGATTCCGCCGCGCGGCGATCGATTTCGAGCCGCGAACGAAAATCGGAGAATTCCGACACGCGAACGCGGGCTTTTCCTATCGAACCGCTCGCGTCGTTTACCGAAGCTGCTCGGTATGCCGAACTATCGACGCCTCTGGGTGCCCGGCGGCACCTATTTCTTTACCGTGAATCTCGCCGATCGCCGCGGTCGCGTCTTAACCGCGAACATCGACGCGCTGCGAACCGCATTCCGCGAAACCCGCACAGCGCGGCCATTCGAAATCGTCGCCACTGTCGTCATGCCGAATCATCTGCATTGCATCTGGACTCTGCCCGAAGGCGATGCCGACAACGCCCGACGCTGGGCGCAACTGAAATCGTCGTTCTCCCGCCGCGTCCCGCACGAAGATGTCGTCGCCCCGAGCCGGATCGAACGCAGAGAGCGCGGCATCTGGCAGCGGCGCTTCTGGGAGCGATGCCTTGTCGACGAAGACGATCTTCGCGCGCACGTCGAATACATCCATCACAACCCGGTAAAACATGGCTTCGTCGCCCGAGCCTACGACTGGCCGCACTCATCGTTTCGCCGCTGGGTCTCCAAAGGCGTATACCCCGAGGATTGGGCGCTGGCTCATGATTCTGGAAAGAGACCGAAAACCGCATAGACCGCGCTTGCGGCGCCCCGTTTCTCGTAGATATTTCGCATAGGGTGCGCCTGTGGCGCACCGCTTTCTTCGAAGCTTGCGCAAAAAACGGTGAGCCTGTGGTTCGCCGCTTTCTTCGAAGCTGGCGCAAAAAAACGGTGTGCCTGTGGCTTGCCGCTTTTTCCGAAGCCGCCGCAAAAAACGGTGCGCCACAGGCGCACCCTATGGAGCGATCCGAGAAGACGGCGTAGCGTAGACGTACCGATGATGGTTTACGGTGCGATCAGTCGGTCGATCGGCGCATCGAAATAGCGTGTCAGCTCGCGTGCGATGCAAATTTCCTGCGGCGCGAGGTGTCGGCCCCGGATCACATCGCGAGACACCTCGCGAGCCTACGCAGAACCGCTCTGCGCCAGAACCGGCCGCTGTTAGTTTCAGATTCGCATAGGGTGCGCCTGTGGCGCACCGCTTTTTCCGAAGCCGCCGCAAAAAACGGTGAGCCTGCGGCTCGCCACTTTCTTCGAAACCGCCGCAAAAAAACGGTGCGCCACAGGCGCACCCTATGGAGCGATCCGAGAAGATGGCGTACCGTAGACGCACCGATGATGGTTTACCGTGCGATCAGTCGGGCGACCGGCACATCGAAACAGCGCATCCCCTCGCGTGCCTACGCAGAACCGCTCTGCGCCAGAACCGGCCGCTGTTAGTTTCAGATTCGCATAGGGTGCGCCTGCGGCGCACCGCTTTTTCCGAAGCCGCCGCAAAAACGGTGCGCCACAGGCGCACCCTATGGAGCGATCCGAGAAGACGGCGTACCGTAGACGCACCGATGATGGTTTACCGTGCGATCAGTCGGGCGACCGGCACATCGAAACAGCGCGCCAGCTCGCGCGCGATGCGAAAGCGCACCGCGCGCCCGCGTTCGGCGCGTTTGATCGTCGGGAGCGAGACGCGGATATTGCGGCGCCAGCAGTCGTCGGCGAGGTCTTGCTGGCTCAGCAGTCGCGCGTGACGGAGGCGGAGCAAGGCGTCGCGATCGAGCACGATGCGGCCGCCGCGAAGCAGTCTGGGAAAGAAAGCCGCGTCATCGCCGGTTTGGGCACATTCGCTTTGAAAATGAGTCGAGTCGTTCATTGTGATCCCTATTGGATGAGTGTCGCCTAGAGAATCCGCATATGCGTTTCGACGAAGACAGCCGTGGGGTCGCGTTCATAGGAGTACTCCTGATTCCAGAATGATGGGGACGATGATGCCGAATTCCGGCGGCGAACGATCATCATCCGAGCAGGCGCCGGAAGAGCCCGACACCTTCGGAAGCGATGCGGATGCGATTTTGATGCGAATTTCCTGCGGCGCGAGGTATCAGCCCGGGATCACATGGCGAGGCTTATCGAGCACCCATGCAGCACCCCTTCCAGCCAGAACGCACCGGCGTCGGTTTCAGAAACGCAGGAACAGCACCAAAAGCGCAATGAGCAGTGGCGGCGCGCTCAGCCTAAACATCGCAGCGAGCGTGTACGCATGCGCGACGCAGAACTCGCGAGGATTGCCTTTGCGATAACGCACATCGAATTCTCGCGGTATCAGCAGTTTGCGAAACGCGAAAAAATCGCCGTTGATACTGAAGGACAGGTCCGCATCGATGCCGAGCTCATAGCGGCGCCCATCCGCTTCGTACTCGATCGCGTAGGCCGGCTGCAGATTGTTCAGCGGATCGATCTTGCCCAGAAATCCGCGCGAGGCGACGAACGTGTCGATGATGCGGGCGGGCGGGCGTCGTCGGCCAGTCGCGCGTACGCCTACGGTCCCACCAAGGCCGAATCGCGAACCAAAGAGCGAACGCGCAGATGCCGATGGGCATGATGCTTTCAGTTTTCATGCGCTTTCGGGCACGAATCGTCGGTCGCCGCGCAGACCGCGACGGGTTCGCCTGCGACGCCCGAGCGCGACACCGGAACGATCTCCAAACGCCAACGCACATGCCCGTCTGGATCGGGCGTGATGCCGGACCAAGCCCAATGGATCGTCGCTTTCCCACGGGCGGACGGCACGGCGGCCATCGGAAACGACGGAATCGTGCCCGTGTCGTGGACACCGGAGACCGGGCGCACGAAGAACCCGACATCGCGGGCCTTGCGATCGGACAAACCCGCGAACTCCAATTCGATCGCGATAAAACCCACGCCATCGCAACTGTCCGAATCGCCCATCGCAGGCACGAAATCGACATCGCGTACGACAGCCGCGGGCGGCACGGGCGACGAGCGTTTGGCCCGCCGGAAGTGGAATTCGGGCGATACGAAGAGACTGCACGCTGCGGCGCTATGCGGCAACGTGCAGAGCAACGCCAATGCGATCGCGAGCGATTTCAATCTATCTCCTCCGCTACCAAGCTCTGCAGTTTCGTAGACAGAGTAAGCGCGAAGCGCGCATCCGGGACGGATACAAGTGAACGCACTCGTGAAGGTTCAAGATCAAAGCCCCGGGTGCGGCCTTCGGCCTTACCCGGGCCACTCGCTGCTTCGATCCATCCCTACGGCGCACTCGCAGCGGCGCGATGGCCGTAACTCAGCACCCGCGTGATCGTCCACCGATCGCCCGTGCGGCGCCACACCATCGTGAAATCGGCCACCCCGTCGCATGCACCGCTCGCGACTTGGCAGAACCGATGCGAGCCCTGCGAAATCGCGCCGAAGTCCTTGATCGGATACACCGCGAGCGTGCCGGGGATGAGTTCGCGCGTGTAATTGCCGCACGCATACTTCCGCGTGTTGGCGAGCATCGTCTTGCGATTCCAGGTCACGCTGCCGTTGTCGTGATAGAACTCGACATCCTTAGCGAAATAGCCGGCGTGCTTTTCCAGTTGCGCGGGATCGCCGCAACGGTTGAAGGCGTCGAACACTGCGGTGTCGAGCGCCGAGATCGTGTCGCTCAGCGATTCGCCTGAGGGCGCCGCATGCTCTTCGGCGAATACGGTGTTGGATGCGGCGAATAGCAGCGAGAACAGCATGAGCGGCAAGAGCGATGATTTCATAATGACCTCTGGTTTCGATGAGGGCTTTCGGCCGTGAGTCGCACGACGCGCCGAAGCGCGCATTTGTATTAGATGCCCCGCAACCAATCCCTAGGCCGATACTTAAGGACCATCGCTGTACTCCCCGATCAATTTCGTTTTTCGGCCACGATAAAGGACGTTGACGGCCACTCGATACCGCGACCCAATCACTTCGGTGCGCTTGCCATCGCTGTCGAGGTCGTAGGTGTTCTCGATCAGCTTGATCGGGACGACATCGACGATCAAATCGCGCCCGCGGAATCGCCCGGAGTATTGGACGCGTCGATGGGTCGGCGGTTTGACCCGAAACACTTCGTTCGTTTCGCCGTTGAAGTTGACGTAAACCGCTTCATTCGGGGCATTGCATCGGTCCGTCAAGAACGTGACATGCGTTCGTTCCGCCATATGCTGCATGCAGGTTTCGATCTGGGATGCGCCAGGGGATTTCTCGCAAACCGCTCGATCGAACGGAATGTTGGCCGCCGTTTTTTCGACTTCGATTCTCGCGGCAACGCAGTCGCTTCCCCGGTCGTCGGTAGGAACGATCTGCCCCGCGGCCGCGAACGGAAAAACCAACATCAGAAAAACAGGGAGACAGAATGCGTTCATCGCTCAAGTGCCGAGTTAAGCCGCCCGCAGTGGGCGTGGATGCGCGCAAGCGTAGCGCAGGCACGGGGTGGATACCATTCGGTCGTGCCCAGGTGCGTTTTCATGCTGTTCGCATGCCGGGCGTCGTTATTCCGATATGCGGTTCGCTATGCGTTGCGCTGGCGCGGGATGCGCGGCGATCACCGGCCGAGCGTCGCTTCGTCCGGCGCGCCGAGGCGCGCGAGCAGGAGCGTCGAAAAACGCATCACGCCGATACGGATGCTCTCCTCATCGACCTGAAACGTCGGCGTGTGGTTCATCGCGATGATGCCTTTCTCGATGTTGGAGCCGCCGAGAAAGAAATACACACCCGGCACTTTCTCCTGGAAATAGGCGAAGTCGTCGTTGAAGAACGGCACTTGCCCATAGGTCAGCGTGATCGCGTCCATTCCGCCGCTTCGCTGCAGCGTGCGAATCGCGAACCGAGTCAACGCCTCGTCGTTCATCACGGTGGGATTCGCTTGCACGAACGACACGGAAAGCCGTTGGCCGCCGTGACCGCTGTCGTCGATCGCGCGTTCGATGCGAGGAATGATGCTCGCGAGGTTGTCTGCGTTCGTTTCGTACAGATCGGTTTCGAGCAGAAACTCGCCGTTCTCCGTGCGCGAGTCGAAACTCCCACCCATGATCGAGTAGTCCTGAAAGACGGTGTTCGGAGAGGCGAGCCCGATCGCCGGGTCCCCGGCTTGTTGAAGCTCCCAAGGCTTCGCGTCGGGACGTGTACGGAACATCGCGCTTTGCACGGCATTCGTCAGCCGCTCCATCTCCGCATCGGATGGCTTGTTTTTCAGCCGGATACTGACGCGCCGCTGATAGGCGAACATTTCGCCCGGCCGCACCAGGATCTGCCCGACGGGCAGGGCGGTGACGTGGAGGCCGTAGATTTCGTCCGGGGCGACCGATGAGAACACACCGCGTTCGACCAGTGCTTTCGCGCCTCGAAACGTTTCTTCTTCCGGCTGAAAGACGAAGATCGCCGTGCCGTGCAAAGACGCGCGATGTTTCGCGAGAATCTCGGCGAGACCCAGGCCGATCGCGACGTGGACATCGTGGCCGCAACCGTGGTGAACACCGGGCGTGCGCGATTTGAAGGGCGATGCATCGGGGACATCGCCCGGGAGCGCATCGAGATCGGCTCGCCATGCGACCGTTTTCCCCGGATGCGCACCGCGCAAGATCCCGACCACACTGTGGCCGTAAAGACCCGTCTGCACTTCGAGCCCCAACTCGCGCAAATGCGCGGCGATCGTGGCCGAGGTGCGCACTTCGGCGCCCGCCAGTTCGGGGTGTTCGTGGAGATCCCTTCTGACGCCGACAAGTTTGTCGAAAATACCGTCAGTCTGCGCTCGCACCGTATCGTCGATGGGGCGCCGATGCGCAGCGTGCTGGCAACCGATGAGTTGCGTTGCGAGGACGGCGGAAAGGATCAAGGCGTATCGCTTCATCGTTGTCGGCTCCCTGCGATGCGCTCGCAGTCGTTAGGTTCGATCGAACATCGCTCCGACGGATCGCGTGCAACGGCATCGCATGCGGTCCGCACCCCGCCGCATCCGATCGGCAAACTCAAGCTCCGCTCCCTCGTACGCGGCTCCACCGTGCTTACGCGAACGCAACTCCCGCGTCCGAATACCGGACCCTTCACGCGTTAATCGGGTCGCTGGACGACCGATCTTTCGCGTGGACGATTGACGGATTCGGCATCGAGTATACACTGTATACATGAAAAGCCTACCCACCGCCGACGCCATCGCCGCCGCCGCCCGCGTCCTGCTGGAAGCGGAGGGGCCTGCGGGGGTTTCGATGCGACGCGTCGCCGACGCCGTCGGCATCACGCCGATGGCGATTTACCGGCATTACCCGAACCGCGAAGCGTTGCTGCACTGCGTCACCGATCTCGGTTTCGCGGAACTCGCCGGTTACTTGAAGCCGAAGCGCAAAAGCATGAAGCCGGATGAGCGCATGCTCGACCTATTCGACGGCTATGTGCGCTACGCGCTGGATCACCCGCGCATCTTCGACTATGTGTTCTCGCAACCGCGCCCCGATGCGCGGCGTTTCCCGGGCGATTTCCGCGCCGGGCGTTCGCCCACCGTGAATCTGGTCGCCGACGTGTTCCGCGACGGCGTCGCGCAAGGAATATTCAAAGACGACGACCCGTGGGAGGCCGCGCTCGCGATTTGGGCGCATGCCCACGGCTTGGTGTGCTTGTATCGCTCGGACCGTTTCGAGTACGACAAGCGCGCATTCCGCACGTTCTGCCGCAACAGTCTTCGTCGGTTGCTCAGCGGGTTGTATTGCTGATTCGAGTTGGTTTTGTCGCAAGCGCTGCCGGTGCTGTGGATACGGTGCCGGCGGGGTTCGCTGCGCTCACCGCCACCCTACGAAATTCGTCTTGTGCAGTTCCTATCCCGGGTAAGCGCGAAGCGCGCAACCGGTGCGAACGCTGAATAGCGCAATAGGGTGCGCCTGTGGCGCACCGACTCTTAACGCTGCCGGGAAAGAACGGTGCGCCACAGGCGCACCCTATGATCCTGTTGGCGATGCTCGATCTGAATCGGACAGCTTTTCGTAGCATGCAGGTGAGGATTCAAGAGCAAAGCCCCGGGTGCGGTCTTTGGCCTTACGCGGGCTACTTGCTAGGCGTCGTACTTGAAAAAGGAGAGCGCTGCGGAGCAAACGATGAACGTAAGCACCAAGCGCCCTTGCCACTTCGCTTCGCTCGGGCTCGGTTTTGAAACCGGAACAGAAATCGCGGCGAGAGCAAGCAGTGCGAATGAAGCGATCGCGTGATACCGGCTGTAGCCGAACACGAGCGAACTGACTTCGGTGAGTCGGCCATCCCAGGACAAGAAATAGCGACCATTCTCGGCATGCCCGTTCAATGCGTCGCCGCCCAGAAAGATCGCCGCCAAGACGAATGCGGCAAACGACAGAATGGCGAAATAGCGGATCGCGGTCGATGCGCGCGCAAGAAATAAAGAGCTCATCGCGTGGATTTTCGCTGAATTCTAGTTGGCCCGCAATTCTGTAGACCGGAAAAGCGCGAAGCGCGCACCCGGGGCGAATACTTAAATAATGCAATAGGGTGCGCCTGTGGCGCACCGACTCTTAACGC
>Ga0075156_10000591_pt1 | contig 18722 bp, 22 predicted proteins | sample JI81AbrownDNA_FD_70966 | JGI IMG/M metagenome (GOLD analysis project Ga0075156, IMG submission 70966) | Wastewater effluent complex algal communities from Wisconsin, to seasonally profile nutrient transformation and Carbon sequestration -... | ecosystem: Engineered > WWTP > Effluent > Algae...
TAATATCGTTTACGAGCCAGTTACTCCTTTCCATTTGTACGTTCCTTACGTGCAAGAAGAAACAATCATTGCTCAGCCGTACATTATTCACGCTCGTGCTTATTCGCCTGAGCAGGTTTACGACAAGTACGGCATGGAATGTAAGCCCGATGCAGTTGTTGACGGCGGAACATTAGAACAGCGACTGTTCTCAGCTTTAGGCATTAAGAACACGGCAGGTCAGCAGAACTTAACGCTTGTTAAGGAAATCTGGATTCAGCCGTGTAAGAACTACCCTGAGGGTGGTTTAATTGTTATCGCTGATAAGAAGGTTATTTACGCCTACTCGTCAAAGCCTGCTCCGTCAGAACTTACTGAGGACACCCCTGTAGTCGGAACGTTGCCTTTTGTTTCAAGAATGTACTCTGAGGTGGATTTTCCTTTTGAGCACGGTCAGCTTCCTTTCCAGAAAATTGACCACATTCCTATGGGTCGGTTCTATTCGGAATCGGTCGTGACCGATTTGATTCCGCTGCAGAAAGAGTACAACCGCAGTCGTAGTCAGGTGTTAGAATCGAAGAACTTAACGTCTAAGCCTCAGATGGTTTACATTAAGGGTTCTATTGATCCTAGCAAGGTCAATGCACAGCCTGGTTTGATGATCGGTGTTCAGCCTGGTTTCGAGGCACCTCGTTACTTAGATGCTCCTGAAATTCCAGGATACGTCATTCAGGAATTCGATCGCATTCAGCGAGATATGGATGACATTTCTAACCAGTTCGAGGTTGCAAAGGGACGTACTCCTCCCGGTGTGGAAGCTGCTTCGGCAATTGCTTATCTACAGGAAGAAAACGATCAGGTTCTTCACAGCACAATTGCTTCAATTGAGGCAGCTACAGAAGAAGTTGGTCGTCAGACTCTTGGTTTGATTCAGCAGTTCTGGTCTACGGATAAGATCGAGAAAATCGTTTCTAAGAACAACCAGATGGAAGCTGCTTTATTCAAGGTTGCTAGTCTGAAAGATAACACGGATTTCCGTATTGAATCTCAGTCGATGGCACCTAAGAGTCGTGCTGCTCGCCAGGCTTTCATCGTCGATCTTATGGATAAGGCAGTTATTACGCCAGATCAGGGTCTTCGTTATCTGCAAATGTCGGAGACGAACCGTCTCTACGACGAATTGCAGGTTGATTCTAAGCAGGCTAAGCGTGAGAACTTTAAAATGTCGATCGGTGAGGACGTTCCTCTTAACCCGTTCGATAATCACGCTATCCATCTCTACGAGCACGAGCTTTACATGAAGTCTCAGGAATACGAAGCGCTGCCTGATGAGACTAAACTGATTTTCTTGAATCACCATATGCAGACTAAGATGATGGTTCAGGGACAAATGATGGAACAGGCGGGATTAGGTGCGCCCCCTGTAGGAGAAACCACGGATGCACCAACTGGAGATATGAGTAATGTCGGGTAGTGATGGGTTAAACTTGCCTACTACTATTCCGGGCCTTAATGGGGGATCAGAGTTAGATGGTTTTAGTGATTTTGCTAAGGGCATTTTAAACCAGATTCCCGAGGAAGACCGGACTGTAGTTTCTAAGTACATTAAGGATTGGGACAGTAACGTTACCAAGCAGTTCCAGAGTGTTCACGAGCAGTACAAGCCGTATAAGGAATTGGGCGAGCCTGATGCTATTCGTGAAGCTCTGGGATGGATTGAGTTATTGAACTCCGATCCAGTGTCATTTATCAACAACGTACAAGAAGCCATGAAGGAAGCTGGAATTGAAATGAGCGCACAGGAAATCAACGACGAACTGTCTAACTTGCCGGAGTTTGAAGGGCTGCCTAAGCAGTTCGTTGACGACTTCCAGGCTACTAAGCAAGAATTAGCACAGCTTCGTGATACTATTCAGGGTTTCACGCAGACGACTCAAGAAAAAGAGGAACAGATTGCGCTTGACAATCTGCTCTCTACCCTCCATAATGAGCACGGAGACTTCGACGACGACTGGGTTGTCTTGCAAATTGCAAGAGGACTTGATCCCGCCGAAGCAGTAAATAAGTTCAATACCGAATTCATCTCAAAATACAGCAGCCCGCAAGCTCGCAAGCCCGCACCTAATCTGTTTACTGGTGCAGCAGGTAGCGTTCCGAACGGCCAGGTTGATATTCGCCAGATGAGTAAGGCTGACAAAATGCTGATGGCCGTGGAAGCTTTAAAAGCTGCCAGTGGCGAAAAGCAGTAAAATCATCTTTATTCTCAAGGAGAAATCAATCAAATGACTGCTACACTCACTACCGTCGCCGGTATCCTCAAAGAGGTTTACGAGGGCGATGTTCGGGACCAGATTACTGGTTCGGAAGTTACGATCAAGCGTATCACTAAGAGTTCGGAGGGTATCTTCGACACTCCTGGTGGTAAGTACGTTATTTTCCCGGTGCGAAAGAACCGTAACCACGGTATTTCGTATCGTGCGGAAAACGCTGCTATTGGCGCTGCTCGTCGTCAGGGTTACGCTCAGGCGCAGGAAACTCTTAAGTACGGTTACGGCCGCGTTAAGGTTACTGGCCAGATGATGGAGCTTGCTCAGACTAATGCTCAGGCTTTCATGTCGGCTTTCGACGGTGAAATTTCGGGCATTAAGGATGACGTTGCTCGTGACGCAAACCGTATTGCTGTTGGTAACCGTTCGGCTTTCGCTGCTCACGGTTTCACTGGCGTTATTACGGAAGTTACGGCTACTACTTCCGGTACTACGATCAACGTTTCTTCGACTCAGAACATCGAAGTCGACATGATTCTTGATATCGTGGACGATACTGGTGCTGCTGTTTCAGGTGGTACTGGTGTTGTTGTTACCTCGATTACTTCGGATACTGCTTTCGTTGTTTCGGGTTCGGTTGCTGGTACGACTTCGGGTAACAACGTTGTCCGTTCTGGTAACTGGAACAACGAGCCGTACGGTTTAACTCACCTTATTTCGGCTTCCGGTACGATTCACGGCATTAACTCGGCTACCGCTGGTAACGAGTACTGGCGTTCGACGGTTGATTCGACCACGACGACTCTTACTGAGGCGCCGATGATTTCCATGTGTGATACGATTCGTCGTAAGTCGGGTCAGCACATTACGGCAATCTTCATGTCGCTCGGTGTTCGTCGTTCGTACTTCAACCTCATGACTTCGCTTCGTCGTTATAACGAGGTTAAGGAATGGACCGGCGGTCTTGTTGGTCTTGCGTTCAACTACGAGAAGGAAGTTCCGGTTGTTACGGATATTGACCTTCAGGCTGGTCAGGCGCTTTTCGTCAACGAGAACGAGATTACGGTTTACCGTAACAAGCCTTGGTACTGGGCAGATGCTGACGGTAACATGCTTAAGTGGGTTGCTGATTACGATGCGTATGAGGCACTTCTCAAGCAGTACTGGCAGATTGTTAACCACCGTCGTAACGCTCACGGTATTATGACCGGTGTGACGGAGGCCAGCTAATCATGAGCATCAAAACGGCTAACGGTTCTGCGGCTTATGCCTTTGGACAGCAAACGCCGGATTGGTCGCTCCCTCTTATTACTGCTCCGCTGATTTTAACTAATGCCTTACAGGCTGACGGTTTCATCGCTGCGGACAACAGTTATATCTGGAAAGCTGATCTGCTCGGCGTTACTCAGGTTCGATTGACTGGTATTGTTAAGACTGTTAGCGCTTCTGCTAACTCTCCTAAGATTCAGCTTCGATACTCGCCAACCTACACTACTACGGTTGCCAGCTTCTTAATCATGGGTTCTTCTTCGGTTGAGTTCTCCATGTTTACAGGTCAGGCAAGTGCAGACAGTGGTTGGATCGACTTGGTTCCGGGAGCAAAGATTAACTCTTGTTTCCTGGGCCTCTTTAATATCGGTGGTGACGGTGCTGCTGACCCTGTTATTAACAGTGTCATGGCTCACTTCCGGTAAAGCCTGATCCCCCTAAATCAGGAAACTGAAAGGCCCCTGTAGGATCGGACTTGCGCCTTTTCTACAGGGGCCTTTCTTCTTTGAAAGGTCTCTTATGAATCTCGAAAAAATGAACGCTGCTGACGTTTTTGCAATCACTCCGGCTGACGCTGATTTAGCGAAGTCGGTTTTTGCTATTTACGTTACTACCGGTGGGACATTAGTCTTAACTGTCCCAGGTTCTTCTTCTGTTCGTACCATTACTGTGCCCTCTAACTTCATGTTAAACTGCCAGGCACGTCGTGTTGCAGCTGCTTCTACTGCTACTGGTTTGATTGGATTCTCTTACTAATGACTGCTTTAGGCCTTGGTTTAGGTCTACCCTTTGGGGGTAGAACTTCTAACCCCTTAGTTTCTCTAGGGGCTGTGTTTGCCATTGACGCAAGAAACAGCGTTGCCGGAGAACAGACAGCTGTTAACTTTGGTTCAGGGGGCTCTGCTTTAAATGCTCGGTATGGTTCTACTGTTGGTGTAGATACTAATGATCCTTTGTTTTTACCTCACACCGGTACTAACTATTTATACGCCCCTGAAAACGGGGGTAGTTGTAGTGTCCCGGATGCTTCTAACTTAGACATTACTGGTGACATTGACTGTAGGTTTAGGGTTGAGACAAACTCAGCAACTAACGGTCGAGTCATTACTAAAGGTTATGCTAGCGTGTATTGCTTTGGGTTTACTTTTGAAGGTTTGTGGACTGAATTTAACTCTGGCGGTACATTTTACCCCGCCGGGCAATTACACGGTATGCCTGTCGGTTCAAGAGGCTGGTTTAGGATTACTCGGGTTGCTTCTACTGGTGTTGTCTCATACTACAAAGCAAATGATTCGACAACCGTACCTACATCGTGGACGTTTCTTGGATCAGTTGTTTCAACTATAGGAAACTTAGCGACTAACGCTTCCGTACTTAATATAGCTGGTGGTCCTGGCGGGGCCGAAGCTATTGACGCTAACTTATATCATGTTCAACTTAGAGATGGTATAGATGGCACTGTTGTATTTGAAGCAGATTTTACTAAAACTACAGAATCATCTCAATCTAGTTTTGTTTGTACTACTGGCCAAACAGTTACTTTAACGCGTGCAACTACCGGTCGAAAAATGGTTCTTGTTGTTCGTCCTTTATGGCTATTTGGTACTGATGACACGTTCTTACACTCAGCGGCTAATACTGTTAATTTTGGTTTAAATCCTTATACGCTTGTTATTATTTTTCGTTCTTGGAATCCTGAAACTATATATCAGACGTATATAGGAACAAGATCAGTAGGACTAAGTCCTGCTGGTGTTGAATTATCTATGCATTGGGATGGTAGTCGTAGATCAAACCTTACACAAAGTTCTACAACAGTACATGACGTACTTAGCACCGCTACAAACACTGCTGGTAGTTTAGTAGTTATGGCCGGCGGTAGAAACGCTTCTCATATCTTTGCTAGCCTTAATAATAGCCGAAATACGGGAACCCCTGTTGGATGGGACACTTCCAGTGATAATGTGCTTAGATTTTATATAGGTGGTCGATACGCTGGCACTGATTCTAGAGTTGATGCTGAAATTTTTGCCGCCGCTTATTTTAATAAAGCACTTACTACAGGAGAAATTGCGCAGATCGTGAGTTACTATGGGGCAGCTTAAGTCGGCTTTTAACTGGACAGGCAGAGAAATTAACGGTTGTATTCTTGGTGAGCCTACTGTAGATAAAGATACCGGTGAATTTATTTGGGACGGCGCTGTTCCTACTGGAGAAATTAACGTCGACGGAGATATTCTACAGGAAGATAAAGACAAAGTAGTTAAAAAACTACAGCCTGTAGGAGAATTCAAAGGACTTCCTTCAAAAACTCGTCCAGCAGAGTTGACTAAAGCCGAAGTTTTAGATGGTAAAGTTAAAGGTGATTTTGAAATCGTTAAAGAAATTTCTGTAGGGGATAAAAATGACGTACTTCGATCCAGGTAACGGCAAGTTCGTGGCTGTAGATGGCTGCTTAGTTGACCGTGATTGCTTACATATTGCAGAGAAAATTCAGGACTACGATCCGAACCTACAGCTGATTGCTTTAGACCCGGATGATCTTCACGCTTCGTTTACGTCAGCGCCTTTTATGGTGATTCGTATGACGGGTGATGGGACTTACGAGCGAGTTCTTGAAGCTTGGGAGTTAGATGATCGAATCCTGGAAAGGATTTGGCTAGCTGATGGAACGAAGAACAACCAGTTGGATCAGTTGGTTAGTCTTGAGGCTGCGAAGAAGAAAGAACAGGACGACGCTAACAAAGAGAAGATGTGGCAGAACCACGAACTCTTTGCCGGAGCGATGCGTAATCAAAAGTCCTCGTTCAGCTATAAGAACGACGAAGGAACGTTAGTGACAATTAAAGACAACGAGGGAGTTGTCAAAGACAAGGGAAGGCAGACGTTTAGCTAATGAACGTAGATGACGTTATCAGAAAAGCAGGACGTCGGTTTGGTGATTCTAATAACGTCTTGATTTCAGCAGCTGACTTCTTTGATTTTATCAACGACGGACAGTTGCAAATCGTTCGTTTGACGGGCGATATCAAAACTACGAACACTGGCGCTGCTGCTTCAACTTATCCTCTTTCGCTCCCAGCTACGTTTATTCGTGGCGAACGTATGGAGTATGACGGTAACCCGTTAAAGTTGATTACGAAGCGAGACTTAGACGATTTAAACGTCGACGTCGCTGATTACCCGGATAGTCCGAACTTCTATTATTACTACAACAATCAAGTTCATCTTTATCCAGACCCTCCTGTAGGAGACACGACGTCCGTTTCCTTCATTTACTGGTCTATGCCTACTTCTGTAACTGGTACGGGTCAGAACTTAACAGTTCCGATTGCTCACCACGAAGATTTAGTTACGTTTGTTGTCGCTCGCTGTCACGAACGTAACGAGAACTGGGCTATGTATCAGCAATTGATGAACGAGTTTAACGCAGGTCTTGGTCAACGGATCGAAGAAGCTAAAGTCAAGAACGACACGTACCCTATTATTCAGGATGATTACTGGGATAGTTGGTATCAATGATCTACGGAGAAGAAATTCAGAGGGTCGACTTTTCTAAAGGGTTGTGGTTATCTGACTCGTTAGAAAACGTGCCGGATGGATACGCTGCTAACTTAGTTAACATGCATGTCAACCCTGTAGGTAATTTGGACATTCGTCCTAACTACGCTTGGTTAAGTTCGTCAGTCTCTTGCCCTACAGGGCAGATTTTGGAAACAAACGGTAGTTATCCTGGCGCTGGTTACACGTTACGAAAGACTGCTATCTGTTTTGACTTAGCTCCGGGCGGTGCTTCTGCTTACGATCCTATTTGGTTAGGCGTTGCTAGAAACGCTAACACTCCTTCGTGTGTCTATTCTTGGCTGTACGCTACTGGCGATATGATGCAAGTAACTAAGAGCGCCGGAGCAATTGCTAACGTTCCTCAGTCTGTTTGTCAGTACAGGGATCGGTACTACGTTTTAACTGGTACAAATGCGACCGCCCCTACAGGTTCAACTACTGTTCTTAGGTTCGTTTTTGGTTCGTCAAGTATCACCGATAGTACAATCACTACAATTCTGTCTGGTGCTCATCAGATTCTTACTTTCCGAGATAGAATCTTTGCATTTAGTATTACGAACCAGGCTATCTATTACACTGACCAGGCTACTGTAGGTGGGTATCCTGAGACGTGGAGTGCCTCTAACGTTATCTATCTTCCTGACGCTGGTGCTATTGTTTACAACGCGTTTGTCCATAACGACAGAATTTACATGTTCACTAACCGTGGCGTATATCAGCTGTACGCTACTGGCTCCCCATCTAACTGGTCTTTACAGCCTGTTAATCCGAACATCAAAGTTTACCAGAAAGATTCCGTTGCATTAGTCAACGGGACTTTTGTGTATACGGACACAGAAAGCGTCTATCTCTACACCGGTGGTACTCAGATTATTGAAGTCGGCCAGCCGATTAAATATGCCTACAGTGCTAAAGTGGTAGACCACAGTTATCCTATTTCTGGCGCAGCTACTGTATATTCTGGGCCTAGTGAATATAGAATCCTTCCTTACTTAGAAGGTTTTATTCTGGCGCTCGGTTACCATAACAACACTGGTGGAGCAACAGACTGGAAACAAACTAGGGCTCCGAAGTACTACTACTTCAACGGGGAAACTTGGTCTGAGATTCAGTTCGATTACAACCCAGGCAACTACTCGCACTACGAGCTTATCGGCACGGCTAAATCTAAGGCTGCTAAAATTGTGGCCGGTGAGACTCTCAACTTGAACGATCTAGTCTACGTTGCTGAGTTGTTCAGCGGTAGTTACTACTTCTTCCCTAAGTCTGTTCGTCACGACAACTCTGTCCTACAGGCTGATCGTGAATTCAAGACAGGGCTTCTGTTGAAAGATACAGAAGTCGGCGGAGAAATGAACATCGCCAGGTTCAAGCAGTTAGTAGCGCATACTAAATGCACTTTAACCAGCATTAACTTCACGCCATATGTTGATGGTGTAGCTTGTACTGCTTACAACCCTACAGTTGCCGCTCCGTTTAACGGTAGGAAATACAAGCACAGGATTCCCGTTTCTATTGAACGAGGAACTAACTTTAACTTGTCTGTGTCAACAACTTTCAGCCCGACTTCTGGAAGCGGTGGCGCACAAACTGCGTATTATTACCCTTCGTTCCGTATCTACGACATTGGAAACTACGTCAACACGGATACTACTAAGATTCCGGACCAGGAATATAAGTAATGAACGTCTTAAAAGAACCCAACTCTGCTCTAGGAGACATGACTACTTCTTTGTTTGTCGGAGATAGAAGCAGCGGTCAGTCAGATAAAGCAGCTAGGGAAGATCACAGGCACGATTTCAGTCAAGACTTCGTTGACCGACTCGTTACTTATTGTACCAGTACTACTCGTCCTGCTGATCCTTTCTACGCACAAGCTATTATCGAAACAGACACCGGTAAAGAGCTTTTCTATTACGGAGCTACTCACGGTTGGAAACCTAACTGGGCAGTACCTTGGGGTTACCAGGGAATGTACGCAAGTACTTCTACTGCTCAAACTGGTATCGGCACTACGTTTACAGACTTAACTAACCTCAGTATGTCTGTTACTTTATTGGGTAACAGGAACTACAGGCTTGAGGGAGAAGTCGTTATCAGAAAAAGAACGACTACAGGGTACGGTACAGTCAAGATCGTATTTGACGGCACAGACCGTGTAGAACGTATTAGTAGCTTGTGCGCTATTGATGTTTACGACACACTTTCTCTTAGGATCGGCTATTTCCCTACAGCTAATCAAGCGTCTAAGACTGTGAAATTGCAAGCAAAATCTAGTTCTGGTACTATCGACGTAACGGAGTCAGCGGCATGGACTGCTTTCCTAAGTGTCGAGGATTTAGGTCCGAACGGAAATCCGGTCTAACGGAGACAAAATGAAAAACCCACAAGTCGATTTTAAAGGCGCAGCAGGAAGAATGCTTCGTGGAAATAACGTGTACGGAGCAGGTGGCGGTACTTCACCAAATCCTAGTGGAAAGAACCAGTGGCAAAGTAGGGCAGCTACTGCACGAATTTTGAGAAAGAAGAAGCGTCAAAATGGCTGATGCGGCATTTACATTAGGTTCTACTTTAGCTTCTCTTGGACTCAGCGAATCTACAGTTCGTCGACTTCTTGCAGAGAAGTTAGCTGCAAGTGACGAGAATCGTATGAAGTCGTTAGAAAACGTTAACTACGACGCGTCTAGTCGTGGCTTGCTTCATAGCGGTCAGACTTTGAAAGATCGTTCTGAGACCAACTTGAACTACGATCGAGATGTTGCAGGAGCACAAGGTAATTCGGCTGATGAACTGTCTCGAATTGCTCAGCAACGTTTAGACGCACAGGCTGCTTACAACACTAGTGTTGCTGAGGAACAGGCTAAGATTGCTGCCGAACAAGAAGCGATTAAGCCGGGTTTTGACCCTGCTGATCCTTTCAACTGGAAAGGTATTCAGGCTGAGCAATTAGCTAATCAGGCACAGGGAATCATTACCCCTGTAGCTGGTGGAACTCCAGAAGATCCTTTTAACTGGAAGGGAATTCAAGCTCAACAGTTAGCTCAAGGACAATTAGTCACAAAGCCCCCTGTAGGACGGAAGCCTACGCCAGTTAAACCAGCAACCCCTACTAAACCTGTAGTTGTTCAACCCCCTCGTCCCGGACAAGTTGTGAGGTTCTAATGAGTGAGAACATTTTTAAAATTCTTTTTGGAAGCCAGACCCCAGGAAACACCGGAACTAACAAGGGTCGGGGTTCTGCTTCGCCTGCTCAAATGATGCCTCAAGCTGAGCCTGTTAAAACCCCGCCTAGTTCATATATGGACCCTAAGTGGCAGAACCCTACAGCTAAATTCGATCCGGTAACTAAAAATATCGTTCAGAAGCCTAGTAATCCCGATCCGCTAAACTGGAAGGGAATTGCCGCTCAGATGGCCGCCTCAAACCCTGTAGGGGGCGCAGGTGCCGGAAGTGGTGCTCAGGCAGTCCCTGCTGTTAATCCGGCCTCGGGCTTCCCAGACCCTCGTACCAATTTAAATCCTCTGTACGATGCTGCTGCAAAAAGAATGATGGAATTAAACACCGGTCTGACTGGTGATTTTGACGCTGGAATTGCAGCGATCAAAAACAACTATCGTTCTACAGGGCAGGACCAATATGATCGTTACCAGGGTGCTCGTGCTGATTTAGACGCTTCTGCACAGGGCTTGAATATTAATCCCAATGAGATTTACAAGGGCTACGATTCTTCACTTCGACGTATTCAGGAGAACGCTGATTTGCAGCGTAACGCTTCTGTAGACTTTATGGAGAAGTTAAAAGTTCTTCGTGGTCAGCAGTTTACTGACATGCAGGCTTCTCTTGAACAGCAGCGTGCAAAAGCTTTAGCTGACCAAACCGCACAGTGGGTTGACGCTATCTCGGCTATGCAGCAAAATGCTTTAGCTGGAAGTTCTGGCGGAAGTTCCGGTGGCGGTGGTGGAAGAAGTGGTGGTGGAAGTTCAGGCTCAGTTTCTGAAAAAGCTACTGAGGTTGGTAAGTCTTTTGATCCACAATTCTACAACGAGTACCTCGCTATGAAAGCTGTAGACCCTAAGGGCGCAGATATCATGATGGAGATGTATCTCGGTAGTCAGTCGTCCGCTTCTGTTAAAGCAGCTACTGAGCAAATTGGTCAAACTGCTACTCAGCTTCAAGCCGATAAATACAACCCGGCTATTCAGTTCGGAGCTATTCCCTACTCTCAGATTTTAGAGCGTAACCGTTACGTTGCTCGTCCTGGGGCAGCTAAAGAGGAACGTGATAAAGAAGCACGTAACAAAGCAAACGCAGCTAAAATTGCCGCCCAGCGTCGTGCTCGTGCAGGACTTGTTCGTTCTGCTAGCGGTTCTCTTGGTAACGCAAGTACTACTCAAACTGTGACTTTAACTGGTAAAGGCTAAGTAAATGGCTCAGGATTTTGCAGAGACGTTTAACCGATTGATGCAGGGTAAAGCCACCGCTTATGGCTCTGCACCTTCTTTCGGGCCGTCTAGTGTTCAGGGACAAATTAACGCTTCCACTTCGGCTAAGAATCGAAAGCCGAAAATCACTGACAAGAAGCCTACAGCTGCGAAGAAAACTACGAACCCTGTAGATGAAGTCGCTAAGCAGGAATATCTCAAAGCTCGTGCAGAAGAAATGCAGAAAGACGCTGAGGACCTGCCTTGGTACAAAGATGCTTTGAATGTTGTCGCTAAGCCGTTAGACGTTCTTAACCGACCGGCAGCTACTGTAGTCAATTCAATTCAAGGTGGCGCCGAAGCTCTCCTACAGGGAGAGCCTATTTGGTCGTTACCTGATGACATGCTTTATGGTGGTTGGCGTGGATTAAGTGGTCAGGATAAAGATGGTTACGGTGATCTTCACCAAACGATGAAGGACTTAGTTGCGGGCGAAGGAGAGAACACTGGAACTGCTAACCGAATTGGACGTAACCTTTTTGGTTCCGGTTTGTTTGGTGGTGCTGCTGCTGCGTCTAATAAACTCGATCAGAAGTTCGGTGAAGGAAACGAGGCGTCAAAATGGTTCGATCGAGGTGTAGGCTTAGTCGGAGACGTAGCTACCGATCCAACTACTTATATCGGTGTTGGCGTTGCTACTAAAGCTGCTAAGGGAATTGGCGCTAAGATTGGAATTAACGCGGCCGACGAGGCTGTAGTTAAAGCTGCTCGGGCTGTAGATAAAGCCAACAACTTAGCCACAGCTGCGGGTAAAGCTAACAAGGCAGGAAACACTGCCTTACAGCAGCGTGCCCTTGCTGCAAAGACTGACGCTACTAAGTTGATGGATGAAGTTCGTGCTAAGGGCTACAAGATTCAGGTACCTGACGAACAGTTCACTTCTAAGTACATCCGTACTGGTGGTCCTACAGGAAAGGACGCTTGGCGAGCTTCTACAAATCTGACGATAGATAACATTGCAGATCAATACAGTTTCTTAAAGAACCCGTTAGATAAGGATGCTGCTCGTACTGTTCAGCGTTCTCGTCTGATTGATGATTTGGACAACGGAGCTTTGGCTCCTGATGAGTTCTTAGATCAGTACGCTAAAGTCTCTCCTTCGTCTACTGTCGTCAAAGCTCTTAAGGCTGGAAAAATTACGGCTGAGGAAGCTGTAGATCGAATCAAAGTTTTCCGTCCGATTCTCGACCAGGGTACGAAAGACTTGGCTCGTTCGGGCCTACAGGTTATTCAGGACGTTGTTCAGAAGAAGCTCGATCAGGTTGGCTACGACATTCAGGGTGGTGGTATTAAGGGAAAGACAATTGGCACGCCTCGTGAGATTGTTCCTACCTTAGCTAACACGATCACCGAAGAAGCTAAGTACGCTATGCTCTATGATACGAACAAGCGTATTGATAAGTTCTTAGACCACGTTGAGACGTTGAACAAGACTGGCAAGGGAAAGCTTAGTCCTGCTGAGATTAAGGCCATGTCAGCGTCCGATCCAATGTTTAAGACTTGGCAGGACACTTATATTAAGCACTATCAGCGGCAGTCGGCAAAATTCACTAAAGAACAAATCGCGGATAGAGCATCTAGGCGTGCACATGCAGAAGTTGCTCGTATGGTTGAGGACGAATTAACTACGATTCACTCGTTGGCTTTAGAGTCTCTGCGAGATACGATTGAGCGTGCTCCCGTTCTTCGGGTCTTCGGAAAAGAAATTAAAACCTTTCCAGAAGTTGGGGCTGTAGGACGTAAGTTGGGGAGTGGTTTTAATGACAGCCGTTTTGGCGAATCGTTCAATAAAGCTTTCCGCTACAGCAGCAACTTCCCTGGCTACACTACGTTCTTAGGTAACCGCTCTACTTCTCTTGGTGTTCGTGCCTACGAAGATTTCAAGACTAACGTCGCTAAGTTTGTCAAGGACAACAACGTCACATCTGCTGAGGCTAAGCAATTACAGCGTAACTTAGAGCAGGGTATTGTTGGTACCGGCAAGATGAAAGTGGCGTACGAGTTTCTTCGTAAAGAGTACGATGAAATCTACGCTCAGGAAATTGCAGCTGGGATTCGAGAGGCTAAGCGGTCTGCTCGTTTAACTGACTACGCCTACACGCACGTCTATCCGAAAAAGACTCGTAAAGCTATCAACGAGATTACGGCTAAGCGTAGTGGAGCAGTCAAAAAGAACGGAACCCTACAGGGTTTCATGACTGACGATCTTAAGGCTGCCGGACATAAAGTTGAGGAAGACGCTTTCACTAACCTTCTATACCGTCGCATGAAGTCGAACCGACAGTTAACGAAGGCGTACTTCTACAAGGACCTAGTGACACACTACGGTATCAAAGGTCGATATCTTTCCAAGGATGAGATGGCTCGTCGTGGATTGATGCCGGTTCCTGCTCGTAGCAAAGACTTCATCATGAAAGATATTCAGGGCACGTTAAAGCCTGGCGAAGCTCTTTACATGGACAAGAGTATGGCTCAGGTCTATAACTCTTTCTCGGAGTTGCAGAAGAACTCAGACGAGATTATTCGCGCTCTCGATTACGTTACCCGTAAGTTCAAAACTTGGAACACGATTTACTTCCCGGCTTATCACGTTCGTAACATGGTCGGTGACATGTTCATGGGTGCGTTAGACGGAGTTAAGACGTCCGATTACGCTAAGGTAATGAAGAACTGGTTTAACAAGAACACTTCTACAATTGCTGTAGGGGGAGAGACGGTTCAGTATAACCGGCTGCTCGAAACGTTCGAGAAAAACCTTAGCTCGGGTACCTACGTTGACGCTGAATTAGGCCGCGGTATTTCTAAGGGTCGAACTGTTCCTGCAATGGCACGACAGGCTTCTGAAATGCGAGAGGACTTCGGACGTTTCGTTCATTTCTACAGGGCTATGGATGACGAATATGGAGCCCTGTTAAAGAAGAAAGTCTCTAAGGAAGATGCTTGGGAGCAGGCTACGATTCAGGCAATTGCACGAGTTAACCATTTCAAGTTTGACTATCGTGCACTGACTCCGTTTGAAACGAAATACGTTCGTCGTGGAATTCCGTTCTACACCTACACCCGTAAAGCAGTTCCTACGTTGCTTGAGAGTTTGATGTTGCAGCCCCGATACTTAGTTACTCTGAATCGTTGGCAGCAAGAACTTGGTGATCGTTACGACACGACCACTATTCCCGATTGGATGCGGGAATTAGGCTACATGAAGATTACTGATAGCTGGGGAATGGGCGCTGACTTGCTCCCCACTACAGTCATTGACAAAGCACTAAACAACCCGGCTGCTTCCATGAACCCGTTAATCCAGATTCCGTTTGAAATGCAGACTGGCCAGGATTTATTCTCTGGCAAGCCTGTAGATGGAATCAAAGACGTGTTGATGAACAAGTGGCGAGGCTTCAATCTTATCAAACCAGGCAACGAAGAAGGTATGCTGGAACGACAAGATAAGCCTCTAGCCGAAAAGATTTTGCGCTTGGCTGGCCTCCCTGTATCTAAGATTGATACAGCGGAAGCCAACCAAGCCTTTGCAGAGATTCGTTACAAGATTGTCGGACAGATTGAAGATATGAACGCTCGACTTGATAAGAAGGGCTACAGTATCTATCTGTCGGATCGTAACGAGGGAATGACTATTCGGATTAAGGATAAGGTGAGCGGAGAAGTTATTTGGGAAGGTGATTCTCTGGCAGCTGCTCGTTCTCAAGTGGCTGACTTGTAAGAGGTTCTCCGCAGTGTGGGCAATTGATTTGTGACAGGTCCAATCCCTCGATCACAAGATTGCTTAGCTCGTTGTTATTTCGATCACCGTCTTTGTGCCTGACAATCTGAGAGCGTCGCAAGGTGATTCCGAGCGATTGTTCGACGATATGACGATGTAGTAATTTGATTTTGCCATCAGCGTCGTAGACTCTCCAATACCCGTCTGTAGAAACCCACGACTTACCAATTCGGGCTTCTTCACGTTCCTTCCTTTCACCTAAGAAACAATCTTTACACATGTCCACTGCGTAAATCAGTGGGCTTTTGCATTTCTTGCAATACTTCTTATTTGCTTTACGTTTAGCCTCAACTTTCTTTTTGTTGAGTAGCTTGTCTGTTTTAGACAGCAGAGCCAAGATATCTGGAGGTAGACTCGATTTTTTATCGTGTGCTGCCATAGTCTTTCCCTGTAGGTGGTGGTATTCTGATGCGTGCTATGGGATGGATCGAACGAGCTAAGTGTAAAGGTGTGGACCAGCGGCTATTTTATGCTGACGACAAACACACTGATTTACAACAATTGGCAAAGCTCTATTGTATGGCCTGCCCTGTAGTCATTTCCTGTAGGAACTTCGCTCTTAAAAACAACGAGCAAGGTATCTGGGGAGGAATGACGGAAGAAGAAAGAATTAACTTTCGGACTTCCCGCTTCCTACAGGCAAGGCGTGCAGGTTTCGTACAGAGTAGAGAACAGCGTGTGCGAGAGCATCTTGACGATGCATTCCCTTCCGACCAGGGTAATACTTTTGGTTCGATAGCCCATATGCTACCGGTTTTAAACTTGGCTGCTGTAGTATCAGATCCCTCTTATATCGTTTGGCCAAAGCTTTCGCTGCACCAATCACCTGAGGAGCAATCATCTGATCCCAGTCAAACGCCCCCTGACGAGCTTTCCCAGGACGCGTCTTAAAGTCTTCGACGACAATGAAATCTGCTTCTTCAAAGAGGTGTTCGATTTCCAGCAGAGTTTCGTCACGACACTCTAAGTACGCTAAAGGTGGCTTGATTCGTTTATTAACGATTTCAATCAAAGCAACACCAGTTGTTTTTCCAGGATCAAGTCCTAAAACTTTCATGGCAACCTGATTAAAGACTCGTAACCGCAAGCAGCGTATCCAGCGATGTCAACGTAGTTGTCGAGCTTCTGCATGTGCGTGTTACGGGATAACTTTAACGCTACCATCTTGTCAGCTACTGACATAGCTGTATCGAGTCGAGAAACAAGATCCCGACAGTAATCTACACTGAGATGTAGTTCTCCGTTCCAACCTTTTTCTACTAAAGCGTCAAACTGAGCAAGAGAAAGAATGTTCCACAGAGCAGCAGTACGCTTAAAATCCTGATCTGGCTCTCCGTACTGAGCATTGCGGTCTCCCAAGACTGCCGACTTCGCAAGCTCCAAGACTTCTTCCCGGCCATTCGTGTATCGCTTTCGTTCGGTTTCCTGCGCAACTTCTGCTGAGTAAGCCTTACTCACGAGATACACAATTGCTTTACGCAAGGCTTCAAAATTTGCGTTACCTTTGTTGTCAAGGAAGTTCGTAATCACCTCCATGTAGTCGTACTCTGTTGCGATCCCGTCTGTCGTTGAATGTGAGTCCACCAAATACTCCTTCTCTAATGTAGTACATGTCTGCGTATTCTAAGCATTCCCGTTTAACTGGACAACCGCCGCAAAACTCTCTTACTTCTGCTTTCCATTTTTTAGCACTGCCTGGTTGACTGCTTCCTGGGAAAAAGAAGTCAGTAGGCTTCTGTTCGATCCTACAGCGGGCCTGTTCTTTCCACGCTTCGTTTTCTTCTTCAAAGAAATAAGATAGCGTAGGTAACGCTAGTTCTTTAGCTTCTCCGTTCCAATAAGCGTTGTAGTGTCGCTTTAGGGCTCGCATGTGTACTTAGTACCGTCCCAGTAACTGATACATTCTGTTTCGTTTCTCCATACCCCTGTAGATGCTAAGATGATGCAAACTCCCATCAAAGCAGCTAATAGGATGGCTAGGAATTTGTCCCCGTTGTCCATAATCCTAATCCTCCTCATAGCCCTGTAGGGTTTCCCCTACAGGAGCTGGGTTACATCTTGAACTCGACCTTTTCAAAGGTAATCGGCTCAGTGTTTTCTTCGATTTCAACGTCTTCTTCGCCCATAACAACGTCTTCCCAAGGTAGAGCCTCAAGCTCGATAATTACCATGTTGTCGTCAAAGCCAACACCAGTAACAACCAATCCGTCATCAGTGATAACTTCTGGGTTGACGTCTGACTTCTGTAACGAAGCCAAAGCTGCAATAAACTCGTTGTACTTCATTTGATGCTCTCCATGTGTTGAATAATTTGGCTAATAAGACCTCGGGCAATTACACTCAGGACCAGCTTCAAGTCCTTATCATCTTTCAACTCGTCAATAGAAACACCGCCGATTGGAAATCGAAAAACTGGTGCGTTCTTTGGACTACAACAGATAATGTCAATGCTGTCCCAATCAAAAGGAGTGCCGACGTACCACTTGTAGTCAGGCCAGTTTTCCTCTAGAAAGGTTTGCATTTCTTTCATTGAAATCACAAGGCTGCCCTAACCGCCGCATCCTTAGACTCAAGAAGTTTACGCAAAGCAACAGTACGCTCTGCACTACGCTCGATGTTAACCACAATCTCTTTAGCCAAGACACAGAAAGGTCGAGAAACTTCTCGGAGCTTTTCAGGCAAGTGCTCAAAAGCGAAATACTTCAAGATTGGATCGACTCCAATTTCACCATCACTAAACATTGTTGTCTCCTATGCTAGTCGTTTGCTGTCTACGCTGAATTTCAAACCGAAGGCTTCTTCTGTCCAACCGGACATGATTTCTTCAGCCACTGCTATCTTTTCTTTTGCTGACAACACCGGAACCATAAGCCACACTGAGTCGTGGACTTGATTACGAATGTCGAAACCAGCATCTTCGAGAAGCAACATTGATCGCTTCACGATCTCAAACGCACCGCCTTGAATAATTGCGTTCCAGGCACTACGATATTCAGAACTCCACTTGAAATGTCGGTAACGTCCTGACCAAATACGAATCTTACCTCCAGCCCTTCCTGTAGATTCCTCAGCTGCGTTTAACGTACCGAAGATTCGTGGGTAAGATTTCTTGAATCCGTCTACGAACGGCTTACAAACGTTGACGGGCTTGTTGAGTTTGTTAGCTAGCAACTCAGCACCGCCACCGAAAGTAACTAGGAAGTTCACCATCTTAGCGTCTTGTCGAGAAATTCCAAGACGATCAGCTGTCAATTGGTGAACGTCACCTTCGTTACGGAAAACTTCTAAGAGATTAGGGTCTTGAGAGTAAACAGCAGCAATCCTAAGTTCGATGTTCCTAAAGTCAATCTCCCAGAGTTGGTAACCAGGCTCTGCTTCAAAGAG
>Ga0075156_10000595_pt1 | contig 18671 bp, 24 predicted proteins | sample JI81AbrownDNA_FD_70966 | JGI IMG/M metagenome (GOLD analysis project Ga0075156, IMG submission 70966) | Wastewater effluent complex algal communities from Wisconsin, to seasonally profile nutrient transformation and Carbon sequestration -... | ecosystem: Engineered > WWTP > Effluent > Algae...
CCATCCATCTCACCGGCCACTTGGGTGCAGACGGCGCGGCACACCAGCGCCACAGACTCGTCCGCGATCCTGTAGAACACCTGTGCTCCTTGTCGGCGCTTGGCAACCACACCGGCGCGGTACAGCATATTCAGGTGCTGAGACATGTTCGGCTGGGCAACTTCAATGGTGTTGAGCAGCTGCCCCACGTTCTTTTCACAGTTGCAGAGCTCGCTGATGATCCGCAACCTGATAGGGGTGGAAAGCAGCCCAAACAGCTCAGCGGCCCTTTCGAACACTTCGTTCTGCTGAGCTACTTCTGCGGTCACCATGTTTCCGTCCTTATATGGTCACGTGCGAATATATATTTAAAGCGATCTAGATGAATCAGGACTTACACCTAGATGTTGGGCGGAATTCCGGGCGTGCCCTTGTGCGCAAGCCACGTAGGGGTCTGGTCTGCGCGGCTACTTGAATCGATAGTGGTCTCTGTTGAGAACCGATGCGACAGACGTCACCTCTTCGGGGAACATGCCCAGGTTCAACTCGGTGTTGCACTGCTCGACCATGCCGCGCAGAAAGCCGGGTGTATTTATCTTTCCGGTTGGTTTGTAGATGGCACTTCCGTCCCCGCCTACCCGCTTCTGATGACAGGCGGCACATTGGTGCTCGGCGATCAGCCTTTCTCCCAGCTTGTAGTCTGAATCCCGAAACAACGCTGAGCCTTGAGCAGAGGCTTGTGTCGCCAGAAGAACGGAGCCTGTCAGAAAACCCAAAGCGATTCGCCTCATACCCGCCTCCGTGAACGAAACCCAAGACCACAAATAGACATTCTTTGCCAAATTGAATTCAATGCCCACTGCCAATGAAAATTGCCGTCAGTATCGCGACGGTTCACCATCCGCTACAAGCCGGAAAACCCCTATCACCCATATGGGTTACCCCCCATCACCCTTCACGGTGATAGACGTCCGCAGAACGCTACCCAAGAATGCGTCCACGCAAAGATCGGGATCGCCCGCCTGCGAACGCGTGCGAGCTTGTCGACGCCCAACAAACAATTGGCTGGTATCAGCCATCAACATGGAGAACGAAATGGAATTCAACAAAGAATTTGATGCATCAGGACTGGCGTGTCCGCTACCGATCGTCAAGACGAAAAAGGCCTTGGCCGACATGACATCCGGTCAGGTCCTTCGAGTCATTGCTACCGACCCGGGCTCCGTCTGTGACATGGCAGCCTTTGCAGAGCAGACGGGAAATGCCTTGCTGGAACAAAGCACTGAAAACAGCAAGTTTGTTTTCTATCTCAAGAAGGCTTGAGCCAATAACCACCATCAAAATCGGGAAAACCCATGGCAACAAAGAAAATGGCGCTTATCGCCACCAAGGGTACGCTGGACATGGCCTATCCGCCATTCATCCTGGCCTCTACCGCTGCCGCACTGGGCTGGGAAGTCCAGATCTTCTTTACCTTTTATGGACTTCAATTGTTGCGTAACAGCCTGGACGACATCAAGATCAGTCCCCTGGCCAATCCCGCCATGCCCATGCCGGTACCGATGCCCGTGTTGGTTCAAATCCTGCCCGGAATGGAGTCCATGGCAACAATGATGATGAAGAACAAGATGAAGTCGAAAGGCGTCGCATCGCTTCAGGAGTTGCGCGATCTCTGTCTCGAGGCCGACGTCAAGTTCGTCGCTTGCCAGATGACCGTGGATCTGTTTGAGTTTCAGACCAGCGAATTTATCAAGGACGTGGAGTATGGCGGTGCCGCCACATTCATGAAGTTCGCTGGCGAATCGGACGTCTGCCTTTTCATCTGATGCTCGGGGGCTGCGCTTGCCGCGCCCTCCCCGTTCCAGTACCCGCACACAAGGCGGGGTTCATTTCTCATAGCGCGTAGATCCCATCACATTCGGTTGGGTCGTGATGGTCTTCATTGGAAAGCACGAATTGAAAAAAATCATCATTTTGTTCGGCCTGCTTTTCGCTTCGCAGCTTAGCTTGGCACTCGCACCCTATCTGCAAGGAACCAAGCTTCCAGATGCCGAATTGTCCGCCCAGATTGCTTTGGTCGAAAAGAACCTCGAAGCAGAAGGCTTTAAAGTCATCGGTCGACACACGCCCAAAGGGCTGCCAGGGCGCGCAACGCTCGTAGCAACTGACAAGGCAATGATCGAGAGCCTTCGTGCCATTGGAGGCTCAGCCGTAGTTGCTTCGGGTATCCGCGTTGCGGTGCAGGCAGATGGCACGGTGTCGTACATGAATCCCGACTATTGGTATCGGGCGTATCTTCGGGGGCAGTTCAAGACCGCCCAGGCAGCAGTGAAGTCCGTGCAACTGCGTCTTCAAAAGGCCTTGGGCGAAGGTCGCGCATTCGGCGGCGACGTGCCCGAGGGCGACCTGCCCACCTATCGCTACATGTTGGGGATGGAGCGATTCGATGCCGCCAATAGCGAACTCGCCAGCCACGGAAGTTTTGAAGAGGCGATCAAGGCCGTACAGGCTGGTCTTGCGTCAGGCGCAGGAAATTCCAGTCGCGTCTACGAAGTCATCATGCCGGAACAGAAGATCGCGGTATTTGGGGTCGCCATGAACGACCCGAGTACCGGCGAAGGATGGTGGGTAAACAAGATTGGGGCAGATCACATGGCTGGTCTGCCTTACGAAATATTTGTCGTTAACAACAAGGTGTACGCCCTGTATGCCCGCTACCGCATCGCGCTTGCCTGGCCCTCTCTGGGTATGGGTCAGTTCATGGGTATCATGAATGCGCCGGAAGCGATTCGAACGACCCTCATCCGCGTGGCGGGCGGGTCAGATCGCAGCAATTAGGAACTTTCTTGGTCGAGGGGCAAGGATGAGCGAACTGAACACACCCGCCGCACTGGTTGTTTGGGGCGGATTTGTGCTGGCCTTTCTGTTTGGGGCTATTGCAAACAAGACCAATTTCTGCACCATGGGCGCGATATCCGATATCGTCAACATGGAGCATTGGGGTCGTATGCGCATGTGGCTGCTGACGATTGCCATCGCCGTGTTGGGTGCCAACCTCCTTTATTACGTAGGGTGGATCGACTTGTCAAAGTCGGTTTATCAACGACCCATCCTACCGTGGTTATCGCTATTGCTCGGTGGGTTTCTTTTTGGAGTCGGCATGACCATTGCGGCCGGGTGCACCAACAAGAACCTGGTGCGCCTGGGTGGCGGTAGCCTGAGATCACTCGTCGTGCTCGTCTTTCTGTCCATCTCCGCCTACATGACCCTCAAGGGGCTGTTCGGGCATTGGCGCGTCAGTTATCTTGACCCTATCGCAATCGATATGGCTCGCTGGAATTTGTCGAGCCAAGGGGTGCCACAAATTGTCTCCAAATTGACGGGGCTGTCTGAAAAATCGGCGCTGCTGACCTGCAGTCTGGTCGTCGGACTGGGGCTGATGGGTTTTGCACTGAAGGATCGTCGTTTTCGCGCAAACCTGACGCAAGTCGCCGGCGGCGCGATACTCGGATTGCTCATCGTGGCTGCCTGGTACCTCACGGGACATATAGGCCACGGCGAAAACCCAGATACGCTCGAGACGGTGTACTTCGCCACCAATACCCGGACACTCGAATCGATGAGCTTTGTGGCGCCAACCGCATACAGTCTGGAACTGCTGATGCTGTGGTCCGACAAGACCCTGCGCGTGACGTTCGGTATCGCAACGGTGGCGGGTGTTGTACTTGGGTCATTCGCCTATGCCGTCAGCACGCGACAGTTCCGTTGGGAAGGCTTTGCCTCGCTGGAAGATTTGCGAACCCAGTTGGTCGGCGCGGTACTCATGGGATTCGGCGGCGTGACTGCGATCGGTTGCACGATCGGCCAGGGCCTTTCAGGCATCTCCACCCTGGCTTTGGGATCGTTCATTGCGCTTGCAGGGATCATCAGCGGGGCTGTGGTCACGATGAAATGGCAACAACGGTAAAGAGAGCGCTCACACGATGCGCCGGATGGATGCGCCGGCACACGCAGTGATCTAGCTTTGAGGCTTGGCCGCGCGGCGCCGGATTTTCCAGGCCAGGACGTGTGAGACGATTTCCCCCCAGGGTAAATCGAGCAGGCTTGCGTCGTTCGCCAATGCCTTTCGCAACATCACATGAACGTCTGGGCTGGGCTCATTCAGAACCGCCTGCAGGCCGTGAAGGCCCCCGCACTGCAACTGCATTGCCTTTGCATGGGCGACAGGCAAACCCAGAAGGGGCAGCCGAAGTGCAAAGGTGGCACGTTCGCGAAACAGCCTTGCAAGCGTCGTGCAATTGATTTGCGCCACTTCACTGGAACAAGCAACGAGTTCACGCTCAGCCAGTGCATGCCGACTGGCAAGCTCGCAATGGGCGCAATTTGAAAGGATGGCCTTCTCAAACACGCAAGGCACCGGGTTCAGTTGCGGCCGACGTGCGTGAAAGGCGAGTTCGTCCACGTCCGTACTCTCAGTCGTCACCCTTGGGACCGGGGGTGCGCACCTGGCACAACAGATCTTCCGCTTGCAACGCATCTTCGACAAACATGATCGTTATTTTTTCCGTCATATCGGTGGGTTGAGCCGCGCGTAACACCTTGGCTTGCGCCGAGGCCTCCTTGAAGGCCCCGAACTCGGCGACTTTTTCAAACTGCGAGAATGGCTTGATCCTGTAGATGTAGTAAGGCATGACGGTTGAACTCCATTTGGTCCAGTTCTGGCTTTAAATATAGCGTTTGGAAGCCCACCTGCGCCCAGGCAACGCCTTCTGGATGATCACCCCGCGCACGCCCGAGAAATCCTCCAGCGGCACGTCTTCGAACTCAGGGTTCAGTGGATGCAGTACCCACTCTGCGCCAGACCGCAGGAGTTGCCTGAAGGTCCACTCTTCCTGGTTCCACGCCAGAACATATGAGCCCTCCCGTGCCAGACCGTCAGGCTCGATGACGATGATTTCGCCTTCATTGAACTCCGGCGCCATGCTATGCCCCAACACCATCAGGGCGAAGGATTCACCACCGGCACAGTCTGGCAAAGCTGTGTGCGCTTCAGGAGATGACGCGTCGGCATAGGTGTCGCCAACTAACGCCTCCATGTCTTTGGGCATTGGCATATGAAGTGAAGTGATGGCGCTGATTCAAAGCGACTGGGAAAAAATCTGTGCCGCCGCGACCCCTGCTGCGCGAAGTTCATCGTGCAGGCTTTTGACAAAATCCTCCGGCCCACACAGATAAAAATCGCAGTCAATGTCAAACAGATCTGCCCGCATGGCCTGGGCGATTTGCCACGCACCCAGATTTGCATCCACATGCGAGACCAGTTCATATTCAAACTGGTCCAGGGCTTCAGACCAGGCACGACACTGGTTGCTGTAGAAATGTCCGTCACTGCGCGTGGCGAGCCAGAACAAGGTCAGCGAAGGTGCTGCGTCAAGCGACAGTGCGTGCTCGATCAGGCTCTTGATCGGTGCGAACCCCCCGTCACAGGCGGCGAATACCAGGGGGCGGTGCCCATCAGCCAAGACAAACTCGCCCGTGGGGCCCAGCACGCTAACGCCTGCGCCAGACTTGATGTCACCGGCAAACAGATGCCGCGCGAATGCGTCGGACCCATCACGTGCGATAAAAAAAAGCAGGTTTCGATCGTCGCATGGACAGCTCGCCACCGGGTAAGTTGCATGCACGTCGGCCTGGCCTGGCAGGGTCCAGCCCAGCTGAACAGACTGCCCAGCCAGAAAACGCAGCCTGTGCGTGCGCGGTGTTTGCAGGTGCAACAAGCGGGTATCCGGTGCCAGTGTAGAAACGGCGCGCACCTGGGTCAGGATGAGTTGCTCGGGAATGTCCTGCGGCCCGCTCGCCTCGAGCATTTCCAGCGTCAAATCGCTGCTGGCTGCCGTGTGACAGCACATCAGCGTGTAGCCCTGAGCCTTCTCGGTTTCGGAGAGCGGGTAGTCAAAGTGCTGTGTCTTCACGACGTCGCCGGAAATGACGCGCACCTTGCACATGCCGCAACTGCCGTTGCCGCATCCGTAGTTCAGTTTGAGTCCTGCATGCAGGCCCGACTGCAGCAGGTTGGTATGCCCTTCCACCATGAACTCATGCCCGCTGGGGCGCACCGTGACGTGTGATGTCATGACTTTGAGCATATCGTCAAGAACCTCCAGGAAGTCGACTGATTCAGTTGCAAGTGCTTTCGCCAGCCCCTGTGTAACCTGCCGCTCCATCTCCAGCCAGGCAGCGTCATCCGGATCCTGCGCGCCGAACTCCCTGATGCGCCGCTGCAGTTCCAGAACCAGGCCGTGATAGCGCTGCAAATGTTTTCGAACATCCGCCAGCTCCTGGCTTTGGGAAAAAAGCCGCTGAGCCAATACCTCCTGACTGGGCAGCATGCGCTCCCGCACCCGCTTGCCAAAAGCCTCATCACGGATCAGCGCGACCCGCTCCAGCAAACCTGATTCCTCGAGAACCACACCAGGGTACAGGCCCATCAGGTCGTCCGTTGAAACCATGCCGTCACTCAGCATCAGGGCGCCTTCACGCACCTGCTGCTGCAAGACACCTCGGGCGACGCCCACGAGCTGGGCGGCACGCCATACACTCACGAGATGGGACATTGTGGTATTGCTATATTATTTGTAGCTATCAATGCATGAGGATCGAGGGGTATCTTCCTATTTCTCCATCAACCCGATGGAGAGGCCCATGGCTGAACTTGTGCAGGCCCATCGACCCGATCCAGATAGCGGGCCCGGTACAGCAGTCGGGGATGCCGGGGATCGTCAACAAAGGCCGCACGGTCATGCAACACGTTGTTGCACACCAGCCCCATGCCGGAATCCAGACGCAAGCGAAACACGTGCGGCCCATCACTGTCGAGCAGTCGCGAGAGAAACCCTGTAGCGTCGCTCGTAATCTGGTCATCCTTCCACTGTATGCTGCGCGTGCGGGCGGTGTAGCGCATGTGCAGCGCGCCGCTTTCTGCATCGACCGAAAATACAGGCCCGGTCTGCTCGGGGCGTGCGACTCCGTCGTCGTCCAGCCGCGCGGGAATGGTCATGGCATCAGGCGCCATCAATGCGTTCACCCAGTTCGGATTGGCTTCACGCAGGGCAATGTAGGCCATCTCATGATCCATCAGCGCTGTCCCGCCGCCTTCGGAGGCAGCCCGCACGCAATGCAGGACCATGGCCTTTATGTGGCGTGAGCCCGGATGGTAGTACCCATCGGTATGCCACTTGATGGCTCGATTGGTATAGGGGATGAACGCTGGCCGATCACCGCCCGACGGCGCCACCGCAATCGGTGAGATGCCGTCTTCATCGGCGAGCCAGTTGGCATCGAGCCGGTGCAAGCCCAGCTGCGCGGCCAGCTTTCGCGGTATGCCCTTGTCCTCATTTGTCAGCGGACTTCGGTAGATGGCCATGTTGGCCGTGGCACAGCGTTGCAGCAAAGCCTGGCGCTCGGCATTGGTCAGGGCGCGCGGGTCGGCCACGTCCACCACCAGATCCTGCGCCTGTGACGGATGGCTGGCGCGCTTGGCATCACGCCAGAGCCGGTAAGCGGCGTCATTGTCCAGATCGAACGGAGTGCTCATCATGATGACCAGATCAGTCGCCAGAGATCCCCGCGCGGGCGCGGCGCGGCGCGCGCGGCTCGGTGGACAGTACGCCCTGCATGGCGCGCCGAAGGATGTCCACCGCTTCGGGCACTTCGGTGGCCATCATCTGATCGACCACCCAGCGACGGTCCTTTGCCGGCATGAGCGCTTCAATGCGGTGCCCCAGGTAGCGCGTGAAGGCAAAATCAGGCCCATCCGGCCCGAATCCGAAATCTGCGTAATGCTCGGCCAGCTCGTTGAAAAGATCGATGAACTCGTCATAGTGACTGGGTGCCCCCTCGGGCGGCACACCCAGCAGGCTGTCTTCATTTTCCTGCAGCACCTCGGCCACCCGGAGTACCAGCGCCGTGATGAACTCGGCACGGCCTTCAGGCTCCATGCGCTCGTAGGCCATACGGTCGAGCACCTGCGTCAGGAACACCAGCACCTCGCGCGTGAAAGCAAAATACTGGGGCCCCACCTCGATGTCGAAATGCGCAGAACGCATTTGCTTCAGCGTGTTTTGCGCCACCCGCCAGGCAATAAAGGCCATCGCGCTCGCCATCTGCGCAGGCGTCTTGGCGGTTCCAGTCTGGAACCAGTCGCTCTTGATCCTCAACTTGGCCATGTCAGGCCAGCGCCTTGCCGCTGCGTGCGAGGCATTTAATATCCGCCCTTGCCAAGTGGCTGGGGCAGCGCGGCCACCTTTGGCCCCTGCTTGGCAGGACCGATTGGAAACAGGTCATAAAGGTACTTGCTGTCCACTTCAGGGCGGATCTCTGCCATGCCCTTGAGCATGGCGCGAAAATTCGGGGTGTGACCGTGTTCACGGTACTGATCGCGCAGGTAGTTGATGACCTCCCAGTGCGCATCGGTCAGCGTGATCTGCTCAGCCGCAGCGATGACGCGCACCGCCTCATCATCGAAAACCGGCTCCAACAGGTAACCCTGCTCATCAGCTTCAAGATCCACGTCATTAACGTTGTACATCATCGCCCGTTCTCCATTTCCGTTGTCAAAAAACTATGTGCCCACCGCCGCAGCCGACTTGTGAGGCACGAATATCCCGCATCCCATCAGACGGTGGGATCGCAAACCGCGTTCCTGCAAGCGCAGGGACTGCTCCGCAGGCAACGCATGCAGCATCAGGCTGAAAGTGTCCAGCGAGCGTCCATCGACTACCATGGCCTGGTGTTTGCCGCAGACACGCTCACCCCCAATGGCCATTTGTGCCAGTTCGGCAGCCACAGCGGCCATGAACGTGACCTCATCGGCACTGTCCGCAGCCACCCTGTAGGCGTACAGAGTGCTGTGGGGCTGCAGGTCGTGCCGGTGCGGCACCCCCAGGCGTAGGGTTTGCCCCGCTACTTTGAGTTCAAGTCCGGCCAGCGCCACCAGTTCATCCATCCGCCGCGACGCGACGCGAAGCAACAGGCGCGCCCGCCTTGATAGCAAGGCCGGCATAGCGCTGCCCGGCACCAGCTTGACGGGATGGATGCCAGCCACGGGGTCTGAATCCAGCCAAGGCAAGATCGCGCACAAGGCCTGCTGCAAGGCCTGCGCATGCTCGCGCGGCAAGGCATGTCCTTCCAGGGGGAACACTGCGTCGGTGGTCAAATCGTCGACAACCATCCGCGCCGTCATGCAGGATCCACCGCTTGAACTGCCGTCGTGGGCTGGGCTCGGGCCCAACGCACCAGCGCCTCACCCCATTGCAGAGCGGTCTGAGGGTCAATCTCGAACACCGTGAAGCGACTGCCCTCCCGAATGCGCGTACGCAGCAAGCTCATGCCGCCGCCGGCATGGTCGAGTTGCTGCAGTTCGATGACCTGGCGTCCCAACGGGCTGGTCATCTTTTCGATCGGTGTAATGGTCGTCATTCAGTCCGCCTGCTTCATTGCCACGCATCCGTCAGGGCCAGGGTCGCAAAACCCGGCCTGCCTGACAAGCGCGGCTTTCCAAGTCGCTATTTAGCGCAATCGCAGGGTACGCCGTCTATAACCGGGTCGGGTGGGGTGATATAGCCCCAATGGGTAGCACTCGATACTCAACGAGGGTGATAGCGCAGCACACCGGCCCAACCGTAATATCCGCTCCAGTGTTGACAGTACACCTGCCGGAAGAAGCGGGCGTCAGCAAGCCCATTCACCGATCGACCCGCCCCGGGTTGCCTTCTGACAGGAGACACTTCATGAGCAAGAAACAGCACGATACCCCGATGCTTGACCAGTTGGAGAGCGGTCCGTGGCCCAGTTTTGTCACTGGCCTGAAGCGGCTGGCCAAGGACAACGACTACATGACCGACCTGATGGGTCAGCTCGAGCACTCCTACAAGACCCGCAAGGGCTACTGGAAGGGTGGCACGGTCGGGGTCTTCGGCTACGGTGGCGGGGTGATCCCGCGTTTCTCCGAGGTGGCTGAGATGTTTCCGGCCTCCAAGGAATTTCACACCCTTCGGGTGCAGCCCCCTGCCGGCATGCACTACAACACCGACGTTCTGCGCAAGATGTGTGACATCTGGGAAAAGCATGGCTCCGGGCTGATTGCCTTCCACGGCCAATCCGGCGACATCATGTTTCAGGGCGCCAGCACCGCCAACGTACAGGGTGCGTTTGACGAACTCAACGAACTGGGCTTTGACCTGGGTGGCGCTGGTCCGGCCGTACGCACCTCAATGTCCTGCGTCGGCGCGGCACGTTGCGAGCAATCGTGCTTCGACGAAGCCCGGGCGCACCGGCAGGTCGTCAATACATTTCTGGACGACATGCACCGTCCGGCACTGCCTTACAAGTTCAAGTTCAAGTTCTCGGGCTGCCCGAACGACTGTATGAACTCGATCCAGCGCGCAGACATGGCCGTGATCGGAACCTGGCGAGACAACATTCGCACGGACGAAAAACTGGCGCGCAAGTGGTTTGTCAAGCATGGTATGACTGAACTGGTGAATGACGTGGTGAGCCGCTGCCCAACCAAGGCCATCATGCTCAAGGAGACCAAGGACGTCTCGAACGGACCGAAGATCAGCAGTGTTGCACTCAACGACACCCAGTCGCTGGAGATTAACAATGCCGACTGCGTCCGATGCATGCACTGCATCAACGTGATGACCGGTGCCCTAGCGACTGGCACAGACAAGGGCGTGACGGTACTGATGGGTGGCAAGCGCACCCTCAAGATCGGTGACTTGATGGGCACGGTGGTGACGCCATTCATGCCGATGAAGACCGATGAAGACTACGAGGCGCTGGTCGAGCTTGCCCAGAAATCCATTGACTTCTTTGCTGAGAACGCACTGGAGCATGAGCGGACCGGCGAAATGATTGAGCGGATTGGCCTGATCAACTTCCTCGAAGGCATCGGTCTGGAAATTGATCCCAATATGGTTTCCACACCGCGGACGAACCCCTACGTTCGTACTGATGGCTGGGACGACGAAGTGGCCAAAATCAATGCCCGCAAAGCAGCGGCTTGAATTTCGTTCAACGTTTCCGACGAAAACAGGAAGACAAACATGGCAACCATGCGCACCCCCATTGAAAGCGGCGTACCAGACAACAAGCAGTACCTGCATCCGCTGATGCTGAAGAACTACGGCAACTGGAAATACCACGACCGGCCCAGACCAGGCGTTCTGCATCACGTTTCGCACACCGGCGACGAAATCTGGACGGTTCGTGCCGGCACGCAGCGCCAGATGGACCTGTACACCATCCGCAAGTTGTGCGACATCGCTGACACCTATGCCGACGGCCATGTACGCTTCACAATTCGCAGCAACATCGAATACATGGTGTCGGATGCGGGTCGGGTGGCTCCGCTTATCGAGGCACTCACCAGCAACGGCTTTCCCGTGGGCGGAACCGGCAACTCGGTGTCCTCCATCGCGCACACCCAGGGTTGGCTGCATTGCGATATTCCGGGCACCGACGCATCAGGCGCCGTGAAAGCCCTGATGGACGACCTGCACGCCGAGTTCATCAAGGAAGAAATGCCCAACCGGGTGCACCTGTCAACCTCGTGCTGCGAGATCAACTGCGGCGGCCAAGCTGACATCGCCATCGTCATCCAGCACACCAAGCCGCCCAAGATCAACCACGATCTTGTTGCCAACATGTGCGAGCGCCCCACAGTGGTGGCGCGCTGCCCAGTGGCCGCCATCCGCCCGGCCATGGTCAATGGCAAGCCTTCGCTGGAAATCGACGAGACCAAGTGCATGTGCTGTGGCGCCTGCTACCCGCCGTGCCCTCCGATGCAGATCAACGACCCAGAGCACAGCAAACTGGCAATCTGGGTCGGCGGAAAGAACTCCAATGCACGCGGCAAGCCCACGTTCATGAAGATGGTCGCCTCGGGCCTGCCCAACAACCCGCCGCGCTGGCCGGAAGTGTCTGCCATGGTCAAGAAGATCCTTTACACCTACAAAGAGGATGCACGTTCGTGGGAGCGGGTGTCTGACTGGATCGAGCGAATCGGCTGGCCACAGTTCTTCGAGAAGTGCGACCTGCCCTTCACCAAGTACCTGATTGACGACTGGCGCGGTTCACGGTCCAGCCTGAACGCCTCGACGCATATCCGGTTTTGATTGATACCAGAATTGACTGCACCATGAAATTCGGTTTACTTGTGAGCGAAGGTCCTTACACGCATCAGGCATCAGACAGCGCATACCAGTTTGTGGTCGCTGCACTGGCCATGGGCCATGAAATTCAACGCGTTTTTTTCTACCACGACGGCGTCAACAACGCGACCCGGCTCACCGAACCGCCACAAGACGATCGCCATGTGGTCAACCGCTGGTCAGCCCTCGCGGCCGAACACAAGGTCGACCTCGTGGTTTGTGTGGCGGCCGCACTGCGCCGCGGCATCAAGGAGGAGGTTCTGGCGCCGGGGTTTCGTATCTCCGGTCTGGGCCAGTTGGTGGACAGCGGCATCAAGACAGATCGCCTTGTCACGTTTGGCGATTAACAGAAGTCAGGGAAGACACCCGAAATGAGTGAACAGCAAGCTATCACGCCCGGCGGCCCGACCGTGAAGAAATTCATGTTTGTGAACCGCAAGGCACCCTACGGAACGATATATGCGCTTGAGAGCCTGGAGGTCGTGCTGATCACCGCCACCTTCGATCAGGACGTGAGCCTGGTCTTCATCGATGACGGAGTCTATGAGTTGGTCAAGGGACAGCAGACCAAAGGCATCGGCATCAAGAACTTCTCGCCCAGCTACCGCGCGCTGGACGGCTACGACGTTGAAAAGCTGTATGTGGACCAGGCTTCGCTGGAGCAGCGTGGCCTGACCGAGAAAGATCTGCTGGTTCCCGTGGAAGTCCTGGATGCCCAGCAAATGGGGCAACTCATGGCGCAACAGGATGTGATCCTGAGCTTTTGAAGAAAATGAATTTCCATGTTGCACATTGTCAATAAATCACCCTTCCAGACCACGACCCTGGACACCTGTCTGCGCATGGCGCAGCCCGGTCATGCATTGCTGCTGATCGAGGACGGGATCTACGCCGCCACCGTTGGCAGCGCTGCTGAAGCCCGTGTTCGCCAAGCCTGCGCCAGCCTCAAGGTCTATGCGCTGCAGCCCGACATGGACGCCCGCGGAGTGACCGGCAAGCTGATCGACGGCGTGACGCTGGTCGACTATCCTGGCTTCGTCGATCTGACACTGGAATACAGCACCTCGCATTCATGGCTGTGAGGCCATCGCGCCCCGCTACAACTTTTTTATCTGGAGAAAAATATGAGCTTCGAAATCAACGGCAAGACCTACGAAACAGACGAAGAGGGCTACCTCCTCAACTTGGCCGATTGGACCAAGGAGGCGGCCGAGCATCTTGCTGAAGAGGAAAAAGTGCCGCTTACCGACAACCACTGGGAAGTCATCAACTTCCTGCGTGAATACTACAACGAGTACCAGATCGCACCCGCCGTACGGGTGCTAACGAAGGCCATCGGCAAGCAGTTCGGCGAGGAAAAAGGCAACAGCAAATACCTCTACGACCTGTTCCCCTACGGTCCGGCCAAGCAGGCCTGCAAGATCGCCGGTCTGCCGAAGCCGACCGGCTGTATCTGAGTCCGACGCCCCGCGGTTCGTGACGCGCTCCTAGACTGCCGGCCCTGTCCATGACGCTGCTGACGATCTTCTATACGGTGTTGTTCTACTTTGCCACCGGCGTGTTCGTCATTGGCTTGGCAGTGAAGATCCGGAGCTACGCCAAGACCCCGGCGCCGCTGAAGATTGCCACGACCCCGGCGCCGGTAACGACCGGCGGTGTGAGTTTGCGCATGGCACGGGAAGTGGTTTTTTTTGAGAGTCTCTTCAAGTCCAGCAAATGGACCTGGGTGTTTGGCTGGACGTTCCATTTCGCACTTTTGCTGGTGGTTTTGCGCCACCTGAGATATTTCCAGGAGCCGGTCTGGATGCCCATCGTGCTGATCCAGCCGTTTGGCACCTATGCCGGTTTTGCACTGGTTGCGGCGCTCGGTGGCTTGTGGGCAAGACGCTGGCTGGTCGACCGCGTGCGCTACATCTCCACACCTTCGGATCACCTGATGCTGGCGCTGCTGATTGCGATCGGGCTGACCGGCATGGCGATGCGTTTCGTCGCACACACCGACATCGTGGCCGTGAAGGTTTTCGTGCTCGGCCTGATGCGCTTTGACTGGCAGCCGGTGCCCGCCGATCCGGTCCTGCTGATTCATCTGGCACTCGTTGCCGGATTGATGATCGTTTTCCCCATCAGCAAATTGCTCCACGCACCAGGTCTGTTTTTCAGCCCGACCCGCAACCAGGCTGACAACGCCCGCGAGGTTCGTCATGTCTCGGCTTGGGCCGCCGCGCTGGACAAGCGTCCCTGAGCAATCGCACCTATCATGGCCACAGCCGCGTTTGACACCCCCAAGCTCAAGAGCTATCCGGTCATCCCCCTGGTGCAGGTCGGTGCCATGTCGCACCTCAAGCCCTTCGTGGCGAATGCGCCTATTCAGACGGCACTCGGCTTACCCGGCGAACTGGTGGATGACTGGCAGGACAAGGCCATCGCCAAGATGGGTGAGCTGCTGGGCAAATACCGTTCGCTCCAGGTCTACATGGACGCTTGCGTGCACTGCGGCGCCTGCTCCGACAAATGCCACTACTTCCTGGGCACTGGCGACCCGAAGAACATGCCGGTGGCACGCCAGGATCTGATGCGCAAGGTCTACCGCCGTTACTTCACCTTTGCCGGCAAGCATTTCCCCAGGCTGGTGGGCGCGGTTGACCTGACGCGCGAGGTACTGGACGAGTGGTATAGCTATTTCAACCAGTGCTCCGAATGCCGCCGGTGCTCGGTCTTCTGCCCCTACGGCATCGACACGGCCGAGGTCACCATGGCCGCGCGCGAAATCATGGCCTCCGTCGGAATGGGTCAGAAGTACTCGAACGAAATCATCGGCAAGGTGCACCGTATCGGCAACAACCTGGGCATACCCGGTCCGGCGCTGGAGAACACACTCGAAGGCCTTGAAGAAGACACAAAGGACGACACCGGCCTCGACATCAAGTTCCCGCTCAACGTCAAGGGCGCCGAGGTACTGCTCATTACACCGTCGGCGGACTTTTTCTCCGAGCCCCACGTCGAAAGCCTGATCGGCTACGCCAAAGTGTTCCACGCCGCCGGCATCAGCTGGACACTGAGTTCGCATGCGTCTGAGGCGGGCAATTTTGGTATGTTCATTGGCAACTATGAGCAGATGCGCAATATCTCGATGCGGGTGCGCGAAGCGGCGTTGGAACTGGGCGTCAAACGTATCGTCGTCGGCGAATGTGGCCATGCCTGGCGTGTGGCCTACAGCTTCTGGAACACATTGATCGGCCCGTTTGACTACCTCGATCCACGCTACCCGGTACCGCAGCACATCTGCGAAGTGACCGATGACCTGATCCAGCGTGGCGCCCTCAGCTTCGACAAAGACGCCAACGACGACCGGATCATCACATTCCATGATTCCTGCAACGTGGCACGTGCCTCGCGAATGGGCAACATGCCCGGTGGGCAGTTCGTGATTCCCCGCAGGATCATCACCTCGGTCGCCAACCATTTCCATGACATGGCGCCGCAGACGATCCATGAAGGCACCTTTTGCTGTGGCGGTGGGGGCGGCCTGCTGACCGACGACCTGATGGAGCTGCGCGTCAAGGGCGCCTTGCCACGGATGGAAGCGTTGAAGAACGTGGTGGACGACCATGGCGTCAACTTCATGGCCACCATTTGCGCCATCTGCAAGGCCCAGTTCACGAAAGTGCTGCCGTATTACGGCTTCAACATGAGCATGGTCGGCGGTGTGCATCAGCTGGTCAGCAAGGCCATCCGCCTGGGCGACAAGTAGTCCATCCCAGCGCTGCGTATTCAAACATCAGGAGACTCCGTTATGTCCACCCCCATAGAAAGCGTCACCGCAAAACCCCTCAACTTTCGACGTTACAAAGACGGCGACAACAAGGTTCGCTCATTCCAGAAGGACATCTTTGATGCCGGGCACTCGCACAAGTGTCCGACCTATATTCAAAGCACGCCACCCTGCCAGGGGAGCTGCCCGGCCGGAGAAGACATTCGAGGCTACCTCAACATCGTTCGCGGAATCGAGAAGCCCCCCACCGGTATGCCTTGGCAGGAGTACGCGTTTCGCCGCCTGACCGAAGCCAACCCGTTCCCCTCGGTCATGGGCCGGGTCTGTCCAGCGCCGTGCGAATCAGGCTGCAACCGCAACCAGGTGGAAGACTTTGTTGGCATCAATTCGGTCGAACACTTCCTCGGTGACTACGCCATCAAGAACCAGCTAGCCTTCCCAAAGCCGACAGTGCAAACCGGCAAGGCTGTCGCCGTGATCGGTGGCGGCCCGGCCGGCCTGTCCACTGCTTACCAGCTCGCGCTCAGGGGCCACGACGTGACCCTTTTTGACGAGCGCGCGGAGCTTGGCGGCATGATGCGATACGGCATCCCGGGCTTTCGCACGCCACGCGACATCCTTGATGCCGAGATCCAGCGCATTCTGGACCTCGGCATCAAGACCCGCCTGAACTGCCGGATCGGAACCGACATCAGCATGATGCAGATCCGCGCTGAATTTGATGCCGTTTTCCTGGGGCTGGGCGCGCAAGCCGGTCGGGCACTGCCCGTGGAAGGTGCGGAGGCTCCCAATTGCGTCACCGCAACGTCCTTCCTGAAGGCTTTCAACGACGGTCGCTTGCGTCATGTGGGCAAGCGCGTCGTGGTGGTTGGCGGTGGTGACACGTCCATTGACGTAGCGACCGTGGCCCGCCGTCTGGGTCACATCGACAAGATCCATGAGTCCGATCGCCCGGAGCACGCCATTACCGGTCATGTGGCGCACGATGTTGCCGAGGCTTCAGTCCGGCAGGGCGCGGAAGTCACGTTGACCACCATCTTTGACGTGGACAAGATGCAGGCCACCCGGCACGAAGTGGAACACGCTCTGTCCGAAGGCATCACCATTCGCGGCGGCATGGCACCACTCGCGGTGATCCGTGGCGAAGACGGCCGCGCGATTGCCCTGCGGATCGTCCGATGCGAAGCGAAGATCGTCGGCGGACGGCTTGATATCAAGAACATCGAAGGCACGGAAGAAGATATCCCGGCCGACCTGATCGTCTCGGCCATTGGCCAAGCGGTCGATTTCACCGGCTTGGACGAGTTCAACAACGGCAAGGGCTCGATCAACAGCGACAAGAACTACCAGGTACAGGGGCAGCCCGGCTTTTTTGTCGGCGGTGACGTGGTGCGCCCGCATCTGTTGACCACGGCGATTGGACACGGAGCGATTGCTGCTGACGGCATTGATCGTTTTCTGCAAAGCGAAGCCCTCGAGAAGCGCCCCAAGATTGACGTCCATACCTTTGACCTGAAGCGCAAGATGATCGAGAAAGGCTTGGCCTTCAGCGAAGTGCATGAACCGATCCGAGGAACCGACAAGAGCACCGCGGCGATTCACAATTTCGACAACCGCTCGGACCGCTACGTGATTTCGCACAAGGAACTGTTCCTGGGCCATTTTCCCTTCGTCCCGCGCAACCGGCGAGGCATCATATCGTTGACCTCCGAGCAGGCGCTGAACAACTTCGAGGAGCGGTTGCAGCCCTTGCTGGAAGCCCAGGCCGTGGCCGAGGCCAAGCGCTGCATGAGCTGCGGACAGTGCTTCGAGTGCGACAACTGTGTGGTCTATTGCCCGCAGGTTGCGGTGTTCAAGGTTCCGAAGTCCAAGTCGACGATCGGACGCTACGTGGATACCGACTACAGCAAGTGCATCGGCTGTCACATCTGTGCGGACGTGTGCCCCACTGGCTACATCCAGATGGGGCTGGGGGACTGACTTCATGCGCCCTTTCGCTGGCTTTTCCTTCAGGTCGGTTTGCCGGGTTTTCGCGATGGGCCTGTTATCGGCGACCGCCCTTACCGCCAGCGGTGCGGGGCCCCAGGTCGCCGCGGGACGAGTGCCTCTGCCGATCATCGAGAGCGCCCGTGGCGACAAGTGCGTCCAAGATCCCGCCCTCATGCGACGCACTCATATGGATCTGCTCAAGCACCAGCGCGACGACACCATGCACGGCGGCATTCGAGGCGCGAAGTACAGCCTGAAGGCGTGCATCGGTTGCCATGCCAGCCAGGCGACCGGCAGCGTGGCAGCGGCAAGCACCAACTTCTGTCAGAGTTGCCATGCCTTCGTTGCCGTCAGGATTGACTGCTTTGAGTGCCATTCCAGCAAGCCAGCACCAACAGCCGCCCATCCCCCGTCACCCCAGGAAAAGCCTGCTCAAACCGCCGCTGCGCCGCAGGTGCAAGGGCTGGCGCTGCACCAACAGGTCAAGCCATGACGCAGGACAGCAAGTCCCCCTCCATCCAGCCGCCGAAGTCGACGTCGGGACGCCGCGGTTTCCTCAGTGTCGCCGCAGCCGGTCTTGCGGGCATCATGATCGCTCCCGGCGTGCGCCTGATCGAGATCGCGCAGGCGGCAACTGCGGACACCGCGCCAAGCCGTGGTGCCAGCAGCAAGGTCCGCTGGGGCATGCTGATCGACAGTGGAAAATGTGCCAGTGG
>Ga0075156_10000597_pt1 | contig 18642 bp, 10 predicted proteins | sample JI81AbrownDNA_FD_70966 | JGI IMG/M metagenome (GOLD analysis project Ga0075156, IMG submission 70966) | Wastewater effluent complex algal communities from Wisconsin, to seasonally profile nutrient transformation and Carbon sequestration -... | ecosystem: Engineered > WWTP > Effluent > Algae...
ATCGAGCGGGCGGTCCCGCGGTGCGGGGGCTCGAAGTCGCTCTCATAAGGCAGGGTCGCATCGCCGCGGACGCCATAGAAGTTCTGCACCCGCTTCTCCGTCGGCAGGCCGTTGTCGTCCCATCCGATGGGATAAAAGACATTGAACCCGGCCATCCGCTTGTAGCGCGCCATGCAGTCGGTGTGCGTATAGCTGAAGACGTGGCCCATGTGCAGGCTGCCGCTGGCGGTCGGCGGGGGAGTGTCGATCGAGAAGACCTGCCCCCGCTCACCGGCGAGGGCCGCCTCCCGATCGAAGGTGTAGGTGCCCTGCTCACGCCATACGGCCCCCCACTTCTCCTCCAGGCCGTCGAGCGACGGGCGCTCGGGGAGGGCGGGGAAGTGCGCGGCTGGGGTGGTCATGGTCTCGGATTCTTTCATCCTCACCGGGGTGCTTTCGACCGGTTTTCCCCGCTCCCGGGCGTGAGATCGTGCCCGTATGACCGCGCGGCTGCCCCATCCGGTGACCCGGGAGCCCTTCGACTCCCCGGTGGCCCCAGCGACGGGGTGGCCGGGTGATCCGGCGAGCCCCGCGACCTCGGTGGCGACCTCGCCGCGCGCGGTGGCCCGCCTGGCCGCCCGGTGCGAGAGCGTGGCCGAACTCGCCGAGGTGGTCTCGGTGTGTCGGGCCTGCCCCCGCCTGGTGGCGTGGCGCGAGCAGGTGGCGAGCGAGAAACGGGCTGCATATGCCGAGGAGCCCTATTGGGGTCGCCCCGCCCCGAGCTTCGGGGACCCGGACCCGCGCGTGCTGATCGTCGGATTGGCTCCCGCTGCTCACGGGGCGAATCGGACGGGTCGGATGTTCACCGGCGATCGCAGCGGTGATTGGCTGTATGCCGCGCTGCATCGCGTGGGATTTGCCAACCAGCCACGCAGTGTCGCGGCGGGGGATGGATTGGTGTTGACGGGAATCCGTATCACGGCCACCGCGCATTGCGCGCCGCCGGACAACAAGCCGAGCACGATCGAGAAGCAAACCTGCGCGCCCTGGCTGGATCGAGAACTCGACCTGACCTCATCCGTGCAGGTGATCGTCGCGCTCGGCGGGATCGGTTGGGAGGCAACGCTTTCGGCGGCGCGGCGGCTAGGCTGGCAGGTGCCACGACCCAAGCCGCGCTTCGGACACGAGGCGGTGGCCCACCTGACCCGGCCCGACGGCCGCGTGGTGACGCTGCTCGGCTCCTATCACGTCAGCCAGCAGAACACCTTCACGAGGCGGCTGACCGAGCCGATGCTCGACGCGGTCCTGCGGACTGCGCGCGAGCTCGCGAACTGAGGTCAGTCGGACTCGAGCAGGGCGCGGATGTCGTCAGCCGTGATCTGCCCGGACATCGAGCCGCCATCGTCGATGACGCGCTCGAAGAGATCACGTTTGCGGCGCTGGAGTTCGACGACCTTCTCCTCGATCGTGCCCTCGGAGATCAGGCGATAGACCATGACCATCTTGGTCTGGCCGATGCGGTGGGCTCGATCGATCGCCTGCGATTCGGCGGCGGGATTCCACCACGGATCGAGGACGAAGACATAGTCCGCCTCGGTCAGGGTCAGGCCGACACCGCCGGCCTTGAGGGAGATCAAGAAGGCCGTGGCCTCCCCGCTCTTGAAGCGCTGGATCACCTGGGCGCGGTTGCGGGTCGACCCGTCGAGATATTCGGTGCTGATGCCGGCGTCGGTCAGATGGTCCTGGACGCGGTGCAGGAAGGTCGTGAACTGGCTGAAGACCAGGGCGCGGTGGCCTTCGGCCTGCAACTCCTGCAACTGCTCCACGAGGGCCTCGATCTTGGCGGAGGGCGGCCCATCGCCATACTTCGCGGGATCCACCAGGGCGGGGTCGAGCGCGAGCTGGCGCAGCCGGGTCAGAGCGGCGAGGATCGCCACGCGATTGCCGACCGGGTCATCCAATAGACCCAGGACGCGCTGCCGCTCGCGGTGTAGGTATTGGTCGTAGAGGCGTCGATGCGCCACTCCCAGGTGCACGCTCAGGCTCTGTTCCTGCTTCTCCGGCAGGTCGCTCGCGACCGTTTCCTTGGTGCGACGCAACATCAGGGGCCGGATGCGGCGGCGGAGCCGGTCGAGCAGTTCGGGTGCCTCGCCCGACTCGATCGGCCGACGATAGTGCTCGCGGAAACGGTCGCCCCGCGGATAGAGGCCGGGGGCGACGAGCGCGAGCAGCGCCCACAGGTCCATCAGCGAGTTCTCCAGCGGGGTGCCGGTCATCGCGAGCCGGAAGGGCGCCCGGAAGCTGCGCAGGACCTGGTGCGTCTTGCCGGCATAATTCTTCACGAACTGTGCCTCGTCGAGAATCATTCCGCGCCAATCGATTTCGGCGAATTCGTCGCCGTCGATCCGGGCCATGGCGTAGGACGTGACGATCACATCCGCCTCGGCAACCAGATCGGCGACGGGCCGGCCGCGGCGGCGGGTGGTCTCGCCGAGGACCAGCACGCGCACCTGGGGCGCGAAGCGCGCGGCTTCGCTCGCCCACACGCCGAGCATGCTCGTCGGGGCGATGACGAGGATGGGTGTGGTGAGTTCGCCTGCGGCGCGGACCTTTTCGATCAGCGCGAGCGTCTGCACCGTCTTGCCCAGGCCCATATCGTCGGCCAGGATGCCGCCGAGCTTGGCCTCCCATAGTGCGGTCAGCCAGGCATAGCCGTCGACCTGATAGGGGCGCAAGGTCGCCTCGAAATGCTCGGGCAGTTCCGGGGGAGCGTCATCGGCGAGGCGCCGCAGCCGCTCCACGCTCTCTGTCCAGGCGGCGCTGTCGACGGTGGCCAGACCGATCTCCGCGAGTTCGTCCCAGAGTCCGACGTGATAACGCGAAATCCGCAGCGGCGCACCGGGATCGACGAGTTGTCGGGCCTCGGCAATGAGATGGCGAAGGCTGTCCAGGGCGGGATCGTCGAGCCGGAACCACGTGCCGGAATCCAGCAGCAGAGCGTCATCGCCGGCGGCGAGAGCGCGCAGCAGGTGCTCGAGCGGCACCGACTCCTCACCGACCGTCACCTGCAATTGCAGATCGAACCAATCGGTGCGTCCGTCGGCGGTGTCCCGCAGGCCGATGTCGATGACCGGCCGCTCGGCGGACTCCTCATACGCCATCAGTTCGTCCTCGATGCTGATGAAGACATCTGGTTCGAGTTCGAGACGGGGCGCCACCTCCCCGAGGAAGCGGACCGCCGGCATGCCGTGCAGGACGAGCCGGGCGGCAAGATCCCAATAGCCGGAGAAGGTCGTGCCTCGCCGGCTGCGGGCACCGGGCACCTCATCGAGGATTGGCAGGGATTCGATCAGGCTCTGTTCCCGCTGCCGATCGCGGGGCAAGATGCCCCCGTCGTCGGCGGTGAGCAATGCGCCGGATTCCGTGGCATAGGCCAGGTCGAAGCGCAGCTCGAGGTGGGTGGGCATGGGCTGGCCGAGACGCAGCCGCAGGACAGGGCGGGGCTGCTCGGGGATGCTGACGCTGTCGTCGTGACTGGTGACCCGGGCATGCTCGCGCAGGTGCGGCAGATAGAGGTTGACGAAGCGGTCGGCGTCCGAACCGGGGATGCGCAACTGGCGCTGATGGACCAGCAGATCGGCCAGAGTCGGGTCGATCTCGGCGTCAAGGGCAACGAGCACGATGCCATCCCCGGTCGTGACCGCGAGGCCATGGGGCGGATCGCCAAGGACGGTGATCGATCGGACCTCGCCCAGCGCCGATGCCGTGTCCAGGGAGGTCGTGAGCACAATCTCGGTGTCGTCGCGCGCGACATCGAGGACGATGCGTGCGGGTTCTGGCGCCAAGGCCATCTCGCCGATGACATTGCTGCCTCCGACCAACTCGACCCCGGCCTCGACCGCCTGGCGAAGCAGGGGCCAGACCCGCGCGCCGAGAGCGCCGAGATAGATCTCACTCTGACTGTAGAAGTAGCCATCCCGGCCACCAGTCAGCCGGTGCAGATCGTGAATGGCCTTCAAGGCCGCGACATGCCGGCGATTCATCGGGGCGCGCGGATAGGGCGAGGCGACATCGCCCCACGTGAAATTGCGCGCCCACGACCCGGTCTTGGTGCGCCGCGTTGGGCGCACCGATATCCGTGGTGGCCCCATCATCGTGCGGTAGTTGGCGGCCACGGGCAGCGGGTCGATGATCAGTCCGAGGCCCGGAGCGGTGTCGACCGGTTCGGTGCGGTCGGTGACGAGCTTGCGAAGCGTGGTCTCCCAGCTTCCGCTCGCCGCGGTGCCAGTGGCCGCCAGGTGCCGGCCCCGGGCCGCGACCAAGACCGCGACGGCATGCTTGCAGTCGGTGCGGACCGGGCAACTGCATCGAGAGTTCCAGGAGCTGCGGCCGGGCTCGGCCGCGACGGTGATCAGGGTTTGGTATGGCGTGGGCCGCGTCCCCTCGACCTCGGCCAGCAGCATCCGGCCGCGGTCGGCCGTGGTGATCGAGCGAACCATGCCGGACCCGGCATACTCGCTGCCGCGGGCGAAGGTCGCCGCATCGACGCGGGCGCGGATCGCCTCGTCGCTCAGCTCGCCGAGCCAATCGGCCGCGGCCAGTGGATCCATCATCCCAACTTATAACGGCGCCACGGCAGGGGGAAAATGACGTTCGGGGACCTCGCGGAGCCGAGCGGCCAGACCCGAGGCGCGCTGAATCCGCTGGCTGAGCCCCCGCTCGATCGCGTCGGGGCTGCCGATGATCGTTAGCTGATCCTGAGAGCGGGTCACGGCCGTATAGATGAGTTCTCGGGTGAGCAGTGGCGAGTCGATCTCGGGGAGGATCACGGTGACGTGGCGCGCCTGGCTGCCCTGGCTCTTGTGCACGGTCGCGGCGAACATGGTCTCAACATCGGCGAGCCGGGCCGCGGCGACCTCTCGTGGGGCAGCGCCGGTGTCGAAGACGGCGACCAGGCCGTGATCGCGGCGCAGCACGACCCCGGTGTCGCCGTTGTAGAGGTCCATGGCGTAGTCATTGGTGGTCACCAGGAGCGGGCGCCCGGCATACATGGGCGCCCAGTGATTCTCTCCGGTCTCCTCCGAGAGCCATTGCTCGATCTGGCGATTCCAGTGACTGACCCCGAAGGGCCCGGTGCGGTGGGCGCACAGCAGGCGGTGATCGGCCAGCGCGGCCAGCGCCCGCGCGGCATCCCCCGCGCCCGCCGCGTCGCGCAAGCGCAGGGCCGCCTCGACCATCGCTGCGCGCCGCGTGGCCGCGTCCGGCACCAAGGTGGCGACCGTGCCGGCGGCCAACGCAGCCAGGGCCGCGCCCGCGTCCCCCTCGCGGATCGCCTGTGCCAGGCGGTCGATCTCGCCGCCGAAGCGATAGGTATGCCGCAGCCGCGCCACCGCGGGCCGCGCGTGTTCTGGGCGAGCCTGTGTCAAGGGGGCTGGTTCGGCGGGGGCCGCGGACTGTGGTTGAGCGTGCTCCGGCCCGGCCAGTTCCGGGCGAGATGGTGTTGGCGGGGCTGGTTCGGCGTGGGCCGTGGTCGCCTGCGGGGTGTCCGAGCCCAGGCCTGAGACCAGGTCGGCCAGCACGGCGCCGGCCTCCACCGAAGTCAGTTGGTCTGGGTCGCCGACGATGAGAAGTCTCGAACTGGGGCGTAGTGCCTCCAACAGCCGGGCCATCATCGTCAGCGACACCATCGAGGCTTCGTCGATAACGACGACATCGTGCGGCAAGCGGGATTCGCGGTGGTGCTGGAAGCGACTGCTCGATGCGGGGTTGCGCCCGAGCAAGCGGTGCAGGGTGCTTGCCTTCGCGGGCGGCAAGCGGGCCGCGTCCGGCGCGGGAAGCCGCCGGGCCGCGTCGTGGAAGGCCTCGCTCAGGCGACCGGCCGCCTTCGCCGTCGGTGCGGCGAGGGCGAAGCGTGGGGTATGGGTCGGGTCATGGGCGGCATACTGCTCCGCGAGCAGGGCCAAGACCTTCGCGATGGTCGTCGTCTTGCCGGTGCCCGGGCCACCGGTGATGATGGCGGTCGGCTCGCGCACGACGAGTTCGGCGGCGGCGCGTTGGTCGGCGTCCGCGTCGTCGGGGAAGAGTCGCTCCAGGCCCGCCGCGAGCAGATCCTCGTCGATGACGGGGGGTGGCAGGGAGCGTCGAGCGGCGATCGTGTGCGCGACCAGGACCTCCTGATCGTGATAGCGCTCGAGATAGATCAGGCTGCCGTCCACGACGAGGGTGCCGCTGCGGACCACGGCGCTGGCCGCGACCTGGGCGCGCCATTGCTCGATGTCCTGCGGCCAGTCGAATTCGGGATCGATGTCGGCGACGGTGCTCAGGTCGAGGGCGACCGAGCCCGTCCGCACGGCGCGCACGGCCAAGGCGAGGGCGAGGGCGACCTGCTCGTCGGGTTCGCCAAGCAGGTGGCAGAGCCGGCTGGCGACGTGCACATCGGCGGCGTGCAGGATCGCGGCGGCATTCGCCGCCGCGAGCAGGCCCACGGCGCGGGTGGCCCGCTGCCGGTCATACGGCCCAAGCTCGCGCCAAGCCGGGGGCGTGGACGTCGTGCTCATGCGGAGCCTCCCTTCGGGCGACGCCGGCGGCGCTGCGGCGTGACCATAATGCTGACGTGCCTGCCGACCCTTCGCTGCTGTCCCCCGGCGCACCGACGGGCATCACCACCGGCCGGCTCGCGCTGCGGCCACCGACTGCGGGCGACATCGAGACTTATCTCGCGCTGCATACGGATCCGAGGCTCTATGCCCACGCACCGTGGGCTCTGGTGCGCGACCCGGCTCAGGGCGAGCGGGAATTCGGTGGCTGGCTGGAGCACTGGGCCGAGCACGGTTTTGGCTATTGGGTGGTGACCGAGGCCGCCACCGGCGAGCCCGTGGGAGTCGCCGGCGTCCGCGTCGCGGCACCGGGCCGGCTCAACCTCTACTACCGGTTCGCGGCCCGGGCCCACGGGCGCGGCTACGGAAGCGAGGCAGCCCGCGCGGTGACGGCTCACGCTGCGCAGTGGCTCCCGGAGGCAACCGTCGAAGCGGTCATCCGCCCGGGTCATGAGCCGTCGATTCGCACCGCCCGCCGCGCCGGCCTCAGCCTGGCCGGCGAGCGCCTGCTCGCCGCCGATCCGGCGGGATCGAGCGCTTCGCTGGTTTATGCGGCACCCCGCCTGCACAGGGTCGATGATCCGGGGCTGCTGCCGCGAGAAGAATTGTTGGACCTGTGGCAGCAGGTCACCGAGGCCGGCGGATCGGTCGGTTTCCTGCCCGGTGCCCCTCGCGAGGAAATCGCCGGTGCCCTCGAGGGGCATGCCCGAGCGATGGCCGCGGGTCAGGCTTTCGCCGGCGCCCTGCGCGATCCGGCCGGGCCTCTCATCGGCTGGGCCTGGTGGGTGCGATCGCCGAACCCGATGCTCGGTCACGGACTGTGGCTCTATCGCCTCATGGTGGCGCCCGATCGCCAGGGCACCAACCTTGGGGCGCTGCTGATGGGCGGGCTGATCGCCATGGCCCGGCGCGATGGCGCGGAACTGTTGGTGCTCAGCTATCGCAGCGGGTCCGGTCTGGGTGATTTCTATGGGCGCGTGGGGTTCCGCGAGGTCGGCCGGGTGCCAGGGGCGATCCGGGTGGCCCTGGGGGATGACCGCGATGAAGTCATGATGGCGCGCCGGGTCGACGGCAAGCCGCTGGTGGGCGACGGCCGGCGCTGATCTGGGTCGGGACGCTGATCTGGGTCGGGTCATGACGCGCTCGATCCGTCGAGCAGGTCGCTGATCGCGATGACGAGTTGCGGCGGGGGCTGCCAGGAGAAGACCCCCGTCGGGTTGCCCCCGATCACGGGCGTATCGGGCCCGCACATGCCTCTCAGATAGAGATACAAGACCCCGCCCAGGTGGCTTCCCGGGTTGTAGTCGGGCAGGCGCCAACGCAGGAACCGGTGCAGCACAACGGCATACAGCAGAGCTTGGAGCGGATAGGACGAATGCTGCATGGCCGCGATCAGGGCCTGCGGCCCGTAGTGGGCGCTGGTGAGTCGGACGTCCGGGGCGCCGAGCCAATTGGTCTTGTAATCCACGACGAGATAGCGCCCGCCGACCCGCAAGACCACATCCACCGATCCCGTGAGGTAGCCGCGCAAGACCTGATCCCCGAGGTCGGGATCCTCGAGCGCGCTCGCATAGGCCAGGAGCGGATCGCCGGAACCCAGGTGGGCTCTGAGCAGGGGGGCGAGATCGCCGAGCCGGACTTCGCTGCCCGCCCTGCGCTGATCACCACCGTCCAAGGGAAGTTCGAAATCCAGTTCGCACAATCGGTCTGCACGGCCGATATCGGCCAGGGTCGTCCCGGGCGCGAGCGTCCCGAGCGGTGTGGTGACCACGGCGATGAGGGCATCGGCGAGGTTGGCCGCGGACAGTTCGACCGGCCAGCGGACCGAGGCGATCGCGATCTCGCGCAGAAACTCGGCGCGCAGATCGTCAGCCTGCACATCGGCCGCTTCGAGGACGGCGTGCACGAGATTGCCGAATGTCGCGCCGACGGGCAGGTCGGCCATGGGAGAGGGTATGTCGGGGATCTCTTCCGGCGTGGAGAGCCCAAGCAGCTCGGCCGCAGGAGCCTCATCGTCCTTGCCCGGCGTCTCCGGTTCGGACGGGGGCGGGAGGGCGTGCGTCCCATCGGTGACCTTGGTCAGCGCGCTATAGGAGGTGCGCCGCCAGTGCTCGTCGATGGTGCGGGCGAAGGTCCGGACCCGCAAGGGGGTCGAGGGATCGGGTGGCGGGGGCGGGAGCAGACCTCGGTCCGCCGTCATGGGCTCGGGCCGGGGGCCGCCGGCGCGGGCCCAGGCCTCGAGCTGGTCGACCAGCGCGCGGTCGCTGGGCAGCGGAACGGGCGATTCCGGCTCGCCCCAGCCGCCCGGCGCACGGCCGAAGAGGGTGCGGTGCAGGGGGGAGGTCGGGGTGTTGTAGGTCGGTGCCCACCAGGTCACCAGCCCCGATTGGGCTCGGGTCAGCGCCACATAGAGCAGGCGGAGCGACTCGCCTTCGTCCTCGGTTCTGGCCCGGTCAAGCACCTCCGGGGGGACGCTCGACCCGATGTGGATGACCCGGCGAGCCGCCGTGTCGTGATAGCGCAGGAGGGCGATTTCGGATGGCCGCTCGAAGGTGTCGTGCCGGTCGAAGAGAAAGGGGGCATAGACGATCGGGAACTGCAGGCCCTTGCTCGCATGGATCGTCGACAATTGCACTGCGGCAGCGTCACTTTCGAGCCTCCGGCTGCGTTCTCCGGCGTAGTTGGGGCGGTCATCGTCGATCTGCTCGCGCAACCAGGCCGTCAGGGCCGTGATGCCGAACCGATGCTGCAGCACGGCAGTGTGGAGCAATTGCGCGAGGTGTCGGACATCGGTGAGCGCTCGCTCCCCATCCGGGCGGTGCAGCAGGCGTTCGGTCACTCCCTGGCTCTCGGCCGCGGTGAGGACGGCAGGTATGCCGCGCAAGGCAAAGAGCTCGGCCCACCGGCGCAGCCGGGTCGCGTGGCGATCGGTCAAGGCATCGCCGCCGCCGTCGAGGTCGGCGATCTCGACGCCGATGAAGGGAGTCAAGGCCGCAGCACGCACTCGCCCGGAGCGGTTGGGCATCGCCATGGCTTCTAGCAGGGTCAGCCACCACCTGGCGGCGTTCGAGGCGAAGACGCTCTCATCACCTGGCAGCACCGCAGGCACGCCGGCCTGCGCCAGCGCATCGCGGACTTCTCGAAGCTGGAGCCCGTTGGCGCACAGCACCGCGATATCGCCGGGGCGGATTGGCCGGCCGTCGAAGGTGGCGCTGCTGGCCAACACCCGGGCGATGTCTGCCGCGCAATCGGCGGCGATCACGGGCCGGGTTTCCCCGATCCGGGCGAGTTGGTTGGGGTCGAGCCCCAGGCGCGAGCGGTCCGCGACCCGCAGCCGCCAGGGGGCCGGGTTGGGCATTCCCTGGAGCCGGGAGTGGGCATGGCGGGCCGCCACCGGGCGCACGAGCACGTGGGGATTGCCGAGCGTCATCCCGTGCAGGCCGGCACTCAGTGCCGCCACTAAGGGCGCGTCCGAGCGAAAGTTGGTCCCTAACGTGCGCCGGTGGTCGGCGAGGTCGCGGGCGCGCAGGTAGGTATTGATGTCACCGCCGCGGAAGGCATAGATCGCCTGCTTGGGATCGCCGATCAGGGTCAGCGATCGGTGCTGATGGAAGGCGCGCTCGAGGACCTGCCACTGCACCGGGTCGGTGTCCTGGAACTCATCGACGAGGATCACCGACCACCGCTGCCGCATCCGCTCTCGCGCGGGCGCCTGCGGATCGGCGAGCGCGGCCGCGAGATCCTGGAGAAGGTCGTCATAGGACAAGATCCCGAGCCGGCGTTTGCGCACCGCCAACTCCGCCCGGACCGCCTCCCCAAAACGCACGCGCTCGGCATCAAGGCTGTCGGCATCCGCATCGGTCGGCCCGATGACGGCGGCCGAATCGCCGGTCACGGCCGTGGCGATGGCCCGCGCGATCGCATGGGAGAAGGGCGGCGTCTCCTGGCGGCGATAGCGGGCGAGATAGACGTCGTCGACGACCTGCCCGATCAGTTCCGAGAGATCCTCGACCAAGGTGGTCCCCGGATCGATATCGCCGGCAACGCCCAAACCGCGCAGCACGGACTGGCAGAACTGATGAATTGTGGCGATGGTCGCATTGTCGAAGGCGCCGAGCGCGTCGCGCAGCCGCCGCTGCCGGATCTGCAACTCATCGACCGGCCAGGCCTGACCCACCGCGTCCCGCAGCACCGCATGATCGAGGCGATCCACCTCGTGCGGGGGGTCGGTGCCGGCGATGGCATGGCGCAAGGTCAGTTCGGTGCGGATCAGGCGTTCACGCACCCGCTCGCGCAGTTCCTGGGTGGCGGCGCGGCTGAAGGTGACCACCAGCAGCTTCTCCAGCGCCAGCCCCTCGGCGACCTGCCGGGCGACCAGGGCGGCAATCGCCCATGTCTTGCCGGTGCCGGCGGAAGCCTCGAGGATCGTGGTGCCGCTGGGCAGTGGGCCTGCGATGTCGAAGACCTCAAGATCGGCCCCCGCGTCCTGCCGTGGACTGCTGTTCATGCGCCCGCCCCTCTGGTCAGCGCCGGATGCCAGACACGCATGGCCGTATGCCCGAAGCGGGAGGGCACGGGCGGCCCCTTGCCGGCCGCCGGTGGCCACAACTCCTCAGGCGCCGGCGGATCCAGCCAGATGTCGAGGCGAGGCGTGGCTCCATACAGCGCGGCCAGGGCCGGGTCGTTGTTGTCGTGAAATCTCTCGAACCTCGCACGAGCCGCCTCGAGCGCCTTGCTCTCGTGGCGGCCGCGCGCGTCATACAACTGCTTCGCGTAGTCGAAGGAAGTCTTGGGCGCGAATGGCAGCGGGCCACGCAACCCGAGATCGCGCACCGCGACCAGATCGCGCAGGATGCTGCGCGCCTCGTCGGGAGCGATGTTGCCCAAGGAAAGCAGTTTGGGCCCCTTGCCGTATCGACCGATCACGTGGGCCTGCCACGGGCCGCCGGTGTCGGGCGTGCCCGCCGTCAGCGCCAGCAGGGCGATCCATGCCTCGAGCCGGTGCTTGCCGGACAGGCTCGAATAGGTCACGAGAGTGAAGGCGCGCCCTCGCACTCGATCCACCGAGCCGCTGAGCCGGCGTCCGTCCCCGAGGTCGACATCGACATCGATCGTCGTCGCGGGGTGCGCGAAGGCCTCGGGCAGGAGGTGCTGCGCATTCGCGGCGATGCGTGACGCCCGGGGTCCGGCATCGCGCAGGACGTGAACCCCGAACCACCCGGGTGGCAGCTCACCACGCTGGCGTTCGGCCCGCTCGATGTCCTCGATCTCGGCCCCCGAAAGAGACCTCGCGAGCAGCCGTTCACCGATCGCCCAGGTCTCCAGCCCGTCGGGCGCGATGGGAATGTCCGCGGAAATCTCCTCGTGCTTGGCGGAGATCGCGACATCCAAGCGGTCGCGAAGGTAGCCGCGTGCGGGGTTGGCAAAGAAGGTGCGCAATGCCTCGAACGACAGGTCCTCGTGCGCAGCGGCCGGCAGCAGGTTCGACGGCAGCCGCAACCCGCGCGCCGCCGCGCGGTCCTGGGCCCCGCCCGCGCGCCGGGCCGTGCGCAGCGCGCGGGCCGCCGGCTCGGCATACGGGTCGAAGGTGAACGCACCGGGATCGCTGCCATCGAGATAGATGGGGTCGAAGGACTGCAGTCGGTGTCGGCGCACCGGCGCCGCAACGGGTGTGGCCCCGGGTGCGGCGGACCGGAGCCCAGCGCTGGCCCGGGCCGCGTCGATGACCTCGCCGAGTGGCACCGCGGGTGGCCGAAGCGCACCGGTGTGCGGATCAGCCCCGGAATAGGTCACGATCAGTGCATCTCGCGCGGCGGTGATCGCATCGAGCAAGAGCTGGCGATCCTCGCTGCGCGGATCGCGCTCGCCGGTCAGGGGCCGACGAGCCAGCACGTCATCACCATCGGGGTTGGCGCTGCGCGGGAAAACCCCGTCATCGAGCCCGAGCAGGGCGATGACCCGGTGTGGCACCGAGCGCATGGGCACCATGGTGCAGACCGTCAGCGCGCCCGTGCGGAAATTGGCTCGGGTCGCTCGGCCCCCGAGTCGGTGTTGGAGCATGATGCGAATGTCGCTGTGCGTCAAGGGCAGGTCGCCCCCGGATGCCTCCGTCACGAGCGCCAGCTCACGTTCCAGTTCGGCGCGCTGCCACGCCTCGTCCAAAGGCACCTCGGCCAGCGCAGCAACCGCCTCACGAATCGCACCCATCCACTCGGCGGCGGTGCGCGCAGCAGTGATATCCGCCCGGAAGGTCGCGAAGCGCTCCACGAACTCCACCAGGGCGCCGACGAGGTCGATCTCACCGCTGTCCACATCGTCCAGCGGCAGGACCCGGTCATAGCGACGGGTCGGATCCTCCTCTCGGGTGACGCCGAGCAGCAGCCGAGTCAGCCCGACATACCAGGTGTTCGCGCTCTCGCCCTCGAGGAGATAGTCGCCCCGGTGCTCGCCATCGAGCCCCCACCGGATGGCAGCCTGCCGGCTCCACGTCGTGATGCGATCAAGGTCCTTGTCATCGAAGGCGAATTTGCGCCGCACGGGGGCGGCGGCGGCCAGGTCGAGCAACTCGCTGACGCTCGCCCGACCAGCCGCGAGAGCCACCAACCGGGCGGCAACGTCGATGAGGGGGTTGGTGTTGATCAGGGCGCGGTCGGCCAGTTGCACCCGCATCTGGTGACCCGGGTGGGCGGGTGCATCGAAACGCAGGTCTGCCAGCCCGAAGGCAGCCTGGATCAGTGGGGCGAAGGTCTCGACATCGGGACACATGATGATGATGTCGCGCGGTTGCAAGGTCGGATCCGCGGCCAGCAGAGCGACGATCGCCTCGCGCAAGACCTCGACCTGCCGAACCGGGCCGTGACACGCGTGCACCTGGATGGAGCCGTCCGCCACATCGATGCCGCGCCCGGCCGCCTCGTCGGCCGCAGGCAGGCGATCCTGCTGTAGATCGGCCTGGAGCCAGCCCAGCCAGGTCCGCGGCGGCTCAGTGCCGGCCGGCTCCTCGGCGAGCGGGAGGACATCCACGAGCGGTGGCTCATCGCGAGCATCGGCGCCGGCGAGCGTGCGTTGTAGTTCTCGCACATCGCGGCCTAGGGAGATCAGCAGCGGATGCTCCACGGCGATCACCGATCGATCGTCGGCGCGCGGGATCGGACCTGCGGGCGGGGTGTCCGCCAGGCGCCGCCACAGCATTGCCGAGGGATGCGGCAGCCAGATGTGCACCTCGCGCTGATCGCCGAGGGCCTGCAACAACTCCACCTCACTGCGCGCCAACCGCGTGTGTCCGAAAAGCGAGACCCGAGCCGGCACCTGCTCGCTCCCTGCTCCGGCGCGCAGCCGCGCGAGCACCATGTCGTGGGTCTGCACCGGATTCGGCCCCCCGATGCGTGCGCCGACGGCGCGCCACAGGGGTGGCTGCCAGGCCAGGTCCGCATCGAGGTCACCCCCGGCCCCATCCCGCCACGGGCCCTCTGGGCCAACGGATGCCCAGTCGCGCAGCAGAGCGGGGCGCTGCACGGCATACGCGTGGAAGAGGCCGGCGATCCGGCGGGCCACCGAATAGCGCCGCCCGGCGCGCATCGCCGCGGGCGGACCCTCCCCGTCGGCGCCGAGATGGTGGGCCAATTGCGCGGCCCAGGACTCCCCGAGGGAGGCATCGATGGTGGCGAGCAACGGCCATACGAGATGGTCGGGGAGCCACGGATCGTCGCGTTCGGTGCCCGTCACCACCGTGAGCAGTGACTTCGGGGTCAAGAAGCGGACCCCGGCACACACTCCGTCCTCACCCGCCGCGGCCCCTAGGCGGTGCGACAGGCGCTGCGTCAGCCAACGCTCCACACCCTGGGCCCCGACGATGACCAACTCCTGCGCGAACGGATCCGCCGGCGGCTGCGCAAGCACCTCAGCGAGCCCCTCGGCGAGGAGATCGCTGCGCGTCGCGCGGTGCAGGTGCAAGGCCATGGAACAAACCCTAGATTCCGCGACTGACAACCACCCCAGCGCGGCTGTCCCCTAGCCTTGCGACATGGAGCGCGTCTATGCACCCGTCATCGCGGTGACCAAGTCCGTCTTCCGCGCACAAGGGTTGAAATTCACCATCGTCGGTGAAGACAACGTGCCGAGCAGCGGCGGGGCGGTGATGGCGATCAACCACCTGAGCTATTTCGACTTCACCTATGCCGGGCTGGCCGCGCAACGCTCCAAGCGTTATGTCCGGTTCATGGCGAAACAGTCGATCTTCCAGCACAAGATCGCCGGACCGCTGATGCGATCGATGAAACACATCCCGGTTGACCGGGCGGCGGGCGCCTCCTCGTACCGGGAGGCACTGGCGGCGCTGAAGTCGGGGGAGATCATCGGCGTCTTCCCCGAGGCGACGATGTCGCGCTCCTTCGAACTCAAACCGTTCAAGTCGGGGGCGGCCCGGATGGCGCGAGATGCCGGTGTTCCGCTGCTGCCGACGACCTTGTGGGGGGCGCAACGGGTCTGGACCAAGGATGCGCCGAAGCATCGCGGACGCAGCGGCATCCCGATCTTCGTGGAGATCGGCGAACCGATCTGGGTGCCGAAAGGCAGCAATGTGGAGGCCGCGTCCGAGGCGTTGCGCGTCGCGATGGAGACTCAACTGGACCGGCAACGCGCCGCATACCCCGTGCTCTCGGGCGCGGACCTGCGCTACGTTCCCGCCCGCCTCGGCGGCACCGCCCCCACCCCCGAAGCCGCTGCCGAACTCGACCTTCGCGATATGACCCGCACCAAGGATGAGTTCAATTCCTAATCTGTTCAGCTCCTCCTCCGGTGCGCTGCGCTTCCGGCGCTGGCGCGGTGCTGCGAGCTTGCCGGCATCGTCGCTGAACTCCTAACCTGTTCAGCTCCTCCTGCGGCGCGCTGCGCATCCGGCGCTGGCGCGGTGCCGCGAGCTTGTCAGCGCCCGCCAGCATAGGATCGCGCGGTGCGGATCTCCACGGTCAATGTCAACGGGATCCGGGCTGCGGGGCGGCGAGGCTTCGGGACCTGGCTGGCGCACACCGATCCGGATGTGGTTGCGCTGCAAGAGGTTCGGTGTCCGCGGGCGGCGCTGCCGGAGGATGCCTTCGGGGGATACCACGCGGCATACGAGCCGGGGGAGCGGGCGGGTCGCAATGGCGTGGCGGTGCTCACGCGCGAACCGGCCGCGGCGATCCGCGCCCTGGATCCGGCCGATTATGCGTTCCCCCTCGCCCGGGAGCTGCGCGACTTCGCGGCCGAAGGCCGGTATATCGAGGTCGACCTGGCCGACCGGCCGCTCACCGTCGCCTCTGTCTACGTCCCCAAGGGCGGGCTGCCGGCGCACCTGCAAAGGCCCGGACGGATGCGCGAGGCGCCCGACGGCGGGGCGGCATACGAGCGGAAATTGCGCTTCGCTGCCGGGCTCAGCAGGCACATGGGCCGCTCCCGGCGGGCGGCGGCGGCGGGCGGGCGCGAGTTCATCGTCATGGGGGATCTCAATGTCGCGCACCGCGAACTCGACGTGGCCGCGTGGCGGCGCTCGCGTCAGGCGGTCGGCTTCCTGCCGCAGGAACGGGCGTGGCTGGCGGACCTGCTCGGCCCGCGCCGCTTCGTCGATGTCGTGCGGGCCCTGCACCCCGAGACGCCTGGCCCGTATACCTGGTGGAGTTGGCTGGGCACGTCCTTCGCCGTGGACTCCGGCTGGCGGATCGACTATCAGATCGCCACACCGGGGCTGGCGCGCCGGGCGCAGCGGGCGTGGGTGGATCGCGAGGTGGAGGGCATCCGGATGAGCGACCACGCGCCGGTCACCGTCGACTACGCCGACGGAGAACTACGCTGACTGAGGACTAGGCCGGCTGACGACTCAGATCGGGTGCCCGAGGTGCGCGAGCGCCTGCCGCAGCAGCACCCCGTGCCCGCCGTCCATCTCCGCCAGCACACTCGGGTCGAGGGCCTCGCCGGGTGCGAGCCAGGCAAGGTCCAATGCATCCTGCTGCGGGGCGCAATCGCCGGCGACCGGGACGATGAAAGCGAGGGATACCGCGTGCTGGCGGGGATCGTGGAAGGCCGTCACCCCGGGCGTCGGGAAGTACTCCGCGATCGTGAACGGCACCGGGCTGGGCGGGATCTGCGGCAGGGCGACCGGACCGAGGTCCTTCTCCAGGTGCCGCAGCAGCGCATCGCGGATGCGTTCGTGGAAAAGCACTCGGCCCGAGACCAATTCGCGTTGAATGCGGCCGCCGTCCGAGGCGCGCAGCAAGAGCCCGACAGCCGTGACACTGCCGCCGCCATCGACGCGGACCGGCACGGCATCGACATACAGGATGGGCATCCGGCCCCGCACAGAAGCCAGCTCCTCCTGGCTGAGCCAGGCCGCCTGGCCCTCCACCTTCGCCCGAGTCATGGGTGCGTTTCTATCACTGTCGCAGCGTCCGCGTGCGGCGCGGGGTTGAATTCCGGGGTCGCGTCGAAGGCAGCCCGGCGCGAGGCCCGGCGCAGCGCGCCGAGGACCGCCGCGCCCGTCACCGCGATGAGCACGGCATTGGTCAGGGCGCGCCCGAGGTCCCAACCAAGACTCGTGGCAAGGCTGAACAGCGCGAAGCGGTGCAGGTTCTCCCATGCCGGCGCGCCCGGGATGAAGGACAGACCGGTGCCCGTGCCGACGGCAAAGGGCCAGAAGGAAAAGTTCAACAACCAGCCGTATGCCAGCCCCGCCACCGCCCCGTAGGCCGCCAGCAGCGCGATCTCGCGCCGCCCGCGAGCCCGGGGCAACAGGCCGGCCCCGAGCCCCACCCAGGCGGCACCGAGCATCTGATAGGGCAGCCACGGACCGACGCCCCCGGTGATCAGGGCCGAGGCAAAGAGCGTCGTCGACCCCAGCACGAACCCGAAGCCGGGGCCGAAGACGCGCCCGGCGAGGACGAGAAGGAAGAAGACGAGTTCGATTCCGGCGCTCCCGGCGCCGAGCGGGCGCAAGACGGCGCCGACGGCCGAAAGCACACCAAGCAGGGCGACGGCCTTGACATCGAGCCCACCCTCGGCGATCTCGGCGAGCACGACCGCGAGCAGGAGAGGCAGCAGCAGAGCGAAGACGAAGGGGGCATCGGCGCCGTGCGCGATCCCCGAGCCAGGATCGACGATGAGCGGCCAGCCGAAGGCGATCAGGCCTGCGATCGAGACCAAGGCGATCGCAGCGGTTGCCTTGGGGCGCAAGCGAACCGCCGCGGTGCGGCGGGGGGTCGCGGGCGTCATACCGGCCCCTCAGGGAGGGTCGTGGGGGCCAGGGCGCGCCGCACCTCGGCGACGGTCAGCAGCGGGAGCGGGGCGAGGATCTTCGCGACCTGCGGCGCGAACGCGGGGGAGGCGGCGATCACCTCGGCGGTCGGGCCGTGGGCCACGATCTCGCCCTCGGCAAGCACCGCCACGGCGTCGGCGACCTGGGCGACGAACTCGACATCGTGCGTCGAGACCACGGCCGTATGCCCGGTGCGCGCCAGCGCGCGCAAGGTCTCGGCGAGCCGGTCCTTGGCGGGATAGTCCAGGCCGCGGGTGGGTTCGTCGAGGAGGATGACCTCGGGTTCGGCCGTGAGCTGGATGGCGATGACAAGCGCCAGCTTCTGCCCCTCGGACAGATCGCGGGGGTGGCGATCTGCAGGGATGCCAGGCGCCAGATCGGCCAGCAACCTCGCGCAAGTCCCCGGTGGCCGTGAGGACTCGGCGTCGGCCTGATCGCATTCTGCGCCAACGCGCTCCAGATAGAGCAGGTCGGTAGCGCTTTGCGGCACCAGCCCGATCCGGGTGCGCCGCTGGGCGGATTTGAGGGTCGCCGGGTCGGTCCCGTCCGCCAGGGCGACGGTGCCCCCCGAGCGCTTTCCCGAGCCGTGCAGGGCCCACAACAGAGAGGACTTTCCTGCGCCATTGCGGCCCATGAGCGCGGTGATGCTCCGGGCCGGGAAGTTCACCTCGACATCGGCCACGGCCCGCACCTGCCCGTGGTCCACGCGCAGCCGGCGCGCCGAGAGCGCCGAGGGGGCGGCCCCGGTGCCGGCAGCAGGTTCCTCGGGAGCGGGGCCCATGG
>Ga0075156_10000599_pt1 | contig 18629 bp, 19 predicted proteins | sample JI81AbrownDNA_FD_70966 | JGI IMG/M metagenome (GOLD analysis project Ga0075156, IMG submission 70966) | Wastewater effluent complex algal communities from Wisconsin, to seasonally profile nutrient transformation and Carbon sequestration -... | ecosystem: Engineered > WWTP > Effluent > Algae...
AGAGTATCTTTGAAAATTTAAAAGGAATTTAGTATGTATTTAATAGCAACAATGCAAGTTTTTTTATTTTTGGCGCAAGAAGGAGCAGATACAAAATCTTCTTTATCTGCCCTGATTTTATTTCCGATAATGTTAGTGATCATGTATTTCCTTGTTATCCAACCACAAAGAAAGGAAGAGAAAAATAAAAAAGCAATGATAGCAGCATTAGTAAAAGGTGATTCTGTAATTACCACAAGTGGAATTCACGGGAAAGTAGTAGAGTTTAAAGACAACAACGAATCTGTAGTTTTGAATGTAGCGAAAGATACGAACATTACATTTAGTGCAAACACCATCTTAAAGAAAAAACCTTAATATGAGAATTCCTCTTCCAAAATTAAAATCGAATATGCCAAAAAAAGAAAGGCAAAATCCATTTCTAATCAGAAAAACCATTCGATTTGCCTTTATCTTTTTCGTAAGTTTAGCCATCACGTTTAATAATTATGCACAAGATGATGACTCAGATTTTTTAGATAAAGTATTGGAAGAGAAAACTAAAAAATCTGATAATAAAAAAATAGCCAACCAAACTCAGACGACTGCCCCCGGCCTAAAAGATAAAAAAAAGAAAGGGGCAAAGAATGGAAAGAAGTCCGCTAAGACTACTGCTAAGATTGATCCAAATAAGCGATCTACTCGACCTTCCACTCCTATTACGAATCCAGCAGAAGCGGCTAATCCGAGTAATCCAGCTACGCAACAACTAAGTAATAATAAATTAAATCTAGAGTATTGGATGCACGAAGAGTTGACGATGAATCCGGAAAATATTCCGGGACTTCAACCAGAAACAGCGCAAAACAATCCTAATCCGTCAAATACACTAACGACGAACACTAGTGAAAAACCAATCGAGAAAAAAAATCCAGAGAAACCGATTGAGAAAGAAACTAAACCAAATGCATTTATCGCTTTCTTAAACGAATACAAAAAAATCATCTTTATATTTGCCGCTATTATAATTTTTGCAATCTACCGCCTCAGGTATGTAGGTCCGCGAGATTATAATAATTCTGGTAGAATATTTAGCAAATTCAGAAACAAATAAATAACAAACGTAGGAGTTAGAATTGAAATCTTCATCCTGGGTACTACTACCCATAACAATTTTACTGTTGTCTCTCGTGATTTTATTTCCCAATTTTGCGGTGAGAGAATTAGAGTTACACATTAGTCCATTAGCGGCAGGAATGACTGACGCAGAGAAAAAAAATCTATTAGATAGATTCCAAGAAAAATGGAAATCGGAATACAATACTCAAAACACTTTGAAAGTAGAGCCTGATCCCGCGCTTGGAATACCGAAAGAAAATTTCTTTCTTGTCACTGGTAGATTTATAACATCAGCAAAGATCAATCAGATTTCACAGGAAAATATCAATTTGTTCCTTGAGTCTAAGAATAATTTACGTCCAACTGCAATTGAGAAATTTCTCAAGAACGGTAGAGCAATGACAATTAAATTGGGATTAGATTTACAAGGTGGTATGCGCGTTGTGATGAAAGGGGATTTTGAAAATTATGTTTCTAAACTGAGAGACATTTATTCTAAAGAAATTTCTGATCTTAAAGCAACGATAGTCGCAACAGACAAATCAAAAGAAGATAGAGACAAAGCTGCCGCTCGTCTCAAAGATATCGAAGATAGTTTTGTTTTGACTGAGTCTAGAAAAATTATTGAATTAGAAAAAGCGAAGCTAATTATAGATAACCGCTTAACAAACCAAAACCTCACTGAGCCTCAAGTTCGTATTCAAAAAGGTCAAGACTCTATTGAAGTATCTCTTCCCGGAGTAGCAAACTCTTCTCAGATATTAGAAATTCTACAAAACACTGAGACTGTTGAGTATAGATTGGAAGAACCACAGGGACAGGGAAATTTTTCACAGCTTATTGAAAAATCAGAACAAGAATTAATGTCTCAAAATAAAAGAGAAGAAACCGAGATTGTTCAATTTCAAAAGATTGTAGCAAGTCGTCCCGGTAAAAAAGTAAGAGATGAATTTCTTTTCAAAATGGAAGAGAAGTATAAAATTCCAAGAGATAAATACAAATTATACGCTTACTATGCAAGAGGGAATAAGCCTAATTCGCCACTTCTACCTAGACGATTTATTGTGCTAGAGAAAGCAATTGCACTTTCTGGAAATGATTTAACAGACGCAAGACCTTCTTTTAATTCAAATAATTATGGATGGACAGTTTCTTTTTCTCTTACACCAGCAGGAACAGAGAAATTTTTAGAAGTCACAAAGAATAATAAAGGAAGAAATCTTTCTATCATTTGGGGTGATCAAGTTATTTCCAATCCAACCATCAACGAGCCGATAGCAGGTGGACATGCTGAAATTTCTGGAAGCTTTAATCAGGAAGATGCTATTCAATTATCCAACATCATCAGCGAGGGTGCTCTTCCTATTCCACTCTCCGTTTTGGAAATGCGATTTATTGGACCAACACTTGGTATAGAATCCATTGAAGTCGGTTTGAAATCAGTCATGTGGGGGTTTATGCTTGTAATCCTCTATATGTTGTTCTACTATAAATTGGCTGGTTTTGTAGCGAATATTTCTCTCGTTACAAATTTGATTATACTCATGGGTCTTCTTTCGCTTATGGATTTTACACTCACACTACCAGGTTTTGCGGGTATCATTTTGACTGTGGGTATGGCAGTGGATGCGAATGTAATTATTTATGAAAGAATTAAAGAGGAGCTAATTGCAGGTAAGCCTTTGCCGGTAGCTGTTACGCAAGGTTTTGAGAATGCCTTCTGGACCATCTTTGATAGTAATATTACTACACTGATTTCGGGGATACTTATGATTCGCCTTGGAAATGGACCTATCAAAGGATTCGCCATTACTCTTTGTTGGGGTATTATTACATCTATGTTCACATCTTTACTACTAAGCAGAGTGTTACTCAATATTCTCGTGAACGATATTGGAATTAAGAAGCTAAGACTTGGCTTTAGAAAATACGAGGTTAAAAATGTTTAATTTTAATTTTTCAAAATATAAATACCTTTCGATTGGACTCTCTACTGTTTGTATCATTGCCGGGTTCATATATACATTTGCCGTTCACAAAGGCTTTGCTCACTCTCTAGACTTTAATGGGGGATTACGAGCAGTAGTCGTTCTTGATAAGGCATTAGGAAGAAATGATGTTGAAAAATTCTTCAAAGATAAAGAAATTGAAGCAATTGTAATTCAGTTAGATAAAGAAAAAAACCATTATCAAATTGATATAGGTCTTGGAGCAGTTCCTAAGATTGAAGAATATAATAATTTAAATAAGCCAAAAAGCACTGATACTAACGCAATCGCCAAATCACGAGTAACCATTGATGAATTGATTTTTATGCTGACTCATGGATTTAAAATATCCGAGGAAAGCATACTAAGTGCAGATCAAGTGGGAGCCGTAGTTGGGGGAGAGCTTACCTCTACAGGTATTACTTTACTTTTTTCTACGCTTGCGATCATGACTGTTTATTTGAGTTTTCGATTTCAATTTAAGTTTGCTCTTGCTGCATCGATAGCCTTAATTCATGATTTGCTCTTTGCACTTGCAGTGATCGGAGTGTTTCAAATAAAGCCAAGCGTTCCAATTATTGCAGCACTGCTAACGCTGTTTGGATACTCTATTAATGATACGATTGTGATCTTTGATAGAATTCGTGAGAATTCACATTCCAAAGTGAAAGTATCAACTCCAAGTATGATTAATATGTCCATCAATCAAACGCTCGGTCGAACGATTAACACCTCGTTTACCACGTTGATTTCGATAGTTGCGCTTATCATTGGTGGTGCAGTGGAGCTTTATGATTTTGCTTTTGTTCTTACTTTTGGAATTATCATAGGAACATATTCCTCGATCTTTATCGCGTCTCCTGTAATTGAAATTTATAATTTAGTATTTCATAAAGACACGATTTAGATTTTTAGTTTTAGTATGGGTTGAATATATTCAACCCCTACGCTTTGCCTCATGCAATACCCTTCAACTTTCCCTCTCATCCTTGAAAAACTAAATCGGTTATCCTTTCAGGCAACTGGATATTCTTCACCGAACCCGCCTGTCGCCTGCGTAATAACTGACCTAGAAGGAAATATTTTAAGTGAAGGGCATACGCAACGGACGGGAGAAAACCATGCAGAGAGAGAGGCATACCAGCATTTTGCGCAAAAATATCCAAATGCTAAAAACATTCCCCATTTAGTTTTTGTGACACTCGAACCATGCACTCATTTCGGAAAAACTCCTCCCTGTTTAGATTTGATTTTAGAATATAAGCCAGTTTGTGTATACTTCGGATTAACCGATCCTAACCCGCTTGTGAGGAAGAAAGATGTAACGAAAGAATACGAAATGGCAGGAGTCAAAGTTATAGAGAGTCCTGAAATTGCAAAGATTAGTCGTGCTTTTCTGTCGGGATTTATCTCTCGAATCAAACGAGAGAGACCTCAAATAATAATAAAGTCAGCCTTGTCTAAAGAAGGTTTTTATGCCGATTTATCGAGAACAAAGATTTCTCTTTCTAATCCTTTCTCTAATCAAATCACACAAATGCTTCGTGCTAAATTGGATGCAGTGATCGTAGGACCCGTCACGGTATATGTCGATTATCCGGGATTAGACTTTAGAGGATTTGATCTTAACATGTTAGACAAATTGGACTTAGTAAAGGAGAAAGGCAATCAGTTTAGTAATGAATTATTTCCTGAATTCCTATTTAAGGGTATTTCTAGTCGCACTTCATTGGATTGGCATAATCAAAATGAGAAAGCCTGTCAACCCTATCGAATTTTTGTGATTAGCCTCAAGCGACTTCCTGACAAAAGTTTTTTCCAGAAGCAGAGTATGCTTTGTGAAAAATATGGAAACAAAAAAACTATTTTCTTTATGTTGGATTTTGATAGAGAGAATGTTGCGCACCAGAAAGTGTTTGCAAAGATGGTTGAGGTTTCTTCCGAATTACCAGTCTTAGTGCAAGATAGAAATGAACTCCCTGAAAAATTGTTTAGTATGTTTTCGAAACTCTGTCTAAATACAATTTTAGTTGAAGGTGGAAATATGCTTTACAAAATTTTTGCAAATGAATTATACGAAGGCGATTTAATTTGTTTAATACATACAAGTGTTTCCATCAAAGAAGGAATTTCGCCTGACATTGATTTTACCAATCGAAAAAAGAAATATGAAAAAAAAATTGATACAGATATTTGGGAAATATACGGAGAGTAGAAATGTTCACAGGATTAATTGAAACAACCGGGATTATACACGAAAAAACAATGACCAATGACGGAATGATCTTTCAAGTAAAGGCAACATTTGAAAACAATGATTTGAAATTGGGGGACTCCATTTCCATTAACGGTGCATGTCAGACGGTAACAGAGTTAAATACCGATAAGTCGCTATTCAAATATTATTCTTCTTATAAGACTCTTGAATTAACTAATTTTCGAAATCTAGCAATCGGAAGTCGAGTAAACTTAGAGAGATCTGTTGCCTATGGTGCGAGAATGGGTGGTCATTTAGTGCAGGGACATGTCGATGGAGTTGGAATCGTTTCTAAGCGTTATGCGAAAGATAACGGCGCTGTTGAAGTGTTTGAAATCCAAGTGCCAGAAGAATTATGTAAATATATAGTTGAACGAGGAAGCATTGCAGTGGACGGAATTTCCCTTACGGTAGTGGCTATTCAGGGGCAAACTCTTGAGCTTGTGTTGATTCCAGAAACAATTCAGAAAACGATCGCAAATGAATGGTCTAGCGGCAAAGTTGTAAATATTGAAACAGATATTATTGCAAGCTACGTAGAAAAAATGCTCCGAAAATAATTTTATAGCGGGTATTATAAATTACCCGCTAGTTACATATTATTTTATTTTTTGCCCAGTAATTCATCAATATCAGAGTCGTCTTTATCTTCAAATTTATTTTTGAACTCATCGTTTGTCATGATCTGGAAAAATAAATCCAACTTTGCTAATTTGAACACATTGAGAATCATAGGCTTAAGACCAACCAGGATAAGCACGCCTTTCTGATTTTTGATACTATTAAGGGACTTTATCAAACATCCAATTCCTGATGAGTCGATATAATCCAATTTATTCATATCAATAGCAAGAGTTCCAGGCTTTGATTCCAATTGTTTATTGTAAAGGGTCTCAAATTCCTCTGTATTTTCTATGTCAAATTTGCCATATATTTCTATAACTTTGACATTACCTATATTATTTAACTTTAGCTCCATTCCTGTATATCCTTTCAGTAAATCAGCCTTAAAAAACTAACCTATTTGACTAAGCATATTTATTACAGATAGAAAATCAATAGGTTTTTTTTATAGTTCAAAACTCTTTGCTTTAAGGCATGGTTAAAGTATGATACAACCAATTGAGAAGGCAATCGAAGAAATCAAATCAGGGAAAATGATTATCCTAGTGGATTCAGAAGACCGAGAGAACGAGGGAGATCTAGTCATTGCAGCGGAATTTGCAGATAAAAGCGCTATTAACTTTATGGCTACGCACGGAAGGGGTCTCATCTGTATTCCGATGACAGAGGAGAGGTTAGCAAAGCTTGAATTATCTAGGATGGTTTCTTCAGGTGGAGACCATCATGGCACTGCTTTTACGGTATCCGTTGATGCCAAAAAGGATGTTACGACTGGAATTTCTGCTGGCGATAGAGCGAGGACCATTGCAGCACTCATCGATGAAAGAACAATGCCAAATGATTTAATGCGCCCAGGTCATTTATTTCCTTTACAGGCAGTGAAGGGAGGAGTTTTGCGCAGAGCAGGTCATACGGAAGCCTCCGTAGATCTATGTCTTCTTGCAAATTTAAAACCGGCTGGTGTAATTTGTGAAATTATGAATGAAGATGGAAGTATGGCAAGGATGAAGGATTTAGGAAAATTCGCGAAAACTCACGGGCTAAGTATTTATACAATCGAAGATTTAATTCGTTACCGTCGAACTAAAGACAAATTGATTCATATGGAAGCAGAGGCTAGACTTCCTACAGAGTATGGAGAATTTTTAATAAAAGCTTACACAACCGAAATTGATGATAAGACACATGTGGCTCTTGTGAAGGGAAATATTGAGAAAACAGATGATGTTTTAGTTCGTGTTCATTCGGAATGTTTGACTGGTGACATATTCATGAGTAACCGCTGTGATTGTGGGCCCCAACTTCATGCTGCACTTAAACAAATCGAAAAAGAAGGAAAGGGAATTCTCGTTTACATGCGTCAAGAGGGAAGGGGAATTGGACTTGTAAATAAGCTCAAGGCGTATGCGATTCAAGATACAGGTCTAGATACAGTAGAAGCAAATGAAAAGCTTGGTTTTGCGCCTGATTTGCGTGATTATGGAATTGGTGCTCAGATACTACGCGATATAGGTGTTGAGAAAATGCGGATTATGACGAATAACCCGAGAAAGCTTGTTGGTCTCGAAGGCTATGGACTAGAAATTACAGGAAGGGTTCCGTTGGAAATTGAATCAGTAGAGGAAAATCATCAGTATCTGCTTACAAAAAAAAATAAACTTGGTCATATATTAGGGATTCATTAAAAAATTGAAGGCTTTCTTTTTTTGTTCAGAAACAATAAAAAACCCACCGACAGATACAAAAATCTCGTATCCGAACAGTGGGCTATTGTTTAGCTATAATGATTAAGCTTTTTGTTCTGGAACTAAATTTTTGATTTGAGTTTTTGCTTCTTCGAATTTTGCTTTCGCATCATTCAATACTTTCTCAACTTCTTTAAAAGCTTCGTCTGTATATTTTCTGACGTTCATAGCTGTTTCGCTGTTATCAGCAGCACCTTTGTCAGCTAATTTTTTAAAGTCTGTATCTAGACCAGCAATCAGTTTTTCTGTTTCGGATTTAACTGTTGTAGCAGCCCCGATTACAAAATTTAAAGCATCTTTTATCTCTTTTTCCATGGAAATTTTACCTCATTCCGAAATTTTATTCCATTCAGTTTAAGCTTAGGCTTTTAGTCAAGATAAAATTGAGACTCCCTTTATTAATTATTTTTTTAGAAGCATAGACTTCACAATATTCTCTAGAGTATCTGCCCCTGTTATATTCATCGTATTTTTTAATTCAGCATTGTATTGGTTAAGTAAATATTTTACTCCGGCAGAATCTCCGCCGACAGCCGCAATCGCTATTGGTCTTCCAACTAACACTGCGTTTGCTCCAAGCGCGAGCATTTTAAAAATATCCATTCCACTTCTAATTCCACCATCCACTAAAACCGGAATTTTATTTTTAACTGCGTTTGCTATGCTTTCCAATACTCTTGCCGTGCCGGGCATATCGTCTAACACTCGTCCTCCGTGGTTAGAAACAACAATCGCATCAGCTCCAGCGTCGATTGCAAGAATTGCATCTTCGGGAGTCATGATTCCTTTTATAATAAAAGGAAGTTTTGTAAAACTACGAATGCGAGAAAGTTCCTTTAGACCACGACTCGGAGCTTGTTGGTTTTTTAAAATCATAGTTTTAAAATTAAATGCGTCAATGTCCATACCGAGCGAAAAGATATTTTGTCTTTCAGCTTCTTCAAATCGTTCCTGCAATAATTTTTCATCAGCTCGCGGTTTACAGATGAGTATCCCATGACCATCTACTTTTTTAATTGCATCAAGCATCATTATATATTTATCTGGAGTTGCACCGTCTCCCAGCCAGGCAATACTTCCCGATTCGAGACAGCCTTTTAGAACAGCCAGAGAATACTGGTATTCTTCCATCGCATTATTCATATTAGTCGTAGCACCGGTCATGGGAGCCGCCATCATAGGTGTTTGAAATTGTTTCCCGAATAAAGACCAATTGGTATTTGGATTTACGCTTTCTCTAATGTAACGGGGAAGGATTTTATATTCTCCGAGTGCGATTGAGTTGTCTTTAAATGTTTCCATTTTACCAACTCCGCCCATTCCGGGAACGCCGGATGCACAGTCTGTTCCATCACATACTTTACAAACCCAGCAGATGTCTTTCCCAAATTTATTTCTAGCTGTCTGATTAATGCTTTTTTCTGTTAGCGAATAATAGCTGTCAGTCTCAAAATGTATTACTTGCTTAGCATCTTCAAAAATTTTTTCTGCCTTGTTCAAAGTTTCCGCTGTGATAATGATATGCCCTGACTTCTCAATATTATTTGTTGGGTCAGTGATTATATCTCCCACTTTGGATTGGAGGAAAATTTCATTTACCCCATCGATCTCTTTTGCTTTTTCGATTCCCGAAATAGAAACAATTTTTCCCGGTGCAGCTATGAGAGATCGTTCAATGCAGACTAGATTTAGTTTTGGCTCTAAATCGTCAGGCTCTTCTCCGAAGGCAATGAGTATTGCTCCACGATAAAGATTCACTCCGGTAGAAAGAGGGTAGGTATAGGCAGACATGAATCCACCGGAAAGTCTTGCTGCAATTTCACCTACCTTTACACCATTGGGAGTAATCTTAATATCCCCCTTTCCTGCTCCAAGGCTAATACCGAGTGCCCGCATTCCACGTTTCATTACATCTTCGATTTCATCTAAAATATCTTTTGAAAACTTAGATGGCATATTATGGCCAATTTCAATGAAATAAGGCTCGCGCTCGATAATTCTATCTGCAATTCCTGTCATGCGAATATTTCCATTCCAGGTAAGTGCATCGACTGATACTTCAGGTCCTGGCATAAATTCTTCCAGGATTACTTCCCCAGTTGGAGAATATTTTTTTGCATGTTTAAATGCTGCATGTAATTCATCTCGGTTGTTTACTTTGATTACTCCGCGAGCACCCATATTATCGGAAGGCTTTATGACGAGCGGAAACTTAAGAGTATCCAGAGCATCCCTTGCATCTTGAATTGTCCAAACAGGTGCAAATTCAGGAATCGGAACGTTATGCTCTTTTAGTCTTTTGCGCATTTTAACTTTGTTTGATGCAGCCTCCGCGTCTACATAACGTATTCCAGGAAGACCCAGTGCATTGGCTACTGCGGCTACTGTCATACTTGCATCTGTGCCTGCTGTGATCACTGCATGGACTGGTTCTTTTTCTGAGAATCTTTTTGCTTCTCTTACCATGCCTTCAATGTCTTTTGTGCTCATGATAATTTTTTCGTCTGCGATTTTAAATCCAACCGATTCTGGATTCATATCAGCAACTACCACTTTTAATTTCATTGCCTTTGCAGTCTCAATCAGTGGAACTTGTAAGAGTCCACCACCTATGATTAATATTGTTTTGCCTTTAATTTTACTCATTGCTTTGTTCTAACTACTTATGATTTGCCACAGAGACACTGAGGCACAGAGTTTTATTCCTTTTACTTAGAAACACCAACGCCTTCGCTCTCTGTGGCAAAGAATCTTTTTGTTCTAAGTTTAATGCTTCCTTTTTCTATGATTCCACCGAGAAGCAGATAATCTCCATTAACCGGATAGAAGATGGAAGATTGTCCTGGAGTTACACTCTGGAGTAATTCTTTTGGTCTTACTAGAATCTTTCCATTTGTGTTTGTAATCTCACAGAGGACGGGCTTATGGCGATACCTGATTTGCACTTTACATTCTAAACTTTTTCCTTCCTGTAAGGGGTATATTCCCTGGTAGTTTAGATCAATGACTGTAAATTCTTCGCAAGTAGTTTCTTCTTCTTCTCCGAGTATAACGGTTCCATCATCTTCGATAGAGACTACATAAAGAGGGGTCTTCCAGGACACGCCGAGACCTTTTCTTTGTCCGATGGTAAATCCTTCTTTCCCGCTATGCTTTCCTACTATTACTCCATTTGCTAATTTAAAAAAGCCGGGTGTGAAGTTTATATTTTTCTTTTTTAAAAAGCTACGATAATCATTTTCAGGAATAAAACAAATTTCTTGCGACTCTGCTTTTTCTGCTATAGACAATCCAAATCGTCTAGCATGTTCTCTTACTTGTGATTTTTCCATATCGCCCAAGGGGAAAACTGTATTTTTTAAATTTTCTTGTGAGAGACCATATAGGTAATAGGCTTGATTTTTTTTTGTATCTACTCCGTTTGCAATCGCATAATGCCCATCATCCGTTTGATGGATCTTTGCATAATGACCGGTAGCAATTTTATCTATACCTAATGCTTTTGCTTTTTCGAATAGAGCTCCAAATTTAACAAAGGTATTGCACTCAACACATGGATTGGGAGTCATTCCATTTTGATAGTCACTGATGAATCGATCAATCACTTTGTCTCCAAAGATCTTTTCCATTTTTACTACGTAGAAGGGGATATTAAAGCTTAACCCCACATCTCTCGCGTCTCGTATGTCTTCAGGAGAACAGCAGGATTTTTTAGTAGTGTCGCAATTTGGAGCTTCGTATTCCCATGTTTTGATATTTACACCAATGACATCATAGCCTTGCTCTAAGAGTAAGCCGGCGGTCACTGCGCTGTCTACTCCACCACTCATTGCGACTATAATTTTTTCTTTTTTCATTGTGTTATCTCTGTTTAATATACAAATTCAAATTTTGGTAATCAACTAAAATGGAATAATTCTCTATCCAGTTTAGACCAAGAATACCATCCAATTTTCCATTCGAAGAAAGAAAATCTTCAATAGAAATTCCTGACAATAATTCTATCTTTTTTTGGCATAGGTTTTCATCTACACAAAGATTTTCTCCTAGATGATAAATGGTTTCTTGGAGTTCGCCTCTCAAGTCCATAAAGCTCGCCTTTCCTCCAATTTTCAAATTTAACTCAACAGCTTTCTTTTGATTCAAATAGGAAATGCCCGCTCCTGTATCTAGAAGAAGTCTACAGGGAAAGCTTCCAATTTTTGCTTCAAGAATTATATGCCCATCGGATAAAACGAAAGGTATTCTCCGAAACTCCGTTAATTTTTTTTTAATGGAAGGTTTGATAAGAAAAACATTATCAGGAAGCTCAATAAATAAATCAAATTTTGCTAATGCATCATTACCAAGTATTCCATCAAATGTAAACTTAGAATTGAAGTTAAAAGATTGGAAAATGAAATTTTCTGAGATAAGTTTTCTTTTTTCATCGAACAGGTTTAATCCTATCTCTGTAAATTCCTCTTCTATTTCGCCTGAAATAGACTTTAATCGAAAGGACTTTGTTTCACCATTTGGTAAGAAAATATTTTTTCGAATCAAAGAAATATTTGATCCTGTATCCAAAACAAAGTTCAGCGATTTTAGTTCTGGTTGCTTTCTTTGATTTGCGAGGAGTTTAATTCGTGGTTGTAAATCAGAAAGTTTAATTTCTAAATCATGATGTTCAAGATTAGACTCTTGAATGAAGGCTGAGTTTGTAGTTTTACAAAAGAGTAGGAGTAGTAGGAAAAATAAATATTTTTTAGCCGTCTTAGGTTTTTGTATTCCTTTATACACGTAGAGACAGGTCTCAGACCTGTCTCTACTTAATGTTGCCTGAACCAATCTCTATGTTGGAACTTTATAGCAAACCGTTTGATTTCGACCACCATGCTTTGCCTGGTAAAGAGCTTTGTCTGCTCGTTCGATCAACTCTTTATTATTTTTGTCTGTCGGATAAAATTCGGTAACCCCAACACTGATAGTGACACGCAAAGGATCCCCACCATTTGGATTCTCTACGAGTTGAGCTTCCACTGCTTTGCGAATTTTCTCACCCATTTCGAATCCTTCCTGTAAATCAGCACCCGGCATTATAACACAAAATTCTTCCCCACCGTACCGTGCTGGTATATCGTTCTTACGCGCTGAAATGATTAACTTCTTAGCAACTTCAATTAATACAACGTCACCTGCTTGATGTCCATGAGTATCATTGAATACTTTGAATTTATCAATGTCTGTAAAAAGAAGAGCAAGCTTTGTTCCTTTCTTACGACATCTGTCCATTTCTTCTCTGAGCTTGGATTGGAAGTAGTGATGAATTTTTAATTGAGTCATCATATCTACAGTGGATAATTCGTATAACCTTGAATTTTCAACTGCAACTCCTGCTAAGCTTGCTAGAATAGTAAGGAAATCTTTTTCACTCTCTAAAAAATCGCTCAAAGTCATCTTCTCGCCTAACACAAGTAAGCCGTTCACTTTTCCTTTTGCATTCAATGGAATGATCATTTCTGCACCAAGGAGTTTAAAATATTTTAGATTCTCGTCTTCAGATAAACCAATATCTGATAACTGACGTATTGTCATTGCTTTTGGTTTCTCTTCGAAATTTTGAACTAGAGGAGAGTCGATCATGATTTTCATCTTCATGTCTTTATCAGAAATATCAAAACCTTTGTGACTGGAATCCAAAGTGAAATGATCTGCATCTACATCGGGTGCTAAGTATATGGCTGCATTCAGAGTTTGCAATTGAGCCAAACAAATATTCAAGATTGCATCTATTAAATAATTATAATCTAAAGTTGAATTTAGGGCTTTACTGATTTCTAATAATTGCTTTTGGTCGTAGATTTTTTTTTCGTAATGTTCGAGTTGTTCAAATGAACCTGAATCTTCTTTTTTCTTACTCAATTTTATTCACCTCTTTCTAAATTTGCACAAATTCTAATTGCTCTTACTTAAACTACAAGAACATATTTATAAAAAAACAAAAAAATAAAAATTTCAATAAAAACTTATATTACTGTTTGACATAGAAGTTAAGCTTTATAAAGTGACATATACATCGCGCGGTGGAGCAGCTGGCAGCTCGTTGGGCTCATAACCCAAAGGTCACAGGTTCGAATCCTGTCCGCGCCATTTCTTTTCTTCTTACTTTCCCCTCAACTCTTCTGCTCTTTTGAAAGCTGCAAAGACTGCATTCATTACCGCATAATGAAAGTTATTCTCTTCCAATTTGTCTAATCCAAAAATGGTAGTGCCACCAGCGGAAGTCACCTTATTTCTAAGTTCACTCGGATGTGTTCCTGATTCTTCTTCTAAAAGCATTGCGCTTCCCTTTACCGTTTGAATGCTAAGTCTAAGTGCGTCAGAGTAGGGAAGTCCTGACTTAACTCCACCTTCCGCAAGAGCTTGTATGAAGCTAAATACGAAAGCAGGTCCTGATCCAGAAAGACCTGTAACAGCATCTATGGCAGATTCACTAGATAGTTCAATCAGGAGACCCAATTTTTCAAATATTGATTTAACATCATCGTAAGCTTCTTTATCTCCAATAAAGCCCATACAACCTTCTTTTATTTGGAGGGGCAAATTAGGCATTAACCGAACAATCTTAGAATTCGGTGGAGCATTTTCTCGAAGCTTAGATAGGCTAATTCCTGCTGCTATGGAGAAAATTTTCTTAGGTGCTTTGAGTTGTTTTAATACATCAGAAACTTTGTCTGGCTTTACACAAACGATTATGATCTCGGAGTTCTCTTCGAACTTTGAAAAAACAGGCTCAAACGGAATTTCTTTGTTCTTGTTATATGGATCATAGCAAGTAACCGCAAATTCATTTTGAATAGCTTGGTAGATTGGATAACCCATATTACCCAGTCCGATGATTCCAACTTTTTTCATTGTATTATCCTTTCGCCAAAAATGGCAGATCCAACCCGTATATAATCACTTCCTTCCTCAGCGGCAATTAAATAGTCGCCTGACATACCCATTGATAATTTCGCCAGTGGAGAAAAATTATTTCTGATTTGGTTTAATTCTTTAAATACTTGTCTGGTTAATTTTGGTTCGCCGCTAGATGGTCCCATTGTCATCAATCCATGAAATTCAGCAAATTCAGAATCATACTTGGAAATATTCTTTAATATACTAAGTAGAGTTTCTTTTTCAAATCCTGACTTAGTATCTTCTAAGGAAAGATTAACTTGTAGAAAGTATTTGATTTTAACCTTACGGTTATTGGCTTGTTTTATTAGCTCGTTCAGTGCATTTTCGCTACCTACACCATGGGTAAATGCGAATAAGCCTAAGAGTTTACGAATGGTTCCCGTTTGAACGGGACCTATATGATGAATTTCAAGGTCGGGGTAATTTAGTATTTGGCTTTGGAATTTTTCGATTCCTTCTTTGATTTGGTTTTCTCCAAATACTCGAATCCCGGATTCTAAGGCTTCCTTTATCTTTAATTGCGGCTGTTTCTTAGAAACCGCAATTAGCTTTGGAGTGTTTTCAGGGCGGAGCTTTTTGATTTGCTCAAAAATGGTTTGATAATTTTCCTTTACCAACATTACTTCTTCTTTTGAGTAATGATTTTCTCCAGTCTGTAGATTCTATTGGCGAGACTAGCTTGCTTATTTCCATTCGGTTTTTTTACGCCAAATTTCTTTTCCAGAAAGATGACTCTTTTTTCTAGTCCATTCGCTTTATGGCTTTTCGCAAGAGAATGTCTATATCTTTTATGATGTTTCTTCGCGTGGAAATGTCTTTTGCTTCTGTATGTTTTGATCGATTTTTTAGGCTTAGAATTTCTGATTGCATCGAGTGAGGTATCCGCTAGGAGAGGAGAATTTTCGTTAGCCTTAAACTTTGCTGAATTGATAGGTTCCTTTTCTTTTTGAGGAGGTAAATCATCTAATCCTATAGGAGTAGCATCTTTCGGTTGAGGATTCAGCGGTTCATCGAATTTAGAAAAACTCTTTGTATTCGACTCTGTTGGATGATGTAAAATTTTGGTTTCGTCTGGAATGCTTGCACTGTCTTTTGATGAATCAACAATTGTTGCGTTTGTATCTACATTGGAAGGCTGAACTGTATTTCGCTCGTGTTTTTCGTAGCCGTCATTTTTGGAAGCAGCACTTTGGAATTTTTTAACAATGTCTGCCCAGTTTACAACTGTGAATACAGTTATTGCAGAGATTACGAGGACGATTACAGTGGTTAATATAATTTTAAGATTATTTTGCCTGTTCATATTATATTTATCTAATAAAAGCCATATTAAATATAGTATTTTTTAATTCTAAGGCAAAAAAAGAAGTATTTCACTCGCTTATATCTTCTATTTGAATCTACAATTTTTACCGATGAAGTATCTTAGAATATTTTTTGTCAGTGACAGAAATTTATTCTCTCATAAATTCAATTGAGTCCAAAAACCTACTTATGATAAAAACTCGTCTCATAGTTTTTCTTTTCCTGTTGATTCTATTCAAGATAGATGGGTTTGATTCTGATGATTTAGAGAAAGTAAAAGCAATCGAAGCAGTTGCAACGAGGGGAAGTAGATATAAACTTTATCCTGCGGAACTTTTCGATGGAGAAATGCCTTGGAAAATATCGAGGGGCTCTTCTTTTTTGGACACAACAAGTTTTATTTCCAAAACTCCGACTACGGAAGCTTATAAACTAGAATCAAAGCTTTATTATAAGGAGGAGTCGAAAACAAAGTCCATGCAGGTTTATTCGAATATCGAAATTCCAGGAAGAGATAAATTTTTTATTAAACCTGAAGTTTCGAGATCTCTTCCCGCAGGGACGCCGTCTCGAATCTTCTTTTGGGTTTATTCGAATAATTATGCAATCAATCTAAGAGTCATTCTTTCCCAAAAGAAAAGTCCAGATGTAATTGTTGACTTTGGTCAATTAAAGTTCAATGGCTGGAGAAGACTAGATGCAAAGGTTAATATTTATAAGCCGCAGGAACGATTAAATCTAGATAGGTTTAGTCAATTTGAATTAAAAGGAATCTTACTGGAGAGTTCTTCTTTTCAAAGCAAAGGAAGTTTTTATCTTTTCATTGATCAAATGGGAATTTTAATAGAAAAACCAGAAACCTATCCGGGCTCAGAAGTCCCCGACGGCTGGGAGTTATATTAGTAGGGAATGGGATTTGTATTAGTAGGGACTTGATTCATCAAGCCCTCTTTAAGGAGTCTAGAATGAAAAAATTTTTTACAGAAGCGGAGTTAGGACAAATAAAAAGTGCAGTGGCAGAGGCGGAGAAAGCAACGTCAGCCGAAATAGTGCCTGTTTTTTTTGAGTCTTGCGGTAATTATCATGATACTTATTGGAAATCTGGAATTATCTTTGCCACTCTATGGTCATTTCTATTTGCGATTTATCAAAGTAGTGCAGTCGGAATTTGGAATATAAGTTTACAATTTTTCTTTTTAACGCAAATGACTGCCGGTATATTGGGAGTGATCGCTGCGTATTTTTTTCCTCCATGGAAAAGACTATTAATGGATAGGGTAGATGTAAAGCGAAGAATCCAGGATGTTGCCTTTAAAGTTTTCTTGCAAGAAGGAATCTATAAAACAAAAGAACGAACTGGAATGCTACTCTTTATGAGTTTCTTAGAAAAAGAAGCTGTTGTTTTAGGCGATGAAGGAATTAATAAAGAGGTAAGTCCTGCCATTTGGGAAGGAATTTTATCTCAACTCACTGAAGGAATGAAAAAGGGAGAGAAGACAACCGCTATTATCCAGACGATTCAGTCTATGGGAAATCTTTTAAAGCAATATCCAATAAAGCCGAATGACACAAATGAACTCAGAGATGATCTTCGTATCGGAGACGGAAAATGAAATTTCTTTCGACACTTTTCTTTGTTTCTCTTTTGGCTAATTCTATTTTGGCGCTAGAAGTCCCGTTTCTTTCCGGAAGAGTCATTGATGAAACGGGAGTTTTATCAGCAGAATCAAAACTTTCCATAGAGAACAAGTTAAAAGAGCATGAAAAAGCTACGTCGAATCAAGTTGTGGTTTTAATCATTCCATCTTTAGAAGGGGAAGTTTTAGAAGAGTATTCTTTAAAAGTGGCAACTACATGGAAACTCGGACAAAAGAAGAAGGATAACGGTGTTTTACTGCTCATTGCAAAGGAGGATCGTAAACTTCGAATTGAAGTAGGATATGGATTAGAGGGAAGTCTTACAGATGCACTGTGCAGTCGAATCATTCGAAAAGAAATAACACCTTCTTTTAAGCAGGGGAATTTTTCTCTTGGAGTAGAACAAGGAGTAGATGCTATTTTAGGAGTTATTGGTGGAACTTATACTGCACCAGTGGATGGCTCAAAAGAAGAATTCTTAGAAAGTTATTTAGAATTTATCAATAGTCTAGGGGGAGCAGAAATTCCCTGGCAAATTCGATTGCTATTCGGTGGAGTGTTTTTTGTAGTAATCACTCCGTTCACTTTATTTGCCGCGTTTGCTCCTTACATTGGCTGGTTTATTTATTTTTTTCTTTTTCCTTTCTACGGCACATTCCCGTTAGTTGCACTTGGAAAACAAGGCGCATTTTTGTTACCTGCCTATGCAATCCTCATGTTCTTTTTTAAAGTCTATGTAGGATTTACCGCATCCGGCAAAGCATTTGCTCAGAAATATGGATCCAATTTTATTCCAACGGGTGGTTCATCAGGAAGTAGCCGCTCTGGTTCAAGCTGGTCATCTAGTTCAAGCGGCGGATTTTCAGGCGGAGGAGGAAGCTTTGGCGGGGGCGGAAGTTCTGGTAGTTGGTAAATAGGCATTAACCCTCCGATGCATCAAAGATACTCTCAATGATACTAACAAACATAGTGCGAAATATACTCTCAGAATTTCCTGACTATTCTTAAGAGTATATTTGATAGTATCTTTAA
>Ga0075156_10000602_pt1 | contig 18563 bp, 15 predicted proteins | sample JI81AbrownDNA_FD_70966 | JGI IMG/M metagenome (GOLD analysis project Ga0075156, IMG submission 70966) | Wastewater effluent complex algal communities from Wisconsin, to seasonally profile nutrient transformation and Carbon sequestration -... | ecosystem: Engineered > WWTP > Effluent > Algae...
CGCTGATTGTTTTCCAACTCACGTTTACTGTCGCTCAGTGTATCCAGCATGTGATTATACTCCCGAACCATTAATCCAATCTCATCATCCGATTTCCACTCCAACGGCTTATTCGTTTTTGTGAGGGAAATCCGGCCAAACGTTTGCGTTATCATGCTGAGGGGGGCCGTCAGCCATTTGGTGACAAAGAATGAAACGATTAGCAATACAATAAAAACAAGCGTGAAAATTGATATGATATTCGTTAATACAGTTATCTGCATTTGCTCAATCGATGCTCCGGACTGAAAGAATGGAATACCCAGGATACCGATCATCTCACCCGTATCCGGTGAAAGGACTTTTGAATACGCAACATAAAATTCCAATGAACCTACCCGATCGGTTGCGACAAACGTAGCTTCGCCCTTTTTCATCCTTCGGAACACGGCAGGGTCCAGGTACGTGGCAAGTAATTGATTTTCAAAAATTAACGGCTGGCTTGTCGCCAGTAAGGTTCCATCTACCGCATACAGGTTTGCATCCAGGTTAGCGAGTGTAGTTACATTCTTGAATTCATTCTCGAAATCTCCCTGACGGGTAAGGTCTGCATCTTTTATAGTAAGCGAAACTGTTTTTCCAAATTGAGTGGCTTTATTTAAAAAATCATCTTTCAACTGTTCACGGGAAGATTTAGCAGTTAACCCAAGTGTAATGATGCAAACCGCTACCAATGGAACAAAAAATGCCAGGTTTAAAATAAGCTGGATCCGGGCAGAGAAGAAAAGATTCTTCGATCCGGAATAATGGATTACACCCTCAATCAGCAGAAAAACCAAAACCGCACCAATGCCCAGAAGCACGAAAAAAGAAAAATCCGCTAACCGATACATAAAGGGCAAGGCCGGAGAAGAAACGATCGCTAACCGACCGCTTACATCTTCAACACCAACATGCAGATAGCCCCCCCGAAATATTCCCTCTGAATACAAATCAACATTCGCAAGTTCACTCCCAATAAGCGTTTCGTAGTTAAAGCTTCCGGCACTATACTCAATTTGGGAGCTTGAAATGACGGCATAACTTAATTCTCTGGGACGATAGGCCTGTTGGAAACGGTTATCAACAAGCAGCTCAGGATACACATTTTCAGGAATGATGCGCTTCAGGGAAAGTTCAATAAGCACATTACCTACAACCAGGTTTCTCTTCTTAACCGAAACCAGCACAACGTACTTCTTCAGGGTTCGATCTTCCCGATCGGTTACGTAAAAAACATTTGCAGAGTCTGTTTTGAATTGTTCCTGCGCATAGCGTTTCGATAGCACGTTAAAATTTATCGTATCGGTTTCATCCCGTAGCGGCACGCCCAACTGATCATATAAGGAAATAGAAACATTGTACCGGTTAAAATACCCCGAAAGCGACACCTGCTGAATCTTATGCTTAATTGCTTCTTTACCAATTAACGGATTGGTTAGCTGACTCTGAATAAATACATCCTTTGCTATTTTATCAGCCGCCTCACGCATCAGGTATTCTCCAAAATAATCGCGTTCAACGAGGAAATTTTCAGCAAAACGCTGCTGGTTTTCAGCTTTCTGGTGGTTCTCAAAGTATCCAATCGTGTTTGCGCCTGCAAAAGCAAAGCAGACTACAGCGATAAAAAAGTAAACAAAGGTTGCATATTGAAACCGGTCCAGCGTATTGTAAACCGTAAAAGAAACTACACTGACAAGATACACCACTGCAGTAATGGCCGGCACGCTGTACTGCTGTCCGGTGAGTTCATTGATTCCGATAAAAATGAAACAGCCTGTGAGAATTGAAATGCTGATTTGCTTTATGCTATCCTTTTCGGTTAGCAGTTTAACGGCTACATGAACAAACAAAAAGGAACTTATCCATGAAACAACAAGTAAAATAAAGCTCGTTACTCTCAGGAGGCCGAAGTCCAGCGATTGAGAAATACTAAGTGTAATTTCGGAGTTGTTATAAATGGTTTGCGTTACAATCGAAGGATAAAGCATCCCATAAAAAACACAAAGCACACTCAGGATTGTGATAACCCAGTTCCCTGATTTCGACAGGAAGTTAAAACGCTTGTAATTTCTGAACAGGTAGAAGCATAAAACAAAAATTACGATCGCATTAAGCAACATATCACCCAGTGATGGATTGAGTTGCGATGAGGCAAAATCTTTTGGATCAAATAAAAACAACGTGCCAAACCGTGCCGGGAACTGCAGGAAGATCATAACTGCCCTCAATCCAGCCAATGATCCAAAAAGGACCACAAAACCAGTAAAAGGCTTTGTTTGAGCAAAGTATTTAATCCACCCCGCAATCAGCATTACGATCAAAATGGTAGCAATGGTCAAAAAACCAATGGCAAGGCCTTGAGCCTCCCTGTCCCGACTGGACTCTTGGTTTGCAAGTACTTTAAAGACAACCTGACCATCCACTGTTATCGGATAACCTTGTGTCAGTTCGGGTAAAAGAATCAATACATTACTGTTGTCAAATACTTCAGGATGCCAGTAAGGTTTTAAATAGTCATTGCTGATACGGTATTGTATATGAAGGGGAATAACCGTCACCAAACTTCGGACTGAGTCAACCGCTACCTTCTTTATGATAAAATCACCCGAAGTGAGCCGGATATATTTCAGGTTATACGCACCTGTCAGAATATAAAATGACGGGACGAAATGGTTGCCACTCCATTCAAGGATTTTTGATTCATCAATAAGCAGAAACTGAACGGCTGAAACCGCAAGTGGCTTTGCCTGAAGAATTCTTTTCAATTGATCGTTCGCCTGACGATCCATATCCGTGAGGACCTTAACAAGGTTTTCCTCGATTTTCTGAGCTGTGTCCTCTGAAGATACAGATCGATTAGCCCGAAATGCCGATACAATTCCCCCTGTAATAAACAACAGGCATAAACCGACCAGGACGAGTTGTTGCTTTTTCAAGTGGAAAACGGGATACCGTTAAAGGTAGTCAAAAAGCTTATCGGCTGTAATCCGAATCAAATTTAATGCCGCCAAAAAGGTACAAATAAATGATCCGGGAATAGCGATAGTTAAGAGGAATGAACGCGACAAGCAATCCTACCACTACACCAATGTAAACCCATTCGGAATAATATCCCACGGAATAAAGAATAGCACTTACAAGGATAATGCAAAGCATGGTGAACCCATACCCTACGTACATGGCGCCCTGGTAAAATCCAGGTTCTGGTTCCAGGTGCACGTCACAATGCGGACAGGTTGAATTCATTTGATTGAATTTCCATAAATGCCCGATTACGGGATACTTAAAAATCTCCCCGGTATGACAGCGCGGGCACTTACCCTGCAATAACGCCTTTGGTGTTTGCATTTTTTTTAGTGCTTTTATACCAGAAGTAGCCGATAACCAGGATGCAGAGGTATGGCATGGAAAGAAGATATAAAATACCCGTATTAATGCCTGCGGCAATGCCGGGATCACCGTTGCTTACGTTATTCTCAAGCTGGGTTCTGCACATAGCACACTGCGCCATCGAAGCGACAGACGTGCCAGCGACCAGCATTAAGGTTAAAAATAGTTTTAGCACGCTTCCCTTCATGAATGATGCATATACGGACTGATCATCAAATATACGACAACGCCTGTTACGGCCACGTACAACCATAACGGAAAAGTGACCCTGGAAAGTTTCTTATGGCGCTCAAAATCTCCGGAAAGTGCCCTGACAAACGAAAATAATACCATCGGGATAATCACCACAGAAAGTACAATATGCGTAGCCAGAATGAATAAATAGACATACCGGATAATACCCGTTCCGCCAAAGTGTGTGGTTTCGCTGGTCATGTGATAAATCACATACATGATCAGGAAGCATACGGAAAGGCCAATGCAGGTTTTCATAATCCGTTCGTGAAGCAAGCGCCTTCCGTTTTTGATAGCCAGAAATGCGATGATTAACAGCACAGCTGTAATGCCGTTTATGGTTGCGTATATCGGAGGAAGAAAAGAAAAATCGTATCCCGGAACCTTAATCCCGAAGAGCGCAGCAACTGCCAGCGGAATAATGATCGAAACAGCAATGATAAGTTTCCGGTAAGGTTCCGGTCTTGTTTGTGGTTGCATCAATATCGTTTAAATAGAATATTCATCTCCTGCATGATCATACGGTCTGCGTCATCGCGCTTAGTCAGATTATATTGGCCGCGAATTCGCTTTTGGCGATCAATAATCACCGCATCATTTTTATCATCAAGCAGAAATATGCAATTGCGAATTCGCAAAAATTCCGCTTCGTTCAGGGTAAGGATTGCTAGCCGATCAGACGTTGCATCGGCAACCGCTTCGGTGTTGTAAACATGTACCACGTGCAAAGGCTCAGTCTTAAACTCCGTAAAGATTCTCGTTAGATGAATTTTTCTTTCATGCTGATTCACTTTGTCACCATCATCAAACACGAGTATGGTCAGCGAGTCATTCTTGTTCCAGGAGATTCTTTGCAGAACACTATCGGGTATAGTATAAGGTGCTTTATAGGAATATGCAGTACACGCTGTCGGAACTGTTACCGAATCCGCAAACAACACGGGAACGTCAAACTCATTCTTACCAAATGACTTTAAGAAAAGAAAAATCAGCACAGGCAGCAACAACGCCAAAAAAAGAAACAGCAACTTCTTCATAAACAGGATCAAAAAATAAGGCTTAAGATTCCTTAAGCCTTATGCAATGTGATATGTTAGTCAATTAAATTCTCACTTCACCGATAGCCATTCCTTCATACACAAACGCTACCAGCATCCAAACGATAAATACAATTGGAACCAGAATTGACCACATCAAAAATTTTGTTTCATGACGCAAGTGCATGAATTCGCCTACGATGTACGCGGCTTTGATGATCGTCATGATAATGAACGTCCAAACCCGGAGATCTTTCAAATCGTGAGGAACCATGAACGCTACTGCAAACTCAATTGCCGTGATGATACCTAAAATTCCAGCGACCTGCCAAAGCTTTTTGATACGAGCCTTATCCGGAGGCAGAACTGTTATGGTTGGTTCTTCAGAATGTGAATGTGCCATTATCGATAGAAGTTAAATGCGTTAGACAAGATAAAAGAACGTAAATACGAATACCCACACCAAATCAACGAAGTGCCAGTATAGGCCGACTTTTTCGACCATTTCATAGTGACCCCTGCGATCGTAAACGCCCGTTACCGTATTATAGAAGATCAGGAAGTTCAACAACACTCCGCTGAATACGTGGAAGCCGTGGAAACCTGTTATAAAGAAAAAGAAGTCTGCAAAATCTGGTGGACCATATTCATTATAAACAAGGTTAGCGCCAATAATTCCGTTTCCATGAATAAAGTGTGCCCACTCCCATGCCTGGCAACTTAAGAAACAGATACCTCCAAGAATTGTCCAGAGCATCCACTTCTCAACCGCTTTCCGATCCATGCGCTGTCCGGCCTCAACGGCCAATACCATCGTTACGGAACTCATGATCAGAATAAAGGTCATGATACCAACGAACACCAATGGTGCATTCAACCCATGAAAGAAAGGAATTGATGCAAACACTTTTTCCGGGATCGGCCACCATGTTTGAGAGAATGTAAAAGCCTCCACTGCTCCATCATAAGCCGCGTGTGAAGAACGAACGAGACCATACGTAATCAAGAGTGCTGAAAATGTAAAGGCATCCGACAGCAGGAAGAACCACATCATCAGCTTACCATAGCTGACATTCATGGGTGATACTCCGCCATCCCATTCGGTTTTTCCGGGTGCTGGTACAACAACGGGTGAGGTGTGTGACATCGTGGTTAGGTTAGTCTTTTTATTATCGGTTCAATAATAGGAACAGGAACAAATATAGCCAAAGTCCGCCCAAAAAATGCCAATACGTGGCACACATTTCTATCGGATTAAGGTTTTTTGAATGCACGTTAAACCGTAGGGCCGAGCCCAGCAGAATAAGTAAAAATACCACTCCGCCTATCACGTGTGCTGCGTGTAAACCGGAAAGTACGTAAACAAATGATCCTGAAGGGTTACCGACAAAATGTATCCGGTTGGCAACCAAATCTTTCCACGCAAGGAACTGCCCAATCATAAATGCAATCCCCAGAACTGTTGTAATGATCGTTGCTGTTTTTACTAATTCTAAATTATCACGCTTCGCAGCGCGGTAAGCCCAGTGCATGGTTACGCTGCTTACAATGATGATCGCTGTATTTACCCAGAATAAATTCGGCAGATCAAAGTACACCCAATTCCCTTCCGCCTGACGAACAATGTACGCACTCGTAAGTGCCGCAAAAATCATCACTACACTCACAATGAAGAGCCACATCGCGAACTTCTTAGGGTTCATCGTCAGCGGCTGCTTCGGTTCTTCTACAATTTTAATGTCCACTCCCATCCTTCTCTCCTTTTAAAGTTTATCTAACAACAATGCGATCTGTACGATCGGTAAATACAAAAACGAACCAAACATGATCCGCATAGCCGATTCACGGCTTACGGTTTTCATCAATGAAAAAGTCTGCGCCAGAAAAAGCACTCCGCAAATTGTTACCACGAATGCAGAATGAATCCCGGTTAATCCGAATACGGCCGGTAACAATCCTAACGGTAATAAAAACAAGGTATAGATCATGATCTGAATTGCAGTATTCAAATCTTTTTGTCCGCCTACTGGCAATAGCTTAAAGCCTGCCTTTTTATAATCTTCATCCGCTACCCACGCGATTGCCCAGAAGTGCGGGAACTGCCAGATGAATTGAATACCAAAGATTAATAAAGCCTCATATGAAATTCTGCCGGTTGCTGCTACCCAACCTAACAATGGCGGAAGTGCTCCTGGTATTGCTCCAACAAATACGGCTATTGCGCCTACTCTTTTTAATGGAGTGTACACAAAGCAGTACAAAATCATCGATACAACTGAAAGTGCTACCGTAAGCAGGTTGGTGCATGCAGCAAGAATAGCAATGCTCAACACAAAACATACAACTGAAAAGATGATTGCTTCCTGAATTGATAGCCGGCCCGTAGGAAGCGGGCGATTCATGGTGCGGGTCATCAGCTTATCATACTCTTTCTCAATCACCTGGTTGATCGTTACCGATGCCCCTGATAACAGGAAGCCGCCCAGGAAGAGCATGAATAAGGTATAGAAATTAGTATTAGAAGATGCCAATACGAATCCAAAGGCACACGAAAATGCAACCAGTAAGGAGAGCCTGAACTTCAGCAGCTGAGCGTATGCCTTCGCTTTTGCAAGGATCAGGGAAATGCCGGTAAGAGAATCTATAGGCTGAGCTACCATGTTAGTGCGTTGCAACTTTAATCTTTTCATTTACCCGCAGCAGAACCAAAAACTGCACTCCGAATGTAACGGTAGCCAGTGTTAAATGAACCGGCTGCAGGAAGGGAGGAACCGCAAACCAAGCCATTCCTAACCCTGTAAAAATTGTCCCCAAAATTAGCATGATTAAGCTAAGCACGAAACGATTTACGCGCTGCATTTTCCACAATTTTACGGTCAAAATGACGTGTAGAATAAGTACAGCCCACGAAAACGACCGGTGGATAATAAAGTCTAACCCAACGGCAGAAATCCACCCTTCACGGGTATAAATTTCAGTCGCTACGCGGTCAATTGCCTCGCGGACCTGAGTCCCCAGTAATATCTGCACCAGCAGCACAACCATGCACGCAGCAAGGAGAATATTAGTTAAAATGGAAGGACTCTTCAGCTGTTGAACAAGCTCCTGGTGGATATTGGATTTATGAACAAGCCAGACAAGCATGGCTACGATAACCATCGCTAAGAACATGTGCACGGTTACTACCCAGGGAGTCAGGTTGGTTGATACTACAACGGATCCGATCCATCCCTGAAAGCCCACCAGTATAAAACAAAGAAAGGCGATGAGCGTAATGCTGAATTTTACTCTTCTATACCGCCAGGAATAAATAAACACTGCAAAGATCAGGAACCCGATCACCACTCCCACCAAACGATTCACGTATTCGATCCAGGTCTTAACCGGATTAAAGTCTGATTCTTCCCGAACAGAGGGATCTGTCAAAATCTTATTGGCTGTTTCCTGGAATCCGAGTGCGGTCAAGTACTTCGCAAACTTCTCATTCTTCTTCTGGCGATGTGCGGCATACTCTTCTTTGTAATTTTCAGGAAGCTGATCTACGGAAGTTGGCGGAGTCCATTGCCCGAAACATTTTGGCCAATCCGGACAGCCCATGCCTGAACCGGTACTGCGCACCACTCCCCCTACCATGATCAGCAGGTATACTGCCACCAGGGTTGAAAGCGATAATTTGTAAAAAGTACGCATGGTTATAAATGATCAGGGTTCATCGTCAACTCTTGCTAAGCTAACAATGAACCCTGAATAAGGTTTTAAGAATTAATGCTTTGGTCCAATAACAATCGCTGAATCTCCGGAACCTTCCAGCTTGATCTGATCATTTTCATGCGGCAAATTCGATTCAGGTGTTTCTGAATATGGAATATGCTGCGGAATGAAATCGTCTTTTGCGCCCGGCTTGCTATAGTCATATGGCCAGCGATAAACTGCAGGAATCTCTCCCGGCCAGTTGCCGTGTTTCGGATGACGTGGTGTTGTCCATTCCAGTGTAGTTGAATTCCAAGGATTGGCAGGAGCCAAACGTCCACGGAAAATACTATAGAAGAAGTTGAAAAGGAAGATGAACTGTGCGGATAGTGTTACAATCGCGGCAATACTTACCAGCATGTTCAGGTCGGTCCATCCGCTTGTAAACTCAAAATTCGTGAATGAGTAGTACCTGCGCGGGAAGCCGGCAATACCGATGTAATGCATCGGGAAGAATACCATGTACACACCCACGAATGTAATCCAGAAGTGAATTGTACCCAGGCGGTGATCCATCATGCGGCCAAACATTTTAGGGAACCAGTGGTACACACCCGCCATCATACCAAAGAATGACGCGCTACCCATTACCAGGTGAAAGTGTGCTACTACGAAATACGTATCGTGTAATTGAATATCAATTGCAGAGTTCCCTAAGAAAATACCGGTGATACCTCCTGTTAAGAAGAATGAAACCAAACCGATCGAGAACAACATACCCGGAGTAAAGCGGATGTTACCGCGCCAGAGTGTTGTTACATAGTTAAAGATCTTCACAGCCGAAGGCACAGCGATAATCAGCGTAAGCAGCATGAAGATCGATCCGAGGAACGGATTCATACCCGTAACAAACATGTGGTGTGCCCACACAATGAACGATAGAATCGCGATGAACAGCATGGAACCGATCATAGCCTTGTAACCGAAAATTGGCTTACGTGAATTGGTTGCAATGATCTCAGAAGAGATACCCAATGCCGGTAACAACACGATGTATACTTCCGGGTGACCGAGGAACCAGAACAAGTGCTGGAACAATACTGCGCTTCCCCCTTCGTGGGCTAACGCCTGACCCTGAATATAAATGTCAGACAAGTAAAAGCTTGTACCGAAGCTTCGATCAAATATCAACAATAATGCAGCCGCAAATAATACCGGAAACGAAAGCAATCCGATAATAGCCGTAAAGAAGAACGCCCAAATGGTAAGTGGCATTTTTGTAAACGACATCCCACGCGTTCGCATGTTAATGATCGTGGTGATGTAATTGATACCACCGAGCAAGCTACTGACAATAAACAATGCCATCGCTACAAGCCATAACGTCATCCCAAGGCCCGAACCTGGAAGTGCTTGCGGTAATGCACTCAATGGAGGATAGATTGTCCAGCCGCCACCGGCAGGGCCTGTCGAAATAAATAGCGAGACAAACATGATCACACTGGAGACAAAGAAGAACCAGTAGGAAAGCATGTTCATAAAGCCGGACGCCATATCGCGCGCACCAACCTGTAATGGAATCAGGAAATTACTGAAGGTTCCGCTCAAGCCGGCCGTCAATACAAAGAACACCATGATGGTTCCGTGCATGGTAACAAGCGCGAGGTAAAATTCAGGGTCAAGCTTTCCTTCCGGATTTATCCATCCGCCCAATATTGGCCTCAGCCACTCCAGGCTTGCTTCCGGGAAGCCAAGCTGCAAACGGAAGATTACCGAAAGAATACCACCCAGCAACGCCCAGAAAATTCCGGTGATCAGGAATTGCTTAGCAATTACTTTATGGTCCTGACTGAAAATATAGTTGGTCCAGAAATTACCTTCATGATGCTCATGCTCATCGGCATGTGTATCGTGGTGAACGTCTTGGTGTGTATGAACTGTTGTTGCCATCTCGTTAAAAATCTTAATTAGATCCTACTGCTGTTGCCTGCTTCGCTTCCTGCGATACTGGAATTCCGGCCTTTATCATTGCGGACTCTTTTAATCCGGCAGGAACATCCTTCATGTACTCCGGGTTGCCTTTCAACCAGGAATCCTGTGAAAGTTTCCAGCGCTCATAATCTTCCTGCGTATCGACAACCACAGGGAAGCGCATGGAGAAGTGACCTCTGCCGCAAATTTCTGTGCACGCCATTTCATAATTGAAGGCCTGGTCACCCAATTCATCCCGCATCTCCTGGGTTGTTTTGGTAGCGGTGAATTTAAAGTGTGTCGGCATTCCCGGCACTGCATCCATTTTCACACGGAAATGTGGTAAGAAAACACTGTGCAAAACATCCTTGGCACGTATCTTCAATAAAATTTCTTTATTGACAGGCAGATGCAGTTCTATTGATTTAAAATCATCGTGGGTCTTGCCATCCGTTAAATCAAGGCCGAATTCATTTGAAGCATCGATCAGTTTAAAGTTGACCTTACCGAGCTCTTTATCTTTGCCGGGGTAGCGTGCGGTCCATGCAAATTGTTGACCGATCAGTTCAATCACTTCCGCATTTTTAGATGCAGGCGCTGTAATGTCATTCCAGGCTCTTAATCCTGTGAATACCAATACTGCTAAAACGATACCCGGAATAATTGTCCAGGTTAACTCGAGGTAATGGTTATCCGGAAAGAAAGCTGCTTTACGCGCACTGTCGTATCTGTACTTGTAGATGAAAACAAACATGACAATACTAATGATGGCAAAGGCTACTACCGTTATGCCCATCGTGATCCAGAACAATTTATCCGTTTCCGCTCCATGCTCGGAAGCAAGCGGAAGGTTGTAGTCTTCAAAATATGTATAGGAGTACCAAAAGAACCCGGTCAGGCTGACAATGATAAACAGCAGGAAAAGTGTAGCGTGAACACCATTACCTTTTTCTACCCGGCTATCTTGCTCACCTTTAGCTACCGTCACCAGGCTGCCTACCCGAAAGATCAGGTACAGGATCGCCAGGACCAAAATAACACCAAGAACTATAATCGAATTCATCATAACGCTTTCTTCTTAGATATTAAATATTGTGATGAAGGCTTTCTTCCAGCATCGGGTGATTCTTTCCAAACAGTGGCATCTTCGATAAGCTTGTCAGCATGACTAATAGAAAGGCTGACATAAAGATCATCGCTGTTCCGATTTCAAGGAATCCAATTCCACCCTCATAATGCATAACTCCCGGAGTCACCATGTTGAAGAAATCCAACCAGTGACCAATAATCACAATCGGACAAACTACCTTCAGCATTGTGATGTGGCGCTTTGCATCACGTGTCATTAATAACAGAAACGGAAGCACAAAGTTTAAAAATAAGTTTGCAAAAAATATCCAGCTATACGGTGCGGTCTTCATCCTTTCGATGAAATAAACAGTCTCTTCCGGAATATTGGCATAGTAAATTAACAGGAATTGACTGAACCAGATGTACGTCCAGAAAATCGAGAATGCAAAAACAAATTTACCCAAGTCATGGATATGGTTTGCGTTCACCACTTTCAGATACCCCGCATCTTTCAGGCTAACTACCACAAAGGTGATAAATGCCAGTGCAGTTACCCACCAGCTGGCAAACATATACCAACCGAACATGGTGCTGAACCAGTGTGTATCGATGCTCATAATCCAATCCCACGCAGATACCGAAGAACTCACCGCAAAGAACAACAGAAACCATGTTGAAAGGCCTCTTGCCTTTAGCCAGTACTTTGTAGTAACTCCGCTTTCCAGATCTTCAGAAAGCATTTGCTTTTTGATCCAGGTGAAGAACAAATACCACATTCCGAAGAAGATAACCATTCGAGCAATGAAGAATGCCGGGAATGTTCCCTTATCTAAAGGCCAGTAGAAAAATCCACCTTTTCCATTTATGATTGGATCAAATCCTGCGCCTGCTTCATATAAGTCTGCGTGGGACCAGTGGAATAAATCTCCTTTTACCAAAAACCATAAGCCAAGCATAAGAACACCAGCAACCGGAATCCAACTTCCCATGGCTAACGGAATTCTCTTAAGTCCGGATGACCAACCAGCCTGCGCGGCATACTGAATGGCTACGAAGAATAAACCGATAATTCCAAGACCTGTAAAGAATACATTGTTCATCCACAGAGTTGTGTACAATCTTTTTAACCACGTAGGACTTTCATGATGTTCTCCTTCAGCGCCTTTATGCTCATCTGCCGCGGTTGCTTCCTCTTGTTCGTGCTGAAGACTTGCGGTCATTTTGTTGGTTTCCGCAACGGATGCATGCTCTTCTTTTTTTCCATGTTCAGCGCCTTCTTCGTGACCGCCAGATGTCATGGCAAGGAATAATCCAAGCCCAAAAACCAAAACTCCTGCAAGGAGAAAAATGAAGATTTTCTTCTTCAACTCTGGTTTAAAGATGTAACGTTCTTCCTGTATGTGTACTTCAGCTGCCATTGGATCGTAATTCGTTTATCTATTGATCAGTTGATCGACTTAAAAATTTATTTTGCGCCCTGTAAGGCTTTAACATAACGTGCAATCTTCCAGCGATCCTCCACCCTAATCTGAGAGCCGTGAGGCTGCATGAGCCCTTTGCCCATCGTGATCACGTGAAAAATGTGGCCTTCGCTTACACCTTTGATCGCGTCCCCCTTCAGGTTCGCAACACCGGCATACTTATCCGCTACCTTTCCATCGCCTTCGCCTTTCGCGCCATGGCAATGATCACAATATGTTTCGTACAATATTTTCCCATCTGCAAGGAATGCCTTATTGTTTGCTGTATCCAACGGACTTACCAGGGAAGAAGCAGCAAACTGCAAGCTGTCTTTTCCGAGACGGTAAGGCAGGTATCCATTCTTGTTCCGGCTAACGGTATTTGGAGCCGGCATCCGCATGTTCATGCGAGATGGGTTTAGCGAGTTTGAATTGTAGTGTTCCGCGTGATTCGAAAAGTTTGTTTCAGCCGAATCAAGTTTATAATCAATGGAGGTAAGCCAACGCCCGGCATCTTTATCTGTAATCTGGCTGTATGGTTCATACGCCACCGAGTGATACATGTTAGGAGCGTACTCCGTTCCTTGGTCTTCACCACCTGCACCGCAAGACGCCAGCAATGCTGTTCCTGCAAAACCGATGATCAATCTTTTAATAACCTGCATATTCAAAGACGTATATTATTCAAAACTTTTTTCGTTCACTTCAGAAGCTCCGCTGGATTTCAGCAAGCTTCTCAATTCATCTTTTGTCTTGCCAGAATTCAACGCAAGATCAATAGCCATCACGTGCTTGTCTTCCGTGCTGCGAAGATCAAACTGACGCGGCCACTTATAAGGCTTCATATCGCTGGCAATAAAGAATGTTCCAACCATTCCCAGGGCAGACAGGAGAACCGTTAATTCAAATGTTACTGGAATAAAAGGAGGAAGCGAGGCGAAGTTCTTTCCACCAATGATCATTGGCCAGTCGTAGCCCAGCATCCAGATTTGCATCAGGAGCGCTAACGATGTTCCGGTAAGGCCGAACAGAAATGCTGCAATTGGCAATTTGGTTCGCTTAATGCTAAGTGCAGTATCAATTCCGTGAACCGGATATGGTGAATACACCTCGTGAATTTTAACGCCATTGCCCCTCACGTTGCCGATACCTTTCAGCAAAACATCCTCATCGTCAAAAATTCCTACAATAAAATGCTTATCTGCGTCCATTTCTTATCAATTAATGAGTAGCGTTTTCTTTCTTTTCCAGCGATGATATTTTAACAATACTTTTTACCTCCGCCATGTTGATTACCGGGAAGAACTTGGCAAACAACAGGAAGGCAGTAAAGAAGAAACCAAACGTGAACAGGTACTCACCGATGTCATACATCGTAGGTGAGAACATGGTCCAGCTTGATGGAATATAATCTCGGTGGAGAGACGTAACGATGATCACAAAACGTTCGAACCACATACCGATGTTTACGATAATGGAAAGGACAAATGTTGCCACTAAGCTTGTTCTGATTTTCTTAATCCAGAACAGCTGGGGAGAAATAACGTTACAGGTCATCATAGACCAGTATGCCCACGCAAACGGACCTGATACACGATTATAGAATGCATAACCTTCGTATTCCACCCCTGAGTACCAGGCAATAAATAATTCTGTGATGTATGCGATACCCACGATCGAGCCGGTAACAATGATGATGATGTTCATCAATTCAATGTGGTAGATCGTGATGTAATCTTCTAGCTTGAATACTTTACGGGTAATGAGCAACAGCGTTAACACCATCGCGAAGCCCGAGAAGATCGCACCCGCAACGAAGTAAGGCGGGAAGATCGTTGTGTGCCAGCCGGGTATTACTGAGGTCGCAAAGTCCATGGATACAATCGTGTGAACGGAGAGTACCAGCGGTGTTGAAAGACCTGCAAGGATCAAGGCTACGGATTCATAGCGCATCCAGGTTGCAGCGCCACCCTGCCAGCCGAAGCTCAGGGTGTTGTAGATCTGAGCTCTCAATTTATTTCCTTGTACAACTGCACGGTCGCGGATAACAGCGAAGTCAGGGATAAGACCCATGTACCAGAATACTAATGACACGGTGAAGTATGTTGAGATCGCGAATACGTCCCACAACAACGGTGAGTTAAAGTTTGCCCAAAGTGAACCCCATGTATTTGGCAACGGGAATACCCAGTAAAATCCTAACCACAAACGGCCCATGTGTGCAAACGGGAACGTTGCAGCACAGATAACGGCAAAAATTGTCATCGCTTCCGCAGCGCGGTTGATAGACATCCGCCACTTCTGACGGAATAATAATAAGATCGCAGAGATCAATGTACCTGCGTGACCGATACCCACCCACCAAACGAAGTTTGTAATATCCCAGGCCCAGCCTACTGTTTTGTTAAGTCCCCAGACTCCGACACCTTCCCATAACAGGAAGCAAAGGCAGTAAAATCCATACGCCATTACGGCTACGGATATGGCCATTGCTATCCACCAGAGTTTTGTGGGTTTGTTCTCCACGTGTCGGGCAATATCGTGCGATACATCTTTTACGGTTTTACCGCCCGTAATTAAGGTCTCGCGAAGGGATGAAGCTACCTGCATATTCGTTTACTTCTATATCAATTAGTCAATACTTCTTTCAATCAATTAAGCACCCATTTGCTCCTTGTTTCTCACTTTCGAGAGATACCAGATGTTTGGCTTCACGCCAATTTCTTCCAATACCTGATACGCACGCGGGTTATCCGTGATCTTATCCACACGATGAGGATGTGCTTCATCCATCGGACGGATTTTTAACAATTTTGAAATTTTGCTTTCCGGATTGTTTACGTCTCCGAATACAATCGCTCCGGTAGAGCAGGCAGCCTGACAAGCCGTTACTACTTCACCGTCTTGTAAAGGTCTTCTTTCTTTCTTGGCGCCAAGCTTGCCATTCTGAATACGCTGTACGCAGAATGAGCATTTCTCCATCACACCGCGTGAACGAACAGTTACATCCGGATTCAATACCATCTTACCAAGGTCGGTGTTCATCGCAGGGTTAACCTCTGCAAACTGCTCGTTGTCGTGATACTTGAACCAGTTGAAACGTCTTACTTTATACGGACAGTTGTTCGCGCAATAGCGGGTTCCGATACAACGGTTATAGGCCATTTGGTTCAGACCTTCTGTGCTGTGCGTTGTTGCCGCAACCGGACAAACCGTTTCGCATGGTGCGTTGTTACAGTGCTGGCAAAGCATTGGCTGGAACACTACTTCAGGATTTTCCGCTGCTTCTTCGGCCTGCTTCCAACCCCAGCTTTCAGGAGCTTTTGCGCTTGCATAGTAACGGTCGATCCGTAACCAATGCATCTCGCGTCTGTTAATAACTTCCTGGCGGCCTACCAATGAAACGTTGTTCTCAACGTTACAGGCTACCACGCAGGCAGCGCAACCTGTACATGTGTTCAGGTCAATGGCCATTCCCCAATGGTGATTCTTGTACTCGTGGCCTTTCCACATCGACAACTCACCCGGTTTTACTTTATGATCTTCCTGATCGCGCCATGTACTTACGGCAGGTTGATAGCTGCGTTTCCAATCCTTCTGTTGGAATTCAGTTAACACAGTTTCCTGGATAACCGTCTGGCGACCCATGTAGGTTTGATGCGTTTGTGTTGTGGCGATCTGGTATGTCTCATCCAGAAGCTTAAAGTCAGCGCTTCCGCTAAAGCTCAATGAACCATTTACGGTCGTTGCAAACGGATAAGCGTTAATACCGCCAACACTCTCCGCAACTTTTCCCACGGATTTAGCACGACCGTATCCTAACGGAATACCAAGCGTTCCCTGAGTCTGACCTGGTTGAACCAATATTGGCAGTTTTACTTCCTTACCATTAATGGTAATTGAAGCGTACTGAGTTTTTGCTTCTTTGAAATTGATGCTGGCAGCATCCTTTGGAGACATCGTTACATAGTGATCCCAAACTGCTTTTGTAATAGGATCCGGAAGCTCTTGTAATAACGGGTTGTTTGCCTGAGAGCCGTTACCAACGGTACCATTCTCATACGCAACAAATTCCCATGTTGCTGACTTATAGTTCGTGGCAATCGCATCAGCGGCTGCACTGACATTTCCGCCAAACGATAACGTTGCTACAGCGCCTGGTGTTTCAAGAACGCCATCGTACAAGCACTTGTCCCACCATGCCTGGAAGTTGCCACCTGTAAAGAATCGGTTCTTCCAGTTATTTTTTAAAATCTCGAAATAATCAACATTCGTTTCACCGGCCCACACAAGTAAGCTTTCCTGCGCAGCACGTGATTTGAAGATAGGGGTAATTGCAGGTTGAGCGATACTGTAATATCCTGGTTTAGGCTCAGCATCATTCCATGCTTCAAGATAGTGATGATCCGGAGCGATGAACTCAGCAAGTGCTGCTGTTTCATCCTCTTTATAAGAAGTAGAGATTTTTACGCCTACTTTCGTCAATCCCTCTGCAAGGTTTGCACCCATCGGGTGGTCGTAAACAGGGTTACAGCCGTAGAAGATTACTGCTGCAATACTTCCCGCCTCAGCATCCTTAATGAAGGTCGCCATCGCCTCATCGTTACCCTGGCGGAAATTCACCGGAGTTCCGAGAATGGTTGAGCCGTAGCTTCCGAGCATATCATTGATGCCGTTCACAACTACCTGAATCGCCTTATCATTTGATCCGGCAACTACAAGTGCTTTGCCTCTGCTTGCCCAAAGATCTTCAGCAGCTTTTGCAAGATAGGTCTTGTCCACGCCACCGCTTACAGCTGCTCTACCGGCTTTTGCAGCAATTAAATTGTACAGCTGAATGGCAACAGCCCCTTCCTCTGACGGTTTAATTTGCGATCTATAGTCAGCGTTTGCGCCAGTCAGTGAAAGAATTGTTTCAAACTGATAGTGCCGCGACATATCTTTTTTCTCTTCGCTCACTTCGCGGCCCTGGGCATACTGCTTGGTCGCTTCAATCGGTGATGTGCCTGACGTAAGGAAGTCTGATGCAATGCTCACGATCACATTCGCTTTGCTGTAATCGTAAGAAGGGATCATGGCGGTGCCAAATGACTCTTCGTTTGCTTTTAACGTACCGTAAGCGGATACCTGATCATACACAATATGCTGTGCAGATGGGTATTTCGCTTTGAATTTCTCGATTGTTGCTTTTGTGCTTGGACTGAGGATCGTGTTGCTGACGATTGCAATTTTGCCTCCGCTGATTGAAACACTGTTCAGCTTTTCAATCACTTGCTTATCGAGATCTTCCCATGTTGTTTTGCTGTTAGCAGCCTTTGGCCACCGTAAGCGGGAGTTGTCATATAAAGAAAGAACAGAAGCTTCAACTTGTGCAGAAGTTCCGCCCTTTGTTATACTTGATAAAGCGTTACCATCTACTTTTATCGGACGGCCTTCACGAACTTTTACTACGATGCTGCAATAGTCGCCACCGTTGGTGTACGTTGAAGCATAATAGTTAGCTACGCTTGGATCAACATCCACAGGCTTGTTTACATATGGAATAGCTTTGCGGATGGGCGCTTCGCAGGCAGCCAATGCTGCGGCCGACATCCCGAAGCCCATCATTTTCAAAAAGTCTCTGCGTGAGTGACCGAGATCCTCTTCCGGAGCCTGCCCGAACTCATTGTTTGCATTTTTTACAAACTCA
>Ga0075156_10000603_pt1 | contig 18563 bp, 15 predicted proteins | sample JI81AbrownDNA_FD_70966 | JGI IMG/M metagenome (GOLD analysis project Ga0075156, IMG submission 70966) | Wastewater effluent complex algal communities from Wisconsin, to seasonally profile nutrient transformation and Carbon sequestration -... | ecosystem: Engineered > WWTP > Effluent > Algae...
TTTGAGATACAGAGACTGAAGAAATCAGATGTTAAAAAGATGCGGAAATTGAATGAAGTTTTTGCGTTTGCGTTTGAGGATATGGATACTCATTTAGGTAAACCCTCTAGTGATACTTACCTCCGTTCTCTTTTGAAGAAATCAGATTTCATTGCTCTGATCGCGATAATTGAGGAGGAAGTAGTTGGTGGTCTGGTTGCTTACGTCCTCGAAAAATATGAACAGGAAAGATCGGAAGTTTATCTTTATGATTTGGCAGTTTCTGAAAAGTATCGAAGACAAGGAATCGCCCGATCATTGATACTTTCTTTAAAAAAAATTGCCTTAGAGATTGGATCGTATGTAATTTTTGTCCAGGCCGATCGTGAGGATGAACCAGCTATACAATTCTATCGATCTCTTGGTAACCAAGAGGAACCGCTTCATTTTGATATTTTAATTTAAGCTACGGGCAATTGCTCTCGCCACTTTTGTTCCGTCTATTGCAGCGGATACAATCCCACCAGCATACCCTGCGCCTTCACCACATGGATATAGACCTTTTATCTGTACATGTTCGTATGTATCAACGTCTCTAGGAATTTTCACTGGCGACGAAGTTCTAGTTTCTGGCGCATGAACAACCGCATCGTTTGTAAGATATCCTTTCATCGACTTATCAAATTCTTTAAACCCTCGGATGAGAGAATCATGAATTAGTTTTGGAAGTAAATCTTTTAAAGGGACGGAAACAATACCAGGTGAATAGGAAGTTTTTGGCAAATCCGTCGATAACTTTCCGTCTACAAAATCTTTGAGTCGTTGGGCAGGTGCAGTTTGAGTTTTTCCGCCTAATTCCCAGGCTTTCGTTTCAATTGATTTTTGAAATTCCATCGCAGCGAGTGGACCAAAAGACTGGAAAGGTACAAAGTCATCTGATTTCAATTCGACAACGATTCCCGAATTGGCAGTCGGTCTGGCACGGGCAGAGGAGGACCAGCCATTCGTGACAATCTCACCTGGTTTTGTCGCACATGGTGCAATGACACCGCCGGGACACATACAAAAAGAATAAACACCACGATCTCCAATTTGTTTCACCACATTATAGGGAGAAGGCGGTAAATATGGACTGCGTATATCACATTTGTATTGGATCCGATCAATCAAACTTTGTGCATGTTCCACTCGAACTCCAACCGCAATCGGTTTCATTTCGATTTTAATTTTCTTGTCTACTAATAGTTCAAAGACATCGCGAGCTGAATGACCTGTGGCAAGTATTACTTGTTTACAGTGCAAACTTAGTCCATTGTTGGTTTTTAAGCCAGTGATTTGATTTCCTGTGAGTATAAAATCGATGACTCGAGTATTGAAGTGAACTTCACCGCCAGAGGATATTATGTATTCACGAATTTTGCGTATAATGTCTGGCAATTTGTTTGTGCCTATGTGCGGATGAGCATCGATTAAGATTTCTTCCGTAGCGCCGAATTTTACTAATATCTCGAGAATTTCGGAAACATTCCCTCTCTTTTTCGATCTCGTATATAATTTTCCATCGGAGTAGGTCCCTGCACCCCCTTCCCCAAAACAGTAGTTAGAGTCTTCATTTACAATATGATGGACATTAATACCTCGTAAATCTTGGACTCTTTCCTTAACATCCTTTCCTCTTTCTAAGACGATAGGCTTCAATCCTTGATTAATGAGCTCTAATGAAGCAAATAACCCAGCAGGACCTGCGCCGATTACAAACACTTCCGTTTTGTCTCGAACATTTTTAATGGGCAAAGATGAATAAGTTTTGGGTATAAAATCTTCATCAATGAAGACATTGACTGTCAGATTATAATAGATAATTTTTTGTCTTGCGTCGATGGACTTATGTAAAATTTGAATGTACCGAATAGAAGTAGATTTAATCTTTAACTCTTTCGCTAAAAATTTTTGTAGTTCTTCTGATTGTCCTGCGATTTCAGGAAGAACACGTAATTGTAATTCTTTTATCATTCTGTTTCTTTAATCCAAGGGACATTTTTTATATCCCCCTTCCTTTATCTGCAATTTTAAACTGTCTAATGGCTAAAGTAATGGATGCGATCGATAGAACAAAGTATTATATCCCTTCAAAATTTCAGATGGTAAAAGAAGTTTTGGGTATTTTAGAGGCAGGTAAGTTGGTATTCGATATGCCCAATCTGTTAAAATGCCAGAAGGGTGATGGTACCAGAATCATTGTATTGCCTGGTTTTGCGACGGACGATATTTTTACATTTCCCCTAAGAAAATTTTTAGAAAATATCGGTTACAAGCCAGAAGGATGGGGTCTTGGCAATAACCATGGTGATGTGCCGGTTTTACTTGATTTAATGAATCAGAAGATAAGAGAAATGGTAAAGGAAAACCAAGAAAAAATCATTCTGATCGGTTGGAGTTTAGGAGGATATTTAGCTAGGGAGACTGCACGAGATAACCAGGATATTGTGAAACAAGTCATCACGTTAGGTTCTCCGATCATAGGAGGACCTAAATATACATCCATTGCCGATATTTACAGTAAACGCCACAATGTTAATATAGACCAATTGGAGAAAGAGATTGACGAAAGATTCAATAATCCACTTAAGATGCCAATATTTTCAATTTATTCCAAAAATGACAATGTTGTTAGTTGGCAGGCTTGTATCGATCTATACTCACCGAATGTGATCAATCAGGAAATAGATGCAACGCATATAGGACTGATTGCAAATTCTGAAGCGTATTCTTATATATCCAAATTCCTGGCAATGACGCACTGACTTAAACCATCTCACAAAATCCCTTTTCAGATCGAATTCGAAGAATCCATTCTTTTAAATACGGAAAGGGATCCAAACTAAAACCACCTTCGTTAGCGACGTGAGTATAGGCGAAAAGCGAAATATCAGCCACGCTGAATCGATCCCCGACTAGGTAGTCAGTTTTTGACAATTGCTCTTCCATAACTTTTAATGCTTTCACTCCTCCAATTTGTTTTGCCTTGTATTCATCCATTCTTTCCGGTGGAAGACCAAGGTATTTATTGATAAATCGAGCCACAGCAATATATGGTTCATGACTGTATTGTTCAAAAAATTGCCATTGTAGTACTTTATAATAATTAAATTGATTCTTTGGAATGAGATCCGAGTCATGAGCCAAATAATTTAAAATAGCATTCGACTCCGAAAGCACGCGTCCGTCGTCAAGTTCCAAAAGAGGAATCTTTCCATTTGGATTTTTTTCTAAAAAGGAGACTGACTTAGTATCTCCTTTCATAATATCCATAGGAACCCATTCATGAGTAATATTTAATATAGAACATACAAGAGTTATTTTATAACAGTTTCCAGAGGAACGATCTCCATAGATTTTCATGGTTATTTTTTATCTATATCCAGCTGCCTGTAAAGAAAATAAGTGAGCGTATCTGCCATTCAATTGAATTAATTCCGCATGTGTGCCGTTTTCCAAAATCTTACCACCGGCAATGACGATGATCTGATCGGCCATGCGAACAGTTGAAAATCGATGAGAAATTAGAACCACCATCTGGTTCTCTGTTAATTCACGAAAATGATTAAAAACATTCATTTCGGCCTCTGCATCCATCGCAGAAGTAGGTTCATCAAGCACAAGAATGTCTGCACCTGTTCTCATAAAGGCACGAGAGAGAGCTATTTTTTGCCATTGGCCTCCAGATAATTCCTGACCGCCTTTAAACCACTTACCTAATTGGGTTTTGAATGCATCCTTCATTAGCAGGATGAATGGTTTCGCCATTCCCTTCTCAGAGGCTTCTTCCCATTTCTTTTCATCTAACATGTTTTCCACATCACCGACACCCACATTCTCACCAACGGTAAATTGATATTGAACGAAATTTTGAAAAATAACTCCTGTTCTCTTTCTTAAAGTATCTACATCCCAGTCTTTTAAATCAACACCATCCAATAGAATTCTTCCCGAAGTGGGTTCATAAAGTCGAGTTAGAAGTTTGATGAGTGTGGTTTTTCCAGATCCATTTTCACCTACGATAGCCAATTTTTGGCCAGGTTTTATATGTATAGAAATATCTTTTAATACAGGTTGTTCGCTACCAGGATAGATAAAACTCACTGATTCAAATCGAATTCCATCCTGAATTTTACCTTCGGTAACAATTCCAGTTTTTTTATTTACTTCGATGCCAAGAAATTCATATAAATTCGCTAAGTAGAGATTGTCTTCATACATTCCACCTATCGAAGATAAAGCGGAAGCAAAAGTAGATTGGCCTTGACGAAACAATATGAGATACATTGTCATTTCGCCTAAAGTGATCCTACCATCGATAGCTACGATTACCATCCAAACGTACGCACCATAAAATGCGAAACTTCCAAAAAGCCCAAGAACATATCCCCAAAAGCCTTTTTTGATCGTGAGATCTCTGTCCTCGGCATACAGTTTATCGAAGATAGACTTATATCTTTTTAATAACATATCGCCTAATTGGAACAATTTTACTTCTTTTGCATGGTCTTCTCTTGCTATCAAAGTTTCTAAATAAATTTGTTGTCTTGTTTCGGGCGAACGCCATCTAAATAATCGAAAAGCATGTTCTGAAAATCTAGTCTCCGCAAGGAAAGACGGCAGAGTGGCAATCACAAGAACTAAAACTGCCCATACAGAGAACTGAATCAATAAACCAGTAAACGTAATTAAAGTTAATGCAGATTGAGTAATCGAAAAAATACGTGTAACAAGAGAAAGTGGACGACTAGAGGCTTGGGTCCTTGCTTGCGTCATTTTGTCGTAAAATTCGGAATCTTCAAAGTGAGATAATTCCAGAGTTAATGCCTTTTCTAATATAATTACATTTACTTTTTGGCCTAGTTGGACACGAAGTAGCGACTGACAAACAAAAGTAATTTTTTGAGAAGCGGCGTAAAAAATAATCACGAGAGCTTCAATACCGACGAAAAAAAGAGCCTGCTCCTTGTCATAAAGGTTTCCAGATTTTGTAGCTAGGATAACAAAATCCACGATCACTTTTCCGACATAAGCTATAATCGCAGGAAACAATCCGTTCACAATTGTCACCAAACAAAGAGTAACTGTAAGTGGCTTGCTTGTCGACCAGAGGAGACTCAAAGCCTTGCCAACATACTGAAAGACAGAAAGAGATTTTAACATTTTTATCAGAATTTTAGCAATATATTATTGCTTGGATGGAGGGAATTGGATATAAATCTTTCATGCGTTTTTTCAGATCATTACTTTTCATCTGCGTCTTTCTTTTTCTTCCGATTTCATTTTTAGGTGCTCAACCTAAAACATTAGACTGGGATCAAATCTCTGTCGATGCATTTCTCGATGAAGAGGGAAATCTTGATGTCTTGGAATCACAAAAGATACGGTTTACCGGAGATTGGAACGGTGCGTATCGAAGATTCGATGTCGGTTGGGGTCAAAAGATCAAATTTCTTGGAGTTGAGAAAAAAAATTCTGATGGGAAATGGATACCTTTGCAATCCCGAGATACTATCTTTGTGGATTCCTATCTTTATGATCCCTTAAAATATGAAGTGAAATGGCGCTCGCGTGAGACAGATGATCCTCCGTTTAACAATGATGTTCTGGAATATCGAATTCACTTAAGATACGCAAATATTTTAAAAAAAAAGGGGGAAAGTCAATTTCGTCTGGAACATGATTTTAGTTTCTCTGATCGGAACGGAAGGATTGGTTCGATGGATGTTCATCTAAAATTAGATGAAAAATGGAAGGTTGTAGGACGTGATGACTCGGACTTGACATTCCTCTCCTCTGCCGGACTTTCACCCGAGGAAAAAATGGTCGTGCGTCTGGATTTAAACTTCTCTGGAAAGAGTTTGGAAAAATTAACTCCCGGCATCGAATGGATCTATTTCCTCAGATTCTTAAGCATAGTATCTCTAATTGTCGTATTAGGCGGTATTAATTTTTTACTATACCTTTACGCTAAAAAAATAGGCGTTATGGATGAACCAAAACGAATAACATCCTGGAAAGAATTTAAGGAGCTATTAGGCGATTCGAAACCAGAGTTTATCGCCATTCTTGCAGAGTCCGGTGTGACAGAAACTTGGATGACCAGACTTATTTTCGAACGAAAACTTCAGTGTGAAAAAACTAGCGATGGAAAAATGATACTACGTAAACTCGTAACAACGGAATCTTTTTCCGAAACCGATCAAAAAATCATCAAATACTTGTTTGTTGTCAATGATACAGTCGTAAATTCCGGTCAGATTAAAGAACATTACAAATCCAAAAAGACCAGTTACTCTTTAAAATCGGATATTGAGCTTTATTATGAAATGGAAATGGATCGTTTAGGTTTTACTGTCCCTCGAAATTCACTGGTTGAGAAGTGTACAGGTTATGTCATGGACAAAATATTTTCAAATTCTTTCTTTTCACTCCTCTTTATCTTTCTTTTTGGAGCCTTCTATCTCTTTATTCTATCAGATCCTTTAAATGAAAATGGTGTTAGTTTTGCAAGATTTATAGTTTCTTTTCTCTCTGTAATTTTTACCATTTTTGGGATTTCTTTTATAGAAGATGTACATTATGGATTTTACGATTTAAAATTGTATCGGACGAAATATTTTTATTCTAGGTTTGGGAGGTCTTTGATCCCTGGTATAATTTTACTTTCTTTTTATGTCTGGAGTTTGGAAATTTCGGATAACTTTTTTCTTTTACTACTTGGTATATTTTCTTTTATCAGTTTACAACATATTGTCCGCCTTGCACCTCACACTCACATTAAACAAATACAATCGTCTCTCCAAGCATTGGCTCTAAAGAATTTTTTAGAGCATAAATTATTATCGAATGAGAAATGTGACATACCTCTTACCTATTCGCCTCTCATTCCCGCGTTAGATTTATCTTTCACCTTACGATATCGGAAAGAAAATCTTAATCTTGATGATACAGCTTATTTGCTTCCTGAAAATTACCAAACAAATATCGAAATCGATATAGAAAATCAGACAGGGCCCGTTACCATAAGTTCTACTTTATCCTCTGGAACTTTAGGTAGCACTAGTTCCTTCGCAGCGTCGGGAGGAGAATTCGGAGGTGGCGGATCTAGCGCTAGCTGGTCAGATATGGAAAGCTTTTCATCTTCTTCTAGTTACACGACACCTAGTTCCAGTTCTTCGTCTTCGGGTTCTAGTAGCTCTGGAGGTGGTGGAGGCGGTGGCTGGTAAAAAAATGGGCGCCTCGCTTACGCGACCGCGCTCCCCGCTACAATCTTTGCTCTGCAAAGGATTTTCGCTCAGATCGCTGGCGCTTCTTTGTACAATCTGAAAAAATACATCTCTGCAAATGCTTTTATCAAAAGTGTTAAAATCGGACCCGCGATCGGAAATTTTATCATTAAGACGATTGCTCCGAAGTAAAAAACGAGAAAAAGAAAATAAACGGCACCAGCAGAATCTGAAAGATCATTTTTCTTTGAGTCTCCACCAGTCATATTCTGATACGCTTTTACCATCAGTTTGAATCGATTGTTTTTAATAATCGCGGGCGTTCCCAAGGCAAGCCAAGCGAGAGAATTATTTTGATTTTTGTATTCCGCATATTGAAAGAAATGAATTAATTTCGGAAGGTAACGATACATTGTAAATAGAAACATCGCCCAAATGAAATACTGTTCTTTTGCACTTAAGGAATCATATAGTTTTAGAAAAGTAAAATTGGCCTCCATACCACCTGTATTCGCAACGCTCAAAAATAATTCGATCATCAAATAGAAAAAGAAATTAAAACCAATGATTATGAGAATGATGCAAATTATGGCAGTAAGGAGAATCGCTCCAAAAAATGTAATGAAAAGTAGATAGAATATTTTTCCGATTGGATTTTCTGGGGCATTCAAATCAGCAAGTCCCATTTCTTTTGATTGTTGGTATGCGGTATAAATCGCTGTTGCTGTTAAGCGAACAAGACCATAACCGAAAACAAAATATAACTCTGGATAAAGCGGTAACATGATATTTCTGGGATCGGCTGAAAACAGAAGTAGGCCACTCAATGGAGCCAGATCTGCAAAAAAATCAGACCATTCTCTCCTCGTCCAGGGAAGAAGGCTAAGTAAAAAAGATTTCATGATTCAATGAATCTAATAAAATGCAAAATAGAGGCAATTCCGATTTTCAGCCTAGGAGAGAATTACGACTCTGCTCACAATCAGTTATTTTCCAGATAAATCCATCTAAAATATAATGTGTGAGTTGGGGAAGTGTTAACAAAGGTACAATCAAACTCAAAGTATCATGGTTTTGAATCTCAGGCAACCATGCGAATAAATTAAAAAATTCTAAGCGCTCACGCCAGACGATACCGGCCCACAATCCTTCTTCCAAATAAGCTAAAAGAAGCAAAAGGAAAAAGAATAAAGGAATTGTCTGGCGAGAAAAAAAATATTTATAATCTATATTGGCAAAGGCTATCAGTTTTTCTTCCTTATGTGATTCTCGGAATCCAAATAACCAAACTAAGGCGATATAAGGAATTCCATGTGTAATCACGTTTGTGATCGTAAAAGACAAATCATCATTCGTGAATACTATCCCGACATACCAAGATAAGGCTGTACCTAGAATGATTAAATTTTTTGGTAAATTGAACGATAGAGTTTTGATTGTGTGGAAAATTTCTTTGATTATATAAATGAGGATGCAGAAACAATAAAAGAATAAAAGCAAAGAGGTTAGAATTTGAGGAATTCCTCTAATAAAATCACCGTAAATAAACCATTGAAAGTTTCGGGGAAGATGGGTATGCCAATAAGCAATCGGAAAAACCATAGTCATATAAATCAGTAGACTATCGATTCCTCTGGACCATGGAGAAAGAGATTCCTTTCGAGAATACAATCGCATAAATCCATACTGCTGTCGAATGAAATGAAATACTGCCAGGTAGGCAAGCAGTCTCCAAAAGTACAAAGCGTTAAACGAATAGATTAGTATCCCAAAGATAAAACTTATAGATGGAACTAACGTAAATAAGGTTTTATTTTTGAAAAATTCTTTTTTATGGAAATAGGTGCGAAAGAGCGAGCTGTAAACGTGAGAAACGTCAATTCCGAGGATCAGAACCACCCAACCCCAGGTTGGAATTTCAGTTAGATTGGTTAATTGATTAGAAAAACACAAAACGAAGATCACCGCGAAAAAGGAAGGAGAAATGATAAACAGAAGATCAAAGGTTCTACTCAAAAGCCATTGGTTGCCCATTCTTAGTTTCATTTTTTCCTTATGTCTAAGTTGGTTTTTAATACTATACTTTTCGTAAAATTTTTTTAGCCGCTTCGCAACCGCGATATTGTGCTTCTTCGAAGATAGAAATTCCGCTCATCTCCGAATGTGCAAATTCGATTCCCTGGAAATTCTGAAGTAGTTTCCGTCGATTCTTACTCCATAAAAAATTGATTCCTGGACTTACCATTCCATGCCCCCAAATCCAAAGATCAATATAGAGTAAATCCTGGATGATTCCAGGGTGAATATTTTCTAAATCGGGCAGTATGATGGAAAGCCACTCCTCGTATGTCCGCTCCTGTGCCATTTTTCGAGCAGATTGAGGATCCTGTTCGTCGAGAGGAAGATAATAAGTAATCACACACTCATTTCGATGTGTCGTTAAGTCTTGATGATTGGCAACGATATAACCTAGTGAACGACTATAAAAACTAACATTGTCCCAAGCCAGAGTTACACCATTTCCGCGAGGTTTTTGTTTCAAAGTGATATTTGCGACCATCCAAGGTGTCCTGCGGGAATCTAAGGTTAGTGATTCGTTAAAATCTTTGATGATGTGTTTTGCCGTAAAACGGGGAGCCGCGTAAATCAAATGATTGGCTTTGTATCGAACAAATGAATTGTATTTTGAATTGAAAATGTCGATTTGATATTGTTTTTGATTGTCCACCTCTATATGATAGACTAGGGACTCAGTCTGGATTTTCGTTTTTAAGATTTCTTTCATTTTGTTTACTAAAAAACCATTTCCTTCCGGCCAGGTAAGGACTGTTTGTGGATCAGCATTGAAAGCTCTTGAGGCACGGGAAGAAAAATAATGCAAACCCGCCCAGGCAGAAACTTCTTTCATCGGTGTGCCGAAATCATCCCGACAACAATAATCGACATACCAATTTAAATGTGTCGAATTCCAACCCATCGATTTCATAAACTCGAACATAGAGATCCGATCTAGTTTTAAAAATTCAGGATCACGAGAACTGAATTCCATAGGAATGACAAATGCATATTTTCCATCATTGCCTTTTTTATTTTTTAGCATGTCGATGAGAGAAAAAAATTCATTGTACTGTTTTTTCTCTTCTGGTTGTATTCCTCTAACGGGTATTAAACCCTCTTGCCAATTTCCTTGAAAATACAATCTTTCATGGGGATCAGCACATAAATAATATTCGTTATAAACGGGAAGCTTGTTTTGATATCCAGTGATGATCCCGATGTCTTCAAAAAATTCTCTCACGTATTTCGCTTCTGTACCAGGCAACGGTACATAGTGTGCACCAAAAGGATATTTACTAATTGTATTTTCTCCGGATTTAGAATTTCCACCAACATCGGAATCCAGTTCAAAAAGAATAAAATCTGAATAATTCTTTTTGTTAAAAAACCAACCAGCGGAAAGACCTGCGATTCCTCCACCGACAATAACTGTATCAATGGAGACTTCTTTTGTCGGACTTTGAATATTTTTTTTTAATAGACGATGGCCTGCGTTAAAATTTCCACCGGAGATTTTTCCTGGAACTTGTATCGTTTTTGTTTTTTGATATTTTTTAAACCCTAAATATGAAATTAACAATGATAAGCTGGATATTCCTATAAGCTTTAAAAAAGATTTTCGATCCTGAGTCATAGATTGTTACTTCTAAAAATATGCCTCAATGGACGTATTCATCCCATTCTTCTTCGAATAAGCGAACAAGAATTTGGTTGTTAAGCTTATTGATTTCATTGGATTTAACGATCATATCTTCTGGAAATACTTGTAACGTTTTTGAAACTTCTGCATCTATATATTTTAGCTGAGGTGGAAAGGAAGTTGGCGGAGTAAAATTTTGATTCGAAATTAATATATAACCCCAATCCCCGAAGGCCGGAACATAAACATGATACGGATGTGTGATAAATCCCACTGATCGTAAAGTATGCTCAACGCACCAAAATGATTTTTTCGCTACGTAAGGAGAGGTGCTTTGAATGACCCCGATTCCATCATCGGTTAATTTCTTTTTTAGTAATTTATAAAAGGTATTTGTATAGAGTTTTCCGACTGAGAAGTTTCCTGGATCTGGAAAATCAACAACGATGAAGTCAAACTTGGTTTCGTTTTCCCTTAACCAAAGAAAAGCATCTTCGTTAAAAATTTTCACTTTTGCCGAGTTTAGAGAATTCTCATTTAGAATTTTTAAGGTTTCGTTTGTCGAAAATAGGTCAGTGATTTCAGAATCTAAATCAACAAGAAAAATTTCTTCGACGCTAGAATATTTAAGGATTTCTCGAACAGCAAGTCCGTCACCACCACCTAACACCAATACTCTTTTTGGATGATTCAGGCTTGCGAGTCCAAAGTGGACCAAAGATTCATGGTATCTGTATTCATCTCGGGAACTGAATTGTAAGTTTCCGTTTAAAAATAATCTGAGATCATTGCCCGTTTTGGTTAGAACAATTCTTTGGTATTTCGAATGTTTTGAATAAATGATTTTATCTTGGTAACTGGATGTTTCCGCAAAACTTAGAATTCTTTCGGAGTAAACAAATCCTGCTAAAAGAAAAATTAATCCAACGAACATCGCCATCTTATGAGTTTTGACCCAAGGAATCTCCCTTTGAAATAAATACAAAGTCCAAATTCCAGTAAGTACATTTAAAATGCCAAAAAGAAATCCGGTTCGAATGAGACCTAAATGGGGGACAAGCATTAAAGGAAATAGGATCGAAGCGAAAAGAGCACCGATATAATCAAAGGTAAAAACTTTCGAAATCAGATCGCTAAACTCGAAATGAGTTTTCAGGATTCGCATCATGAGAGGAATTTCTAAACCGACAAGTATACCTGTGATGGAAACCAAAAAATAAAGCAGTAAACGAAAGGAAGAAACATACTCAAAGGATAAAAACAAGATGGCGGCGGAAAATCCACCAACGAGTCCAATGAGAAGTTCCACACGAACGAATACTCCAATTAAATTTTTATTTACATATTTTGACAAATAGGAACCAACTCCCATTGCAAAGAGGTAACAGCCTATGACTGTAGAAAATTGTGTAATCGAGTCGCCGAGTAAATAACTAGCTAAGGATCCTGCAATGAGTTCATACACGAGTCCACAAGTCGAAATAACAAAAACAGAGAATAAAAGAACATAGGTCATTCTCTGGGAGTCAGTTAACTATGAATAGCTGCTGCGATGATAATGGACATTCCTATGATCATACCTGCGGCTGTAATTGCCAAAGGAATATTATTCTTTTCACCTATTTCCACCCAGAGTTTCCCAGGTGTCATTCGATCAAATACGTAAAAGGAAAAACTGAGTACTAAGAGTCCGATCCCTGAATAAAGAAAGGCATTAAAAACGTTTTTTAAACTGATAAAATCCATCATGGTTTGCTCCAAAAATTTATTTATGATATGTACTTCGTCCTGCCGGACCCCAACTTCCCGAATCGAATAAACTGAAGAGACTAAAATTCATATATCCTGTCAACAAGAGATAAAAACAAAGAATACATCCGTAGATAAGAAATTGAAACGGTTTCAATTTTAATCCTCCTCGCTTGAGTTATATGGAGAATAATCACTTTCAGACCAGCGCCCCGATTCAAAAGAATGCCTTCTCCATAAGATTACAATGGGAAAAAGTGAAAGAAGTATAAGAGAGAGGATAAAATTGGACCAGATGGTTGCACCTGTTTTTACTTCGATTGTTACTATGACGGGTGGAGATTCAGAATTCCAGGAGGGGATAGAAGAGTCTGCGTTCTCATTGCGAAGAAGATTGGGACCTGAGGCCTCGATATTTAAGTGATACCTTCCCTTCGGAATGGCAGTTATTATTTTTTCTGTGGTTTCGCTCCCTTCACTCCAGTGTCCATCACTGTCATAACCTGAATAGTATTCAATGCCTTCTTCAAACTCTATAGAATCCCCGGTATCATCATTAATTAACTCAACCTGTAACTCAAGCCAGCTATCATTTAACGGAGTATGAAAGTTTAATCTTAAATTTGTTTCCTTCTCGTTAACTTCGAAAGATTGTGAAACTTTGGTTTTCTCTATGTCGTTACTTCTAAACTCAATTTTAGATGAATAAATGATATCGCTATCGGGAATCAAAAAAAAATACAATTGAATGCAGGTTAATGTTATTAAAAATAATTTCCAATATTTTGTAATTTTTTGGGTCAAATCTAAGTTATATGGAGAAGGCTGGTTCGGTGCAATGCCTACTTGATTCGGCATTATTTTTTTAATACTAAAAGCATCTCTAATCAGATTTGCATTTATATAAGATCCGATAGACCAGTTGACCTCGTCTTCACTTCGTTCAATGCTTAAGATTTCAGGCGGTGCAATAAATTCGATAAGGTCAACTTTCTCTCCAATTCTGATCTGCCAGTAAAATTCTCCGATCACAAAGGAAATTGTTGCTGTACCTTTATTAAAAAGACTATAGACGGTATTTTTATAAGTTATGTTTGACGAATTAAAAACTCGATCCGATTCAGGTTTATCTTTAATTGTTTTAACAAAACTCCAATGGCCTCCATATTCGGTTAACCAACGAAAACCCTGCATTGGATTAAAGAGAAGGTATTCACTCCAGGTATATTTTCCTGATTGGTCTTTTCTTTCCATATAACCAATGTTTTCCCAAAGCGTTCCAAAAAGATTTCCACGATCACCAAGTTCAATGATTTGTTTTTTCCTTTTTTTGTTGGTGAATGTTTCAATGACGATATAATTTTCGTTCGAAGTATCGATTATGGAGGAGCAATAACTACAAACAACATTTAACGAAGAACCTATTGCTCGAATCGTGACTGAACCTCCGCAGGATGGGCAGCTAAACGTTTTTACGTAAGGAGATTTCTTCTGTTCCGTCATCCTTACCATCCTTCCAGTTGACGTAAATTTCCTAACTGTAAACTCTCGAACTCGACATAAGAACCCAAAAAAAGATGGGATTCATTCTCACCATAATCAAAATTCGCAAAATCATTATTAGATGAAACTAAGTCGATGGAAGTAGATTTTCGGCCAATCTCAGCTTGGAATGGTAATTCTCCTTCACTTCCATTACAAACGATTTGTTTGATATCATCTACGAGAAAAAGAATTTGATCGATGTTGATTGAGGTGCCAATAGTAAGAGAGGAAAGTTTCGGAAACTGATTGAAGTTTCTTTTTTCGAAACTGACCATATAGTCGCCTTGGGCTTCTGCCAGCCAACCGTCGTTTCCATTTTTGAACAATATGTACCATTCATTCCAAGTTCCATTGGGGTAGAGAATTTTTTGTCTTCCGACGATCTCAAAATTCTCCTTTTTATAAATTCCTAATGAGCCGATTTGCAGAGGGCTTAGATCCTCGGGCATATCGCTCGTGATACCTAAGTTTTTAAGGTTTTGGTCATGACGTACGATGATCGACTTACAATAACTACACACGGCCATATATGCAAATCGTGATTTAAATTCAACATCTGCACCGCAAGAGGGACAGGTGGCTCTCATGTTCGATCCGATTTCATGGCTGATGAAACTTCTCCAAGTTTTGCCATTTTGAAGACTTACAAAATTAAACGGAAGTCAAATACTTCCCTCGGGTCACCTATGAGTGCAAAGGAAATGGTCCGACGCCGAGAGAGGAAAAAATATTATTCTTTTGCTCGCGCCAGGTCTGCCGCTTGTTTTTCCAAACTTTCTGTATTCTCACCTACTTTTTTCGCTGTATATACGACTTCTTTATTCGTTTCATACATTTTTTTAACGACGCCAACCATTTGGTCTTTGTCATCATTCAGAATTTTTGACTCTTTGTCTAAAATTCGAGAAATGGATTCGATCAAATCGAGCGCATGTAATATTTCGCCATTGATGCTTTTTTGGGAATTAATTTTGTCCGTGGCTGTCTTGATGACACCACTTAAGAGTTCGTATTTGGATTGGAGAGCTTCTGTTTGATTTAAGGAAACTGAAGCTAGTTCAGTTCCTTCATGAATGTATGTATTGGATGTCGTGATGATCTTTTTAATTTTGGTCGCGTTTTCGTTTGAATTCTCAGCTAACTTGGCTACCTCTTGGGCGACAACTGCGAAACCCCTTCCATGTTCACCCGCTCTAGCCGCTTCAATGGAAGCATTGAGTGCCAGCAAATTTGTTCGGTCAGCTATCTCTGCCATTATTTCATTTACTTCGCTTACCTGTTTCTGTGCTTCATTGACGGATCGCAGTCTTCCTTCTAAATTTCGAACCGTATGAGAAAGAACATTGCTTCTATCTTGAAAATCAAACATGTTCGCATTCAAATCATCGACTACATTTCCTATTTCTACAATACTCGATTTGAGTGTATCCGATTTTTGATTTAATAACGTGATTTGGTTGTGTTGTTTGTTAATGTTTTCTACGGAAGTTTGAATACTCTCAGAGAAGGAGGAAACGAAATCTGTTAGATCATGGATGGACTGATCTTGGGAACCAATCTTTTCATTAAAATCCGTTGTAACAATTCGTATTGATTTCAGTGTACTAAATAATTCAGAGCCAATCTTTTGTAAATCTTGGTTCATTGAATTTGCTGCGTGTCTTTCTGTTTCTGCAATTTTTTGGCGTTCTTCCGATTCACTATTGATTGCATTCAATAAATTTAATACGGTGGAAGTTAAATAACCAAAACAAATAAGAAACAATATTTTAAAGATTTCACTCGAGATCGCAAGTGTTCCCTTTTCATTGGTGACTCCAACTCCTTCACGAAACTCTACACCTTGTCCGGCAGCGATAGCGAGAAGTGCAACGAGACAAAATGCAGAATAAAACGTACTTAAAAGGAGCGTTCGTTTGGAAAACAAAAAGGCGGAATACACTACGTAAAAATAATAGAGTACATAAAGTGTCGGTGATTTGATTAGGGTTGCCGCTACAGAACTTCCTCCTAAGAGACCTGATGCTGTCACAACAAAAAGCACAGTGATGTCCAATAGGATTAACGATTTAGGAATAATGCTATGTAAACGTTCTTTTTTGAAGAGATAAGCCTGCAGTCCTCCATACAAAAACATGCAAGTGATTCCCACTAAGTAACTTGTCGTTTGTAGCGTCGTGGACGTTTTGTACGATCCTAACGTCGCGATGATATAAAAGCTTGCTAAACTGAATCTCACACGATTCACATAGACAGGGCCTAACTCTACCCAGTTTTTTTTCTCTTTTAAAACATCCATTTTACTTTGCGACATGGAGGATAAGTTATGGAGAAGAGACTACTTGAAAAGTTATTTATTCTGATTCGAATTGATTTCGTTTGAGAGAACGAAAGATAAGCGTTGTTCAGCGGTTTTTTCTCTCGATAAAAAAAGTCGAACGCACTGAACTTTTTTAGGTGAAAGTGTTTTCTACAAATTCTTTTTAAAAAAAGAGACAGCTCGTTTTTCAGCTTCTTCTTTATTTGTGTTCCAAATTTGCTCATGTTTTGTGCAAACTGGAATCCACTTTTCTTTGGGTTCTTTTGCCGCATTAAATAGACGTTCGGCGTGGGAAATGTCTACATAATTGTCCTGATTGCAATGAAAAATGCAAATAGGACGAGGTGAAATGTTCCCAATTTTATTTTCAGGCACAATAGTTTCAAATTTCATATCGCCTCTGAGATTCAAAACTTGGTGAACAATTGGTATCAACGGAAAGTAAGGAATCCCGAAATCCCGTTTGGCTGATTCACTCATCACATCGATCGCCGAAGCGTATCCACTGCTAAAAAGACCAGCCTTTACACGTTTGTCTTTTTCCATAGTAAGTATGCTAGTTGCCGCACCCATAGAAAATCCAAATAGGCCAACCGACTCCAATTTTTTCTCGTTTAACATAAAGTCAATGGCCGAAATCAGATCTTCTGATTCATAGAATCCCATACTAGCAAAACTTCCAGCGTTTCTCCGAAGATCCAGTGCGAGAAGATTGAATCCAGCCTTGTGAAGGCTATTGGCAAATCGCAGTCCTTCGTTTTTCATGCCGCCATGCCCGTGCACAAAAATGACTCCCTTTTTCGAATTTCCAGAAGGCATATACCAGCTCTCTAATTGCAAACCCGATGGTGTTTCAATCGTCACGTTTTCAAAATCCAGTCCTATTTCTTTCGGAGTTTCACAATACACGTGGTGTTCTTTCTTACAATTTACAGACGGATACAGAACAAGAGAGGAAAAATACCAAGGAATGTAGGAAAGTATTAAGAGAAGTGCCAACGCAAGAATAAAGATTCTATGAGATTTTTTCATAAACCAAACTTATAAAGGCATCCGTGTTTTTGTAAATATCTTTAAATTGTAAATTTTTGTAGACCGAATCACCGAATTAATGGTTTCTTAGCAGAACATTTTATGGATCACAAAGAAAAGGCCGCCTGGGAAATTCGAAACGAAAAAAACAAAGCGAGTGTGAGATGGTTGCTCATTTTCATTATCGTCCCTTACTTGTCTTTTTTACTCCTAACAGGAAGATCAGTTGAAATCGGTCATGAAAATATCTTCAACTGGTATTATATTTTATCTGTCGCCTGTCTGGTCATAGGTGTCAATCTCACAGTTACACTGATTTTGTCACAAGCCCTTAGAAAGGGTAAATTGAATCCTGCGGTTAAATATTATACAATGATTGTGGATTTTTTGGCCGTTGCTCTCGTGATGATACCGACAGGTGGACACGATAGTATGTTTTTTACGATCAATTACATAGTGATCGTATCGAATGCCCTGCGTTACGGACTTCGAATTGCCATTCTTGGGACGATCGTCATGAACATTTTTTATATTGGAGTCCTAACATTTCAATATTACCCTGACAAAGAAATCGTCGGCGTCCAAAAAGAAATACTCAAAGTCGGTGGATTTTGGTTAGTTGGAATTTATACTGGTTATCTCTCTATGAGATTTGAGATTTTAAGAGGTGAGATTGAGCACTATCAGAAATTGTTGGCTGAGGCATTGAAGAACAAATAATGGAAAACAAAGAAGAAGATAAAATCCCATCTAGCATTGAAAAGTCGCTACGAAAAGGAAATATCAATTTTGATTTTCTTCAACCGGACGAATCACCGAAAGACTCGAGTGAAGCAGGTTTGTCAAACAGACGAACGAACTCCCGCCAAGGAAAAAGAGGATTGTTCAATAGGGGTAGGCCGCCACGACCTTTTAAAAAAATTCACTTGTATTTCGCGATTCTATTTTGTTTGAGCCAGGTCGGTGCTATTAC
>Ga0075156_10000606_pt1 | contig 18478 bp, 15 predicted proteins | sample JI81AbrownDNA_FD_70966 | JGI IMG/M metagenome (GOLD analysis project Ga0075156, IMG submission 70966) | Wastewater effluent complex algal communities from Wisconsin, to seasonally profile nutrient transformation and Carbon sequestration -... | ecosystem: Engineered > WWTP > Effluent > Algae...
CCTTTCGCGACGAGGTGAAGGACGGCGTGTGGGTGGATGCCACCGAGGCCGCCGACGCGGACTTCGGCGACTACGCGGCGTCGTTCGGCAACTGGCTGGTCGGCAACGACCAGGAGAAGAAGAAGGTTCCCTGGTACGAGGACGGCGACACCGTCGAGAAGAACAACGCATTCCTCAGCGAGATCGCGGGCCTCTACGCCGACGTGTCGACCGCCGCATCCACCTGCGCGACGAGCATCAACGGGCTGACCAGCCTGCCTCCTGACCAGCGCACCATTCCGCCCATTCCGCCGGAGGCGTTCACCAATCCCGAGTCGCCAATGCCGTGGGGCAACCCACGCGAAGAGGATCGCAACTGCCCGGAGTCGGTCGGGCACGGCGCCTACCAGTTCGGCAAGAACACCCTCGAAGGACTCGGCTCGCTGATCAGCTACAACCCGCAGACCGGCGACTGGGGCGATTGGGGCAACGCCGGTCAGGCGTGGATGAACACCGGCAACGTGTTGCTGTCGCTGGCGGTGACGAGTGTCGCGGGCGTCGGGTTCACCGAGATCATGAAAGCGAGCGGCAACGGCGACAACCCGGTGGTCAAGTGGATGGATGAACGCCACCAGGTGGCCGCGAACGTGGTGACCGGGCTGGTCGGCATCGATCTGAACGCGGGCGACCCCTTCCACAAGTGGAAGGAGGACGGCGTGGCCACCTTCACCGAGTCGTTCCTCAACGTCGGCACGATGTTCATTCCCGGCGCCGGACAGGTGGGTGCCGGGTTGCGGGCCGCCTCGATCGGATCGCGGATCGCCCGCATCTCGTCCGCCGTCGCCGACTTCGCCGTGCCGGGTGGGTCGTGGCTGGTCAAGGGCGGGCTGCACACGATTCCGGTGCTGAAGAACATCTTCAAGTTCGCCGACGAGGTTCCGGTGACGGCCTTCGACAATGTGCCCACGGTCGGCGCGAAGGTGCCCATCTACAATCCGGCTTCGCTGATCGACGTGGTCGACGACCTACCTGCCAAACCCACGACGAGGCCGGTCAGCCAGTCGCTCTTCGGCGGCGAGGGTCCTCGGGTGGACGCCCCGAGCGCGTCCGCTACTGCACCTGACGTGCCGACCACCCGTCCGGTGTCGAACGTGACGCCGGACGTGCCCACCACCCGCCCGACGAATGTGACGCCGGACGTGCCCACCAAGCCGGTCATCGGCGACACCCCGGCCACGCAGCCGACCGGCACCACCCATCCGGAGACGGGCACCACCCATCCGGAGACGGGGACGACGCATCCGGAGACGGGATCGACCCATCCGGAGACGGGATCGACCCATCCGGAGACGGGATCGACCCATCCGGAGACGGGCGATTCATCCCCGGTCGACTCCTCGCCCGAGACCGCCACTCACCCCGAGACGTCCGCCGAGCACCCCGACACCACCCCCGACGGTTCGCACACGCCGGAGTCCTCGGAGCATCGACCCGACGGCTTCCCGGCGCACGACCAGCACGGTCGTGAGTTCACCTTCGACGCCGACGGCAAGGCGCACCTCGACGGGGATCCGGTCAACTCCTACCGCGATGCCAACGGCGCCCTGCACAACGACACCACGGGCCGGTTCATGGCTGATCCCAACAAGCCCGAGGTCGACCTGCCGTTGGAGAAGGCCGACAAGGGCGTCCCCGCGGACTTCCAGGTCAGCGATGCCGAGCGGGCGGCGCACGATGCCCGGGTGGTCGCTCGTGATGAGGCGCTGGCGGGTGCGCACGAGGCGTCCGGCCGGCTCAACCGGCTGATCGCCAGCACCGGCATCGACCCGGCTCACCTGACCGGCTCGACCAGAACGGTGGCGGGGCGCATCCACGACCTGGTGGCCGATGGAACGCTCACCGTGCGCCAGGGTCGCTCCCTGACCAACGCCCTGATCAACGACCGGGTGTCGGCGAACCTGCTTCGCTCGGTGTCGGAAAGGCTGGGCGACAAGGCGGCCGCGGCGGTCGCCAGGATGCGCGGCGAGACCACACTGATCGGGTCCGGCGGGGCAGGCGCCGGCCGGTTCGACCAGGCGACGATCCACGGCAATCCGCCCACGCTGGCGTTCTACGAGGCCAAGGGTGGCACGTCGCAACTCGGCGAACGCACCGTGGACGGTGTGCGCGCCCAGCAGGGCACGACCACCTACGTGAACGACATCATGAGAACCGATCCGCGCCTGGCCGATTCGCTGCGGCAGTTCATGGCGGCCAACCCGAACTCGCCCATCACCGCGGCGCTGCGCAGCGGCTCGATCAGAATCGAGTACGACCTGGTTCAAGCGCTGCCGGGCGGCAGAATCAAGGTCACTCCGTTCATCCTCGACCCGCGCGAGCTCCGGCTGCCCGAGTTCAAGTAGATAGGTTGCAGACATGACGTGGAAGGCGATGAGCGCCGGACGCACCTGGGACGTGGTCGACTTCTGGGCCGACGTGACCTGGCCGCAGCGTCCGGCCCAGGTACAACAGCTGGGCGTGCAGGTCGGCTGGACCCCCGACGACGACGAGCTGATGCAGAACGAGGTCGATGGTCTGAGCGAGCCCGGAGTTCCGATCGCGTCCATGCCGACGGGTGAGACCGCGTCGTTCAACTTCTGGACCACGGACGTCGTCCGCGAATCGACGCCCGAGAGCGACGCCTTTCTCGACGACCAGTACGCACTGCTGGTGCGCGAGGGCAACGCGCGCTGGGGGGCCGCCACGCTCAGCGACGACGACAGGCCCACCGCGCAGTGGGATCACGACGGCGGGTCGCGGGTCGTGGCCAGCCGCGGCGCGCACGCCGTCACCGTTGACTTCGTCACTCCGCAGTACGCGTCCGTACTGCGCGAACTGGGGGAGTGAGCTGCATGCAGTGGAACGAGTTCGGGCAGCGGCTGCAGGCAACCCTGCGCACGCTCACCGATCGCTGCTACTTGATCGTGTCGGCACCTGCAGATGGCGGTTACGTGCAGTTCGCCTGCGCGACCGGGGCGTTGACCGCGGAGGCATCGGGGCCCGGTTCGGTCGGGGGTGCCGCCACTCATGAGGCCGACGACCCGGCCCTGCTCGCGGCCGGTTGGACGGCGCCCGCCGGCCATCAGCCCAACTGGTCGTTCGAGTTGCCGTTGCCGGCGCTGACCAGCGAGTACGCCGGGTTGGCCGAGCGCTGCACGGTCGCGCTGCGCGATGTGTTGCACGTGGCCGCACCCGACACTCTGACCTACAGCGCGTGGCGTGACCCTGCGCTGCAGCCCGCCGGCGTCACCTGGTCGCCCGAGCGAATCGACGAGCTGGATCGCGGCGAGTTCCCGCTGTCGCTGCCGACGTTGGGCCTGCCGCTCGAGTCGGTCACCCGTTGAATGAGCCTGTCGGCCGATCGAGCTCGTCGGCTGATTGAGCTTGTCGAAATCACCCGCCGCGGAAACGGAGTCACCGACCGTCCGGCGCTGGAAACGACGAACTGGGCTCCCGATACGGGAGCCCAGTTCGCCTGATTGGGACCGCACGCTTCGGGGGGACGCGTGCGGCCCGGTCGGGACAGTCCAGGGGGGATTGGACGTGCATCCCGGAGCCCTCCTGAACCGGAGGACAACCAGGGGTCAGAGCACGTGGCGGCAACTCCAGGGCTTGAACCCGCGCTTGGCGTAGAGGCGGTTGGCGACGGTGATCTGCTCGGCCTTGGTGGCCTTGTGCGGGTACTTCGCGAAGTGCTGGCCCTTGACCGAGCGCCAGGTGCCCAGGTTGAACTGCAGTCCGCCGTAGTACCCGTTGCGCGTGTTGATGTGCCAGCGGCCACCGGACTCGCACTTGGCGATCTTGTTCCACTTGGCGAGGCGGGCCAGGTTGATCGTGCGCTTGCCGTTGGTGCCGACCTTGACCACCCGGTTGATCACCTTTTTGGTGATCTTCTCGGCCGTGACCACAGTCGTCGCCGCGCCGTTGATCGTGGTGGTCAGGTAGGTGCGGGTGGCCTTGCCGTTGCGGCCCTTCTTGACGACCTTCTTGTCACCCTTGAACAGCGACTTGGTCTTCTTGATGATCGTTTGCTTCTTCAGCATGACGTTCTTCTTGACCGTGGTCTTGGTGCTGACCACATCGATAACCAGGGTCATCCGGTCGGTCAGGGCGGTGTCGAGGGCCGGGGAGACGCGATCATCGGCGTCAACCACCAGCTTCAACGCCGCGATGGCCTCGGCGACCGTGCTCGCCCCGGTGACGACCACCTGGCGCTGCTGGCCCCCGTAGCGAAGATCGAGGGTCAGGGCGCCGGACGAGCTGGACGACGCACCGTCGGCGTAGGCCGGCAGCGTGGTGAGAGCTCCGAGAAGCAGGGCGGTCGAGGCGGCCGTGGCCGTCAGTTTCGTGATCAGCGACATCGTCATGCTCCCGTTGGTCGTCGAGTGGGTCAGGGCGTTGGGTCAGGCGGCGTGCCTACAACCCCAAGGGGCGAGGCCGGAGGTGGCGTAGTAGCGGTTGGCGACGGTGATCTGCTCGGCGCGGCTGGCCAGATCTGCCCGCGGCGCGAAGTCGGCACCGCCGTTGGAACGCCAACTGGCGTTGGCGAACTGCAGGCCGCCGTAGTAGCCGTTGCCGGTGTTGATCGACCAGTTGCCGCCCGATTCACACCTGGCGATGCGGTCCCACATGGCGGCGCGGGCCAGATTGATTCCTCCGCCGCTGACCGAGCCGGCCTTGGTGCCGACCAACAGTCGCTGGCTGATCGGAGCCTTGGTGACCACACGCTCGATGATCTTCTTCTTGGCCTTGGCGCCGTTCACCGAGGTGTACTCGTAGGTGACCTTCGCCGAGCCGGAACGACCGGACGAGGTGACTTTGGTCTGGCCCGTGTACAGCTTGCTGGTCTTGGTCTTGATGGTGCCGAAGCGGACCTTTTCGGTAACCGTCTTGGTAGAGATCTTGACCTGGGTCAGCGTGACCTTGGTCTTCTCGTTGAGCACCGAGTTGAGGGCCGGCTTGATCCGGTCGTCCAGGCTCATGCCGACGTTCTGCTCGCCGAGCAGTTCGGCGACCGTGCCGGCCGTGGTGGTGACCTGCTTGGACTTGCCGCCCACCTTGAAGGTGACCGTCTTCGGGGTGCTGACGTCGACGTTCAGACCGTCTCGACCGATGTTCATGGAGCGCGAGACAGAGAAATCGGCGCCACCGAGACCGCGCAGCGAAGCAGTCTCCAGGGCGCCGTCCAGAGTGGTGGCGGTGGTGTAGAACTCGGTGGGTTTGCCGTCCACGGTGAGGGTCACCTTGCGGGCGAACAGAACCTGCACGCTGTCCCCGTCGCGGACGGGACTGTCCACCGAGGGGACCACGACGTCACGGGGGCCGACGGTCAGGCCGCGCGAGGCGAGCACACCGCCGACGGTGCTGGCGAAGCTGGTGGTGGAGGTGGTCTGGCCGTCCACGGTGACGGCGACAGTTTTGTCGAGGGACGTGGCGGTGAGAGCGCCACCGGCGAGCACGACGGCTCCGGTGAGCGCGGTCAGCTTCCAGGACCAGAACACGATGTGAGAACTCCAAGTAGGTTGGGGGATTACTGGGTAGTTCATGAGAACTACCTGAGAACAAGTCTGCCTGAAACTGAGAATTCAGGCAAATCCTCTCAGGAAATCCCTCGCTTGGCATTCTTCGGCGCCCTAGTCATCGGCAATGTGGGTGCGCTGCTCACGTCCACGCCTCGGAAACCGAGCGTGTTCGAAGTCGTGGAAGAACGCAGAACGGCCCCCGGAAAGCTCCGGGGGCCGTTGCTCGTGAGGGCCGCAGCGACCGTGGCGGCGCCACGGTTGCGGGGCGGCTCAGGAGAGAACGGCGCTCGCCTGCTGCGCCTTGCTGAAACGTTCGGTGACGTCGGTCCAGTTGACCACGTTCCACCACGCCTTGACGTAGTCGCCCTTGACGTTGAGGTACTGCAGGTAGAAGGCGTGCTCCCACATGTCGAGCTGCAGCACGGGCAGCTGACCCACGGGCAGGTTGCCCTGCTGGTCGAACAGTTGGTTGACGTTCAGACGCTGGCCGAGGGTGTCCCACACCAGCATCGACCAGCCGGAACCCTGCAGTCCGTTCGCAGCCTCGGTGAAGTGCTTCTGGAAGCCCTCGAACGAACCGAAGTACTCGTCGATGGCGGCCGCGATCTCGCCCTCGGGACGACCACCGCCGTCCGGCGACATGTTCTTCCAGAACACCGAGTGGTTGATGTGCCCGCCCAGGTGGAAAGCGAGGTCCTTCTCGAGCTTGTTGACCGACGTGAAGTCGCCGCTCTCGCGGGCCGCCGCCAGCTTCTCCAGCGCGGTGTTCGCACCGGCGACGTAAGCCGCATGGTGCTTGTCGTGGTGGAGTTGCATGATCTGCGCCGAGATATGCGGTTCGAGTGCGCCGTAGTCGTAGTCGAGGTCCGGCAGCGTGTACGTCATCGGTTCTCCTTCGTTGAGGTAGGTCTTGGTCGGAGTCTTCATACCCCCAACCTGCCTTCCCGACACTCTATTCCGAACCCCGGTGAGCGATACCCCCTGGTGGACGTCTGGGACGCCAGGGCGGTCAGCGAGCTCGAGTTGGTTGGTCGAGTGTGTCGAGGTCGGGTGGGTCGAGCGTCGGTTGGTCGAGCTTGTCGAGGTCGGGTGGGTCGAGCGTCGGTTGGTCGAGCTTGTCGAGGCCATTCCAACTCAACCAGCCGGTGGATTCGAAGGGCTCAACCAGCCGGTGGTTTCGACGGGCTCAACCAGCCGGTGGTTTCGACTGGCTCAACCAGCCGCGGTTTCCACGGGGCTCAACCACTCGGTGTTTCACAAAGCTCAACCAACCGTGTGGTCGACGGCTTGGGCGAACTCGGCTCTTCGGGCCGATCGACGCAGCAGCCGCAACAGCGAGGGCGCGACCAGAGCGATCAGCAGGGCGTTGGTGAACGCGCGACCGAGGTTCCAGCCCATCGAGGTGGCGAGGTTATAGAGCGCGAACCGGTGCAGGTTCTGCCATGGTCCAAGAGCTGGGTCGAACGAGATCGAGGTGTCGTTGCCGACGCCGAAGGGCCAGAAGGCGAAGTCCATCGCCCAGCCGTAGGCGAAGGCCGAGACCATTCCATAACCGGCCAGCAGCCACACTTCCGCTCGACCCTCAGCTCGCGGCAGCAGCCCGGCGAACAACCCGACGAAGCCCGCGGCCAGCATCTGATAGGGCAGCCACGGCCCTACCCCCGAGGTGATCAACGCCGACGTGAAAAGGGTGACCGCACCCAGGGCGAAGCCGAAACCGGCGCCGAACACCCGACCGGCCAGAATCAGCAGGAAGAAGACCAGCTCGAAGCCGGCCGTTCCGGCGCTCAGCGGACGCAGGATCGTGCCGACGGCCGCGAGCACCCCCAGCATGGCCAGGCTGCGAGCGTCCAGCCGTCCGCCGGCCACCTCGGAGAGCACGATTGCCAGCACGACCGGCAGCACCACCGCGAACACCATCGGTGCCAACTCCGGTCGCAGGCCCGACTCGGGACGCAGAATCAACGGCCAGCCGAATGCGACCGCACCGCACAGCAGCGCGGCCCCGACTGCGAGCGACAGCCGTGCGTTGCCCTTCACGCCGGGCCCCGGACGAGCTCGTCGGCGGTCATCACTCGGGCCGGTGCAAAGACCTTCGCCAACTGTGGCGCATAGGCGGGGGAGGAGGTCAGCACGTCGGCGGTCGGACCGTCGGCGATCAGCTCGCCGTCGGCCATCAGCACGGTGCGGACGCTCGTCGCGGCCGCGAACTCCACGTCGTGGGTGCTGATCAGCACTGCCATCCCGTCGCCTGCGAGCTTGCGCACGATGCCTCGTAACTGGGCTTTGGCAAGGTAGTCGAGGCCGCGGGTGGGTTCGTCCAGCAACAGCACGGGTGGCCGGGCAGCGAGCTGGATGGCCAATACCAGAGCCAGCCGCTGACCCTCCGAAAGGTCGTGCGGATCGCGGTCCGGGGGTACGTCGACGCCGATTCCGCGCAGCAGGCCGGCGGTTGTTCCTGGTTCGGCGTCGCTCTCCCGGTCTGCCTGGTCGCATTCCGCGCCGACGCTGGGCAGGTAGAGCAGGTCTGACGCAGTCTGCGGCACCAGAGTGACCAGTCGTCGTGCCTCGGCGGCACTCAACCGACGCGGATCCTTGCCTCGGACGTCGATCGTGCCGCCGCAACTGAGCGCCCCCTGCAGCGCCCACAGCAGCGACGACTTTCCGGCGCCGTTGCGACCGAGCAGCGTGGTCACGGTGCCAGCTGCGAGGTCGAGGTCGACTCGATCGACCGCCTTCAGGTTGCCGTAGTGCACCTCCAGGGTGCGCGCGGCGAGCACCACGGGAGCCTGCGGCACGCCGGCCGGTTCGGGCGGCGCCGGCACCAACCCCTCGGCCTGCGCGCGCCGCCGCGCCGTCCGCACGCTGAGCGGCACCTCCGACCAGCCCACCACCCGGGCGAGTTCGGCCAGCGGGGGCGAGAGGTTCGCCACCGCCAACACCGCGGCCGGCTCTCCATGCACGACTCGCCCATCACCCGGCAGCCAAATCATCGAATCGGCGGCCTGCATGACTCGTTCCAGCCGGTGCTCGGCCAGCACCACGGTCAGCCCCACGTCGTGCACCAGCGTGCCGATGGCCGACAGCACGTCCTGGGCGGCGGTCGGATCGAGCGCGGAGGTGGGTTCGTCCAGCACCAGCACGTGCGGCTGGGCGGCCAGCACCGCGGCGATCGCGACGCGCTGCTGCTGGCCGCCCGACAGTTCCATCAACCCGCGTCGGCGCAGGTCGGCGATGCCCATCAGGTCGAGCGTCTCCTCGACCCGCTTGCGCATGGCGGGCGGGGCGATCCCCAACTGCTCCATGCCGTAGGCGATCTCGTCCTCGACGGTGTCGGTGACGAACCCGCGCAGGGGGTCCTGGCCGACGTAGCCGACCACGTCGGCCAAGTCGCGCGGACGATGCCGGGCAGTGTCCCGGCTGTGCACGAGCACCTGCCCGCGCAGCGCGCCGCCGGTGAAGTGCGGCACCAGGCCGTTGATGGCGCCGAGGAGCGTCGACTTGCCCGAGCCCGTCGGGCCGATCACGACGCAGAGGTCCCCCTCGGGCAGGGTGAACGACACCTCGTCCAGGGTCGGACGAGAGGCTCCCGGGTAGGTCACGCTGACCCGGTCGAAGGTGATCACCGCCATGTCGGCTCCGGTTCGGGCGGCTCGGCGCGAAGCAGTCGAACCCGGGTGTCGTTGCGGGTCGACGCGATCGCGCGGACGCGCCGCGGCCGGGTCAGCGGCAGCGGCGCCAGCACCAGGGCCACCACGAGCAGCATCGGCACCGTGATCCGCGGCCACTCGAGGGGATCGGTGGCCGGGGTGAGGGCCAGCGGGTCGAGCAGGGCAGCGACCGCCGGGGCGAGCAGGTCGGGGTCGAGCCAGCCGAGCCCCAGCACCACCGTGGCGGCCAGCAGTCCCGAGGCCGCGACCAGGGTTTCGACGGGTCGCCAGGGCGCCGGACGATAGGTGGTCACCCGCAACCGTGCGCCGGCGGCCCGCAGGCCGAGGGCCACCCCGACCAGGCCGCCGACCAGCAACCAGCCGGCCACCAGCAGGTAATCGGTGCTGAGCAGCAGGAACACTCCCATCGTTGCGGCGGCGGACGACGCCAGCATCATCGGCAGCGTGCCCCGCACCGGCAGGCCGCGGGTGCGGGCGAATCCACGCGACTCCATGCCTGCCGCCAGCGCCATTGAGCGGTCGATCGCGTCGGCGAGCACCGGCATCGCGAGGCTGGCCATCGCCCGCAGGCTGGTGGTGGAGTCGCCGCGCAGCCTGCGGGCACGGCGCACCCGCTGGGCGCTCTCGATCAACTGCGGGGTCACACTCAGGGCGATCACCACTGCGACGGACGCCTCGTACAGGGCCGCCGGCACCGAACGAAGGGCCTGGCGCGGGTTGGCCAGCGCATTCGCCGCGCCGACGCAGAGCAGCATCACGGCCAGCCGAAAGGCCTCGTACAAGGTGCTGGTCAGCGCCTCCGCGGTCACCGCACCGCCCAGTTGAATGCCGGCCGCCCAGGCGGGCAGCGGAATCGACGGCAAGGCGAACAGCACCGTCTCGCCCTGGCTGCCGCCGAGCACAATGCGAAAGAAGACCCGCATGCCGATGACGAACAGCGCCAGCATCAAATAGGCCCGCACCGATCTGGCCCAGGGTGCATCGCTGCGCCGAAGCATGACCACCACGAGCATCGCCGTGGCGATCAGGGCGAGCAGCAGCGGGTTGGTGGTGCCGCTGACGGCCATGCCGAGACCGATCGCCCAACACCACCAGGCCCAGGGATGCAGAGTGGTCAGGATCTACGTCCCTTCAGCATCCACCAGCCCCCGAGCCCGGCAGCGGCGGCCACCACGACCGATCCGACCACGATCGCGCCGAGGGGACTGCCACTACCGTTCGCGGAATCCGCGGCGACGCTCGGCTGTTCCTGCGCGACCTCGGTGCCGGACGTGCTCGGCGCATCGTCGAAGGGTGTGCGGGTGCTGTCGGCGGGTGTCGCGGCAGCTGGAGTCGCAGCGGCGCCGCTGGACCGGTCACGCGCCGGACTGCTGGACGCCGTCGCCCCGGCACTGGCTGAGCGCGTGACGCTCGTCGTCGCCGAGCGGGTGTTCGTCGTGGGGGTCGGGGTCGCCGACCGGGTCGGTGTCGCCGACTTCGTCGGCTTCGCCGTTGTTCTGGACGGCTTCGGCGTGGGCTTCGGTGTCGGCTTGGCGGTGGTCTTGCTCGGCGTCGGGCTGGGAGCCTCGACAACGGGTGGCTTGGCGCCCGGAGGAGTGCGAGGGTCGCTGACCGAGAGGTACCGCCAGCCCTCGGCGTTGCCTTGTTTCGGCTGGTAGCTGCCACCCCCCTGGTTGGAGTAGCTCCAGGCCGAGTAGCTTCCGTCGCTCTGTTTGGTGGCGTGCCAGTACGACCAGTACGCCTTGTTGATGTCGGGTTTGGACGGCTTGCCCGAGATCTTGTAGACGAAGCCGTCCTCCACCGTCGGTGCGAAGCCTGCGCTGCGGAGCGCGGCCAACCCGGTGGCGAAGCTGCTGGCGCACCTGGTGCTCACCCCGCCGAGCGAGCCCAGGTCGACCACCACCCACACCCCGGCGCAGCCGGCGGCCCTGGGCATGGTGAACGACTGGCGCTGGGGCGCAGCCTGCGCCGGGCCGACCACCAGAGGTGCGAGGGTGCCGGCGGCCACAGCCGCCAGCACCATCACGGAGTGAAACTTCCTCACTTGGCGACCTTCACGGTCGGCAGGGACGTGCGCGACAGGGTCTGCAAACCGGTACCGCTCGCGGTGACCCTGACCGTGATGGTCTTGCCGACGTCGGACGAGGCCAGCTTGTACGTCGCCTTCGTCGCGCCCGAGATGGACTTGCCCGAGCGGTACCAGCGCAACGTCACGGCGCCGGGCTTCGGCGTCCAGGTTCCCGGAGTCACCGTCAGGGTCTGGCCCTTCTTCGCGGTGCCGGTGATGGTCGGCACCGGTGCGGCGGCATACCCCCTGGGCGGCAGCGACAGGTCCGGCTTCGCTCCGTTCAACCACGGACCGTACAGCCAGCCCTCGGCCGCGCCCTTCACTGGCTTGGATGCGGCGGCCCCGGTGCCGTACTCGGTCCAGTCGGCCCAGGTGCCGTCGACCTTCGGGTTGGCGTACCAGTAACCCCAGTAGGTGTTGCTGGTGCTGGAGCACGTGCTGGGAAAGCTCTGGATCTGGCACAGGAAGGGCCCGAAGTTGGTCGTCATCGTTCTGGTGGTGACCCCGGCACTCTTCAGGGCGGCCATTCCGGTGCCGTACGACGTCGCGCAACGCACGGTGTCCTGGCCGTTGCCGCGGTCGATCACCACCCACACGCCGGTGCACGAGGCGGTGGACTTGGGCAGCGCCGGGGGGCTCTTGGGGCACTTCGACAGGTTGAGCGACACGTCGAGCGCTGACTTGCCGGTGATCAGGTAGAGGGCGTTCGCCGTCGCCAAGGCGTCGGACGGCGTGCCGTCGTCCAACGAGTTCGGAAAGCCGCCGTCCGCGCGTTGCACGCTGCCCAGCCAGGCCCTGGCGGCGGTGACGCTCTGACCCGCGGCCTTCATCGCCGAGCCGATCAGGGCGGTGGAATCGACGGGGGAGTAGTTCTGCCAATACCCGTCAGCGGTCTGGTTGGTCTTCGCCCAGGCGACGGCCGAGTTCAACTGCGGCTTCAGCTGGCCGATCGCGACCAGTGCCAGGGTGCCCAGTGCCGTGGTGTCCGGGTCTGCGTTGAAGGTACCGGCGGGGTACTCGTAGCCGAACGCGCCGCTGTCGTCCTGCTGGCTGAGCAGGTTGGTCAGCAGCGTGACCGGAATATCGGCCGCCGCCCGCTTGCGCGCGATGATGCCCAGGCTCTGTGAGAAGGCCGACTTGGACGGGCCGATCTGGCCGTCCTTGGGCAGGCCCTTGGTGATCAACGACGCCAGGTTGTAGCCGGCGAACTTGCGCGGGTTGAGGCCCAGCGCCGAGACCACGAGGGAGAGGTTGGCGGCGCGCGCCTGGTTCAGCTTGCCGCTCGGGTAGAGGTAGGCCTTCGCGCCCTTCTGGATCTGGGTCACCAGGGTGCGGACGGCCGGCGCGTAGGTGCACTGGCCGGTGGTGGCCAGGCCGAGCGCGACCGCCATCGATGCGGACGCCCCGTCCCCCGAGGTGGGCAGGTGCTTGACCAAGTAGTTGGCCGCTCGGGTCGCGTCGGGTTCGGCAGCGGCGGTAGCGCGCGGCGCGATCGCGGTGGAGGCGGAAATCGCGAGTGCTGCCGTTGCTCCGACAGCCAGCAGTCGCTTGAGTACTGCATTCATCTGGATCCTTCGGTCGTGCGTGTGACGCTCAGGATCCGGAACATGCGTCTGGCTCCCCCGCGTACCACGACGGGTTGATGATGAGCCGGAGCCGGGCAGGCATTCCGACTTCGCCATCGCTGACGTCACGGCTGCGGGACAGTCCCGGTCTTGCACCGGGTTCCCCTGCACGATCTCAGGTGCCGACACACTAGCCGACGAAACTGACCCGGACACAGCGCGAGGGGCCTCCGGGTGGAGGCCCCTCGGCATCGGATGGAGCTCAGTTCGACAGGTCGGCCTTCACCTCGTCGACCTTGTCCTGCGCCGCGTCGGCGGCGTCAGCGGTCGCGTCCTTGGCGTTCTCGACCGCCTCCTGGGCCGCGGGAGCTACGTCGTCGGCCACGTCGGAGATTGCGTCGCCGGAGTCGGAGGCCAGGTTCTTGATGTTCTCGGTCGCGTCCGCGGCGAAGTCCTTGATGTTGTCGCCGGCGTCTGCCGCGAAATCCTTGATGTTCTCGGTCGCGTCCGCGGCGAAGTCCTTGATGTTGTCGCCGGCGTCCGCCGCGAAATCCTTCACGTTGTCGAACGCGTCCTCGGCGAACTCCTTGACCTGCTCGCCGAGATCCTTTGCCTTGGCGACAAGGTCGTCCAAAAAGTTGCCGCCGTCGGTGTCAGCCACGCCGTTCTCCTTCTGCTGTTGGTCGGTCAGGCCTTCTGCCGTCCGGGTGCCAACAGTAGGGACAGTTACGGCCGTTCGGTAGCTCGGACGAGGTTCGACTCTCGCACCGCGAACACCCGGAAGCCCTTCGCGCTGGCGACCCGTTCGCATTGCCAGCCCTGCTCGACCAGCCACCGCTGCAGGGAGTCGGCGCCCAGGTTGCGGCCGACCACCAAGCGCGCCACCCCGCCGGGCTTGAGGCGGGGCAGCCAGGTGAGCAGCAGCTCGTGCAGCGCTTCCTTGCCGATCCGGATCGGCGGATTCGACCAGAGCTCGTCGTAGCGCACGCCGTCGTCCACCTCGTGCGGGGCCGAGGGACGCACCCGGTCGCCGACACCGTGCGCCCGCGCGTTGTCGGCGGTCAGGGCGAGTGCGCGGGGGTTGACGTCGACCGCGTCCACCACGGCATCGGGGCAGGCGGCGGCCAGTGCGACCGCGATCACACCCCAACCGCAGCCGAGGTCGAGCAGCCGGGTGGCCCCGGCCGGCGGCGAGCTCTCCCGAAGCAGCACCGACGTACCCAGGTCGAGTCCGTCGGCCGAGAAGACTTCGTTGGCGGTGGTGAACTGCCATTCGGTGTCCCAGAACCGCACGTCGACGCTGCGCCGCTTCTCGGTCGCGCTCGGCTCGGTGAAGTAGTGACTCATTCCGCCTCCAGCGTGCGTACCGCCCGCGCCTCGTGGGCCCGGCCGGAAAGATCTCGATCAGGGGGATAGCCGACCTCTTCCAGGGTCAGTCCGCCCGGTGGCATCACCTTGATCTCGCCGGCGCGTTGCGAGGCGTTCAGCAGGCCGACCAACCAGTCGGCCTCACGGCGTCCGGCTGCCACGTCGTACAGGCCGCCGACCAGCGAACGCACCATCGAATGACAGAACGCGTCGGCCCGCACGGTGATCTCGGCCACGTCACCCCAGGTGCGGCGAGCCGACAGGTGCTGCAGGTTGCGAATGGTGGTCGCTCCCTCGCGGGCCTTGCAGAAGGCGGCGAAGTCGTGCAGGCCGATCAGCCTCGGCGCAATGGCGTTGACCTTGCCGAGATCCAGTTCGGCACGCACGGTGTGCACGTGGATGCGCAGCAACGGGTCGGGGGTGGCGTCGGCGATGCGGTACACGTAACGGCGCCAGATCGCCGAGAACCGGGCGTCGAAACCGCGTGGGGCCACGCTGACCCGGCGAACCACCACGTCGGGCGGCAGCACGTTGCGCAACTTGTAGCCCAACTCGGGGATGCTGCGCTCGAGGTCGGCGTCGTCCGGCAGATCGAGATGGGCGACCTGGCCCCGGGCGTGCACCCCGGCGTCCGTGCGTCCCGCGCAGGTCAGCGAGACGGGTTCGCTCAGCCGCAACAGTCGGGGAATCCAGGCCTCCAACTCCTCCTGAATCGTGCGCAGCCCCGGCTGTCGTGCCCAGCCGTGGAACTCTGTGCCGTCGTAGGCGATGTCGAGTCGCAGTCTCACCCGTCGTTCCCTTTCCGAATCCGGTAGCACAGGTCACGGATCGTGCGTCCCGCCGCAACCCCCTTGGCCTCGTACCGGCTGAGCGGGCGATCCTGCCACCGCGGCGCCCAGCCGGAGTGACAGTTGATCAGCTGCGCGTTCGCGTCCAGCACTTCGCGCATGACCAGCGCATAATCCTCCCAGTCGGTCGCCAGCCGCCAGACGCCGTCCGGCGCCAGCTTGCTCGCCGCCAGGGTCGCGAACGCGGGGGACACGAGTCTGCGCTTGTGGTGCCGCGACTTGTGCCACGGGTCGGGAAAGAAGGTCCACAGCTCGGTCAAGCTGCGGTCGGCGATCAGAGCGCCGAGTGCGTCCACACCGTTGGCGACCACGACGCGCACGTTGTCGACGCCGGCCCGCGCACACTTCGACAACGTGCTTGCGATCGCCGGTTCGAACACCTCGAAGGCGATGAAGTCCTGCTCAGGTCGGTGGGCGGCCACCGAGGCGATCACGTCACCGGTGCCGCCGCCGATCTCGACCACCTGCGGTGCGCTACGGCCGAACTCGTCCGGCCAGTCGACTCGCGCCGACGGATCGACCGAGGTGGAGGTCTGTCGCGACGGCACCCTCAGCACCCACCGCTGGTGCTCGGTCCAGGCCTTCGACTGACTGGGGTTCATTCGCGCGCTGCGCCGAACGAACGAGACCACCTCCCGCTGTACCCGCGGTCGTGGTTCGTCCATGGCCTCAGGTTATCGGCCCGTTGCCGGCCCTCCGACGCCGGGGGTGGCCGGCCCCTGGGAATCCCCTGAAAGCAGGCGAAGCAGGCCGGTCGGCCGACCGACGTGCGGGACAATCGAGACATGGCGCACACGGCGCCGCTGGAAAGGCAACGGCTCGATCATGCGCACTCTGCTCAACATCATCTGGTTCGTGTTCGGTGGGTTCTGGCTCGCCCTGGGCTACTTCTTGTTCGGCCTGCTGGCCTGCATCCTGATCGTCACCATCCCCTTCGGCATCGCCTCGTTCCGGATGGCGGCCTACGCGTTGTGGCCCTTCGGCAAGACGATCGTCAGCAAGCCGAGCGCAGGTGTGGGCTCCGCCCTCGGCAATGTCATCTGGTTCGTCGTCGCCGGCCTCTGGCTGGCCATCGGGCACCTGGTCACCGCCGCCGCCCAAGCCGTCACCATCGTCGGCATCCCGCTGGCCATCGCCAACATCAAGATGATCCCGGTCACCTGCGTGCCCCTGGGCAAGGAGATCGTCGACACTCGCTACATTCCCGCGGGCACCACCCCGGTCTACTCGTTCTGACCCACATCTCAACAGATGTAGAAATGCCGAATGCCTCCCTCGATCTCTCGCGAAACGTTTCAATCGCCGATTTTGGAGATCGAGGGAGGCATTCGGCATTTCGGCAGCGGACGAGTTGCGACCCGAGGGTGCGTGGCTACTTCTTGGAGTACCTCTCCAACAGGCTGCTCGGCAACAGTTCGTAGCCGTGGAACTCGCGGGTGAACGTGCCCGAGCCGTGGCCGATGCCCCGCAGATCGATCGCGTACCGGGCCAGTTCGGCCTGCGGCACCAGGGCGCGGACGATGGCCCGGCGATTCACCGAGTCCGAACCGAGCACCTGGCCGCGGCGTCCGGAGAGGTCGGTCATCACCGCACCCAGGTAGTCGTCGCCGACGGTGACCGTGACCAGGTCGAGCGGCTCCAGCAGGGCCACCACGCCGCCCTTGGTGGCAGCGGCCTCCTTGATCGCCAACGCTCCGGCCATCTGAAACGCCATGTCGGAGGAGTCGACCGAGTGTGACTTGCCGTCGTACAGGGTGACGCGCACGTCGACCATCGGGTAGCCGGCGAACACCCCCCGTTCGAGTTGTGTGCGGATGCCCTTCTCGACCGACGGAATGAACTGCCGCGGAACCGCTCCGCCGACCACCTTGTCGACGAACTCGAACCCGGTGCCCCGGTCCAGGGGCTCGACCTCGATGTTGCACACGGCGTACTGACCGTGGCCACCGGACTGCTTCACGTGGCGTCCGATCGCCGAGGCCCTGCCGGTGAAGGTCTCCCGCATCGGAATCTTCAGGTCCTCTTGCTCGACCCGCACCTGGTAGCGCTCGACCAGACGGCCCAGCACCAGGTCGGCGTGCGCCTGACCGGTCGTCCACAGCACCAACTGGTCACCCGCCCCGCGGTCGAGTCGCACGCTGGAGTCCTCGACGGCGAGTCGCTGAAGCGCCCCGGCCAGCTTGTCCTCGTCATTGCGGGTCGCCGCCCGAATGGCCAGCGGCAGCAGCGGATCCGGCAGCGGCCACGACTCGACCACCCCCGGACGATCCTTCGCCGACAGCGTGTCTCCGGTCTCGGCGGTGCCGAGTTTGGGCAGCAGCACGACCTCACCGGCGATCGCCCGCTGCCGCGGCTTGAGTTCGGAGCCGACCGCTCCCTGGATCAGCCCGATGCGTTCCTCGTTGTCATGGTCGGGATGGGCCTCGTCCTCGCGTCCGGCCGTCCAGGAGCGGTGCCCCGAGACGTGGACGATGTCGTCGGTGTGCAACGTGCCCGAGAAGATGCGCACCATCGACAGCCGTCCGGCGAAGGGGTCGGTGGTGGTGCGGATCACCTGAGCCACCAGCGGGGCGGCGGGATCGGTGTGCGGTTGCGGCAGCACGTCGCCGGCGGTTGTGGTCAGCGGCTGGTTGGGGTGCAGGCCGGGGGTGGGGAACCCGTGCTCGATCAGCCGCACCAGCTCTTCGATGCCGACCCCGGTTCCGGTCTGCACCGGCAGCAGCGGAAACAGGTTGGCAGTGGCCACCGCTTTCATCAGGTCGTCCAGCAGGTACTCGACGTCGAGGTGCTCGTCGTCCTCGAGATAGCGGTCCATCAGGCCGTCGTCCTCTGCCTCCTGGATGATCGACTCGATCAGCGGGCCGCGGTAGATCTCGACCTGGTCGTCGTGTGCGTTGAGCGTGCGGCTGACCGGTACCCCCGCGGAATAGTCGTGCTCCTCGAGGGTGAGCAGGCCGATGTTGCCCGAGACCTGGCCCGGGCCCGAGAAGGTCGGCACGTGGGTGGGTCGCACCCCGTCGCCGAAGGCGGCCTGGCACTCCTCGACGGAGGTGTCGAAGTCGGCGTGACCGGCGTCCAGCTTGGTCAGCACGATCACTCGGGGCAGGTTCGCCTCGCGGCACTCCTCCCACAACGCCTGTGCGGCCCCGTCGATGCCGTCGGCGGCCGAGAGCACGAAGATGGCGGCGTCCGCGGCCCGGATGCCGGCGCGCAACTCGCCCACGAAGTCGGGATGGCCCGGGGCATCGAGCAGGTTGACCACGATGTCGCCCGTCACGAACGAGGCGAGAAACAGCTGCGAGGCGCGCTCGGCATCCTCTTTCTCGCCGCGGTAGCCCTCGACCCGAGCCTTCAGCAGTTGCTCGAACAGCGACGTCTTTCCTGAGCCCGCGTTACCGATCAGCACGACGTTGCGAAC
>Ga0075156_10000611_pt1 | contig 18405 bp, 12 predicted proteins | sample JI81AbrownDNA_FD_70966 | JGI IMG/M metagenome (GOLD analysis project Ga0075156, IMG submission 70966) | Wastewater effluent complex algal communities from Wisconsin, to seasonally profile nutrient transformation and Carbon sequestration -... | ecosystem: Engineered > WWTP > Effluent > Algae...
GCAGCACCCAGGCGCTGGGCACGCTCATTCAGCTTCTCTTCGGCAATCACCTCAAGCACCGCCAGCGCTGCCGTCACCGCCAGCGGGTTGCCCGCATAGGTGCCGCCCAGGCCACCGGGTGCAGGCGCATCCATCAGATCGGCGCGGCCGGTCACTGCCGACAGGGGGAAGCCGCCAGCCAGGCTCTTGGCCATGGTCATCAGGTCGGCCTTGACCGTGTGGTGCTCCATGGCAAAGGTCTTGCCGGTACGGGCGAAACCGGTCTGTATCTCGTCGGCTATCAGCAGGATGCCGTGCTCGTCGCAGATCTTGCGCAGCTCAACCATGAACTCGGTAGGCGCGACATAGAAGCCGCCCTCGCCCTGCACCGGCTCCAGGATGATGGCTGCCACGCGCTTGGGATCGATATCGGCCTTGAACAGGGTCTGCAGGGCCTTGATTGAGTCAGCCGAGGTCACGCCATGCAGCGGCACCGGGAAGGGGGCATGGTACACATCCGCCGGCATGGGGCCGAAGTTCAGCTTGTAGGGATTGACCTTGCCGGTCAACGCCATCCCCATCATGGTGCGGCCATGGAAGGCGCCGGAGAAGGCAATCACACCGCTGCGGCCGGTAGCGGCGCGGGCGATCTTGATGGCGTTTTCCACTGCCTCGGCACCGCTGGTGAAGAAAGCGGTCTTCTTGGGGCCGTGCACAGGCACGATCTCGTTCAGCTTTTCAGCCAGCTTCACATAGCTCTCATAGGGCACAACCTGATAGCAGGTGTGGCTATAGGCATCCACCTGCGCCTTCACTGCAGCCGTAATCTTGGGATGGCGGTGGCCGGTGTTCAGCACGGCGATACCGGCGGCAAAATCAATGAAGCGGCGGCCTTCCACATCCCAGATCAGGCTGTTCTCGGCGCGCTCGATAAAGAAATCCCCCAGCACACCGACGCCACGGGGCGTAGCAGCGAGTCGACGAGCGTGGAGATCAGCATTCTTGGACATGATGGAATTCCTTGTGGCACAGAGGTGACGTGATGCGAATTTAATCATAAGCGGTGAATAAATTCACCACTCACGATGAATTTATTCATCGCTGCGTCGCAACATCGCCAACACCCTACGGGCCTGCCTTACCCGCCACCTCCCAGCCAGGGAGCAGGGCAACAGCCTCAACGCCATTTGATCGCACAGCCTATGCTGGGCTTTTGCTCCAGCGGCCCATCCCCCATCATGGCAACCTGCTTCATGCCCTCGAACAGCTCCCGCTGGGCACCATGCGCGGCGTGCCTGCCCGATGCATCGAAGCGGCCACGGTACTGCAGCAGCAGCTCGCTGTTGTAGCCAAAGAAGTCCGGCGTGCACACCGCCCCAAAAGCCCGCGCCACCGCCTGGCTCTCGTCATACAGGTAGGGAAAGCCAAAGCCATAGGCCCGGGCATAGGCCTTCATATGCTCAAAGTCGTCTTCCGGGTACTGGGCAGGGTCGTTGGCACTGATGGCCACACTCCTGATACCGTAACTCTCCAGCTCACGGCAGGTCTCCACCAAAGCCTCGCGTATGGCCTTGACGTAGGGGCAGTGGTTGCAGATGAACATCACCAGCAAGCCATTGTGCCCGCGTAACTCACTCAGGCTATGGTTGCGTCCGTCCACGCCAGGCAGAGTGAAATCAGGGGCCGGCAGGCCCAACTGGACAAGGGGAGCGGTCACACTGGCCATGGCTGCACGATCCGGAGTGGGGTAACCGTGATTATAGGTGGCCCGCGCGGCTGGCATAATCCCTAACTCAACCTATAGCGATAAGACCGCCTCATGCCACGCATCTACCTCGACATGCCGCTTGCCAGCGGCCAGCAATTCAATCTGCCCGAACAGGCTGCCCGCCATGTACAGGTGCTGCGCCTGCAACCGGGCGAGCCGTTGATGCTGTTCAATGGTCAAGGCGGCGAATTCGAGGCCAAGGTCGTCGAAATGGGCAAGCGCCATGTCACCGTAGACGTCGGCCAGCATCAGGCCGATGAGCGCGAGTCGCCACTGCAGCTGACCCTGGTACAGGCACTGTCGGCAGCCGAACGCATGGACTACACCGTGCAAAAAGCGACAGAACTGGGCGTGCACTGCATACAGGTCGTGCAGTCGGCCTATTGTAGTTACAAGCTGGCGCAGGACAGGGTGGAAAAGCGCGTATTACACTGGCAGGGCGTGGCCGAATCTGCCGCCGAGCAATGCGGCCGCACCCGCGTACCGCAAATCCTGCCGCCAGTCAGGCTGGACAGCTGGCTGGCCCAGGCACCGGCTGCCGACCTCAAACTGCTGCTATCACCTACAGGTGCCCGGCAATGGCATGAGCTGCCGCCACAGGCCGGCAGCGTCCAGGTGCTCATCGGGCCCGAAGGCGGCTTCTCGGGCGACGAGGACAATATGGCCATCGCCGCAGGCTTCACACCGCTGATACTGGGCCCACGGCTGTTCCGTACCGAGACGGTGGCGCCGGTGATCGCCGCCCTGCTGCAAGCGCGCTATGGCGATTTTCAATAGCCGCGCCTATTCTGCCTCGCGGACCATGCGCTCAGCCCACAGCTTCCACAGTGGCAACTGATGCACCAGCAAGCCCACCACTATCAGGGCCGTGCCCGTCAACAGGCCGGCCGATACCGCTTCGTCATTGGCCACATGGCCCAGCCACAGGGCAGTTACCGGGGTGATCAGGGTGATCAGCGCCACGTGGGCGGTAGGCAGGCGCTGTATCAGCAAAAAGTACAGGCTCATGGCCAGCACAGACCCCACCAACGCCAGGTAGACCACCGCCCCCCATTGCTTCAGGCCCGCCGCTGCCGGCCACTGTCCATCCAATAGCCACCAGCCGGCCAGGGTCAGCAGCGCACTGACAGTCAAGGCGCCCGTTGCGGTCGCCAAAGGTGGGGTATCCGCGCCGTGGCGCTTGGTCAGCACCGCGCCCAGTGCCTGCAGCACATTGCCCATCAGGCCACCGGCTATGCCCCAATGGGCCTCCGGCCCCAGGCTCACCCGGTCGCGGAAGATAAACCACAGGCCCGCCAGACCCAGCAACATGCCCAGCACCTGCCCACGGCCAGGGCGCTCACCGATGATGAGGCTGGCAAACAAGGCCGTGATCAAGGGCGAAAGGCCGAACAGCACGGCCATCAGGCCAGAGGAGATATAGCGGGCGCCAAAATAGGTACAGGCCATGCTGGACGCCATGGCCACGCCGGCAATCAGATAGGTGCGGCGGGATGCCCCATCCAGCGGCAAAGGCTGGCGCCAGACCAGCATCAGCAGTCCCGCCGCCAGCGCGCCCAAGGTCATGCGGCCGGCCAGGGCGGCGGTAAAGGACATGCCCGCCACCGACCAGTTGATGGCCAGGGCCGTGGTGGACCAGACGGTGACAACACCGAGATAGGCGAGGGAAGTCGGCATGGCTAGCCCAAGGCTCCGATAGGGACGGCGGCGCTTGCCGCAACAGCCTGCAAGCACCCGAAGGCTGGGCTTATACCACAGCACACAGGACTAGCAGCACCCCAGCGCCATGACAGGCAGCGGCTTTTCCAGCACGACAGCGTCGGCCAGGAAACCGTGTTCCCGCTTGCGCTCGCCGGTTTCGACAAAGCCCAGCTTGCGCCAGAAGGTAAATGCAGGGGTATTGCTGGCGATGATGCTGATGCGCAGGGTACTGATGCGTGGCCAGCGCAGCACCAGTTGCTCCAGCTCGGCAAACACCCTACGCCCCAGTCCGCGCCCCTGCCAGCGCTCAGACAGCAACAGCAGCTTGATCATGGCCTGATCCGGATACGGCCAGCCCCGTAGGACGGTCGCCATACCGACCAGCTCTTCACCCACCCACACCCCCAAGGTGTGCTGCTCGCCCAGGCTCTTGCCAGATGGCAGGTCACTGCCATCAAACCAGGCCGCCACCGCCTCACGGCCAGGAGAGCGCTTGCCCTCGGTCAGCTGCCAATAGCCCGGCGCTGTGCAGGCAAGCTGATAGACGGCCTCCTGTTGCGCCGGCGAGGGCACGACTATGCGTTCCAATCGGAAATCCAAGCGACCTCCCCCGAAAGGCAAACGACCAGTACATGGACTGGTCGTTTATTAGAATTCGGTAATTTTACCTAATCCAGCATGTCGCGTCGAATATATCGAAACGCTAATTTCCTTGGTAACAAGCCCAGCCCTACAGCGTGCCGTAGGAGTGCAGGCCCGACAGGAACATATTCACCCCCAGGAAGGCAAAGGTCGTCACCAGCAAGCCAACCACCGACCACCAGGCCAGTATATCGCCCCGCCACCCCTTGACCAGCCGCACATGCAGCCAGGCCGCGTAGTTGAGCCACACGATCAGTGCCCAAGTCTCCTTCGGGTCCCAGCTCCAGTAACCGCCCCAGGCATCCGCCGCCCACATGGCGCCCAGAATGGTGGCGATGGTGAAGAACAGAAAGCCTACCGCGATGGCCTTGTACATCACCTCACCCAGGGTCTCGTAGCTGGGCAGATGCGACGTCAGTATGCCGCGCGAGGCCAGCAACTGGGCCACACCCAGCATGGCGGCCATGGCAAAGGCGCCATAGCCGACAAAGTTGGCCGGCACATGGATCTTCATCCACCACGATTGCAGCGCCGGTATCAGCGGCTGTATCTCATGCGCCTGACGGTCAAAGGTGTACCAGAGTATGAAACCCACCGCCGCCGAGATGATCAGCAACACAAATGCCCCCATGCGGCGCGTGGCAAAGCGCTGCTCGTAATAGAGGTACATCATGGCGGTGATGAAACAGAACATGATGAAGACTTCGTACAGATTGGACACCGGTACGTGGCCCACATCCGGGCCTATCAGATAACCCTCGTACCAGCGCACGAAAAACCAGACCACGGCGGCGCCAGCCGCCGCCCAGGTCAAGCCGGAGGCGATGGCATCAGCCGTATTGGAGCGGCGCAACAAGCCCACCCAGTAAATCGCGGTAGCCAGGAAGAACAGCACGCACATCCACATGGCGGCGGACTGGCTGGCCAGCACATATTTGAGCCAGAACGCCGTCTGACCACGGCTGAGGTCGTCGCCATACAGGGCTATCCCCCCCAGCGCCAGCAGGCCCGCCAGCGGAAAGAACAAGCGCACCGGCTTCCAGAACCAGCCCAGCGCCACCAGCGACAGCGCGCTGCCCGCCAGGATGGCGTGCTCATAGACATCCATCGCCGCGTGATAACGCTGGAACACCACCCCGGCCACCGCCAGGATGAACAGGGCATACAGATGGTCGCTCAGCTTGAGTCCACGCCAGAAAGGCGCATTGCCCGTCTGCGGCAGGGTGGTCGCGTAGCCTGGATTAGTCATGGTGTTCTTCCTTGTGCGTGCCGGCCAGGCTGCTCAGGGCAGCGCTGTGCGCAGCAAATTCCTGCTCGGTCTGGGCGTCACGGCGATTGCTGCTGAAAGCCAGCAGCAAGCGGCCTTCCTCTGCCCACACCCAGATTCGGTTCTCGCGTATGTAAAACATGCAGAATATGCCCAGAACCAGCAGCAGACTACCCAGATAGACCAATGGCTGGCCTGGGCTGCGGGTAACCTGGAAGCCGCTGGACTTGCGCTCCTCAAAGCCTACCGGCTGCAGATAGAAGCCGTGGCCGTAATCAAAGCTGGCCGATACCGCGACCAGGCTATCCATCAGGAAGCGATAGTAACTGTCGCTGAATTCCACCGGAGCCAGGCCCGCACGCTGGCGCGACAAATCCGCCGCATCCAGCACCGCGCCTTGCAGCAGCTTGATATAGGTCTGGCCTACCGCCTCCTGCTTGTCCTTGGGCACCCGCTCATCCAGAAAACTTTGCAAGGCGGTAAAACCGCCATCGGCAAAGCGCTGCAGCACCCACACCAGGCTTTGCTCGAACTCCTTGCGATAGGCCGGGCTGATGGCGCCATCGCGTTCGGCCTTGGCCGCCGTACGGCGGGCGATTTCCGGCCAGGCCGCCTGGTCGTGCAGCACGGCGCTGATCTGCATGAAGCCTTGCGGACTGAACTCGGCATCCAGCGGTATCCGCACAAACGCAAACGGGGCCGCCACCGTACGCCGCATGCCACTCATCAGATAGAAACGCCCGTCGTCCTCAAATGGCGACAGGTAGTTGAGGTATTCCACCGCCTGGCCCTGGGCATCGCGCACCTTGAACTGTATCGACGGCCCGACATTCTTGACCTTTTTGTCAGCCTTGACCTGGCGGGCATCCTGCATGCGGCGGCCAAAGTCCGATATCTCCGGTTCGGCTTCCAGATTCTCGATATTGAAGGGCCGCAGCTCACCGAACTCCAAGGTCAGCGGCTGGTCGCCCCAACGGAAGGCCTGGCTGGCCAACGACACAGCAGCCAGCTCCTGCGGCTTGGGCGCAGCGCCCAACCAGTCCCATACGGCCAACTTCAGCGGCGAGCCGCCATCGCCAAAACTGGATTGGTAGATGGCTACGCCATCGACAATCAAGGGGTGATTGACCTTGACCGTCCCCTTGGTGACCTTGCCGCTGGCCTTGCTGGTCACCTCGATATCACTGGCAAACAACTTGGGCTGGCCGGTGCTGTAGTGCTCGACATGAAACTTGTTGAGCTTGATCGAGAACGGCAGCTCCTGCACGTAATAGCCGGGTCCAGCATTCAGCCAGGCTACATCCCGCGCCTCGCCCTCGGGCATGTCTATCACCCCACGGAATGACAGATTGCTGGGGGTCAGCTTGCTTTTCTCGCCTATTTCACTCACCGGTACCGTATTGCGGGTCTCTACCTCCTTGATACCCAGCAGGCTCTGCACCTTGAGGGGCAGGTTGCCATCCAGCAGGCCGCCGACGCAGATCACCACGATGGCCGCATGGGCAAACAGATAACCCAGGCGTTGCAGGCTGCCTTTCTTGGCGGCCAGCATGACACCCTCGTCACGCACCACCCGCTTGTGCCGGTAACCCTGGGCCGTCAGCCACTGCTCCGCCTGGGTCAGCGCACCCTCAACCGGTACCTGCAGCGCCATTTCCTGCTGATGCGCCATGGCGCGCAAGGATTTCAGCGCAGCCTGTTCCCGATAGGAGCGGATATCCCGCAAGATGCCAGGCAGGTGGCGATAGATGCAGAGCGAGGTCGAGCCCACCAGAAAGCCCAGCATGATGATGAACCAGCCGGCATGGTAGACATCGTATAGCCCCAGCCACTCGAATGGGCGGAACCAGAAATCACCGAACTCGACGGCGTAGCTGGTATAGGGCTGGTTCTGCTGCAGCACGGTGCCGATGATGGAGGCAATGGCAAGCAGGGTAAGCAGGCTGATGGCAAAGCGCATGGAGCTGAGCAGCTCGTACAGCGCACGGCCGAAAGAAAGACGACGCACGGCGATTCTCGACTAGTAGGGGACAACCCCGTTGCCCCACCGGTTGATACCAGCGGAGAGAGGCCCAGCCACGAACAGGCACAACCATGCGCCCGCTCGACCAGCACCGTTTAAACACACCAAAGGGGTGGCCAGGCCACCCCTTGGGCTATGCGGGCGGAAAAAGTTCCCCGCCACCATGATGAAGCCGCCACCCAAACCCGCCGTGGCAGCCCTGGGCCAGACTTAACGCAGGCCGGCGATATACTCGGCCACAGCCTTCATCTCGGCATCCGACAGCTTGGCAGCAATAGGCTGCATGATGCCGTTCTTGCGATCGGTATTTGCCTTGTAGCTGTTCAGCGAACTCACCACATAGGCAGCATGCTGGCCGCCCAGGCGCGGATACTGCACCGGTATGCCAGCGCCGTTGGGGCCGTGGCAGGCCATGCAGGCCGGCACACCTGTTGCGGCAATACCACCGGTGTAGATCTTCTTGCCCGCTGCCATCAACGCCTTGTCGGTACCGGCACGCTCCTTGGGCTTCTGCTCGCCATAGTAAGCAGCCAGGTTGCGCATGTCGTCATCGGTCAGGGTTGCCACCTGCCCCAGCATGATGGGGTTCTTGCGCTCGCCCTTCTTGAAGGCGCTCAGCTGGGCATACAGGAACTCGGGATGCTGACCCGCCAGGCTGGGGTTGGCACTGGCAGCGCTATTGCCATCCATACCGTGGCAAGCAGCACACACTTTTTCGACGATAGCCTTGCCCTTGGCCGGATCGGCCTTGGGTGCAACCGCAGCAGGGGCGCCAGCGGCAACCGCATAAGAGGCCATACAACCGAACAGAACAGCCAGCACGCTACGCTTCATAGCAACAACTCCTTGATGACGAGGTGAGCGGCGAGTCGCTCGTTTTTACTTGTTCTAACCGGGGCGTAGGGTGCGAATAAAACTGGATGGGGAAGCATCCATACGCCAAGGCATTGATTCAAACCTGATATTCTATCCGAACCTTGAGGCGCCGCCAAAGTTGGCCGCCCTAAACAAAAAAGTTTAACTCATGTCGCTGTTTCGCCAACTCCGTTTCCACACCACCGTCAACGATCTGCACATGCTGCCAGGCGGCGGCATCGAGGTCGCTTTTGCGGGCCGCTCCAACGCCGGCAAGTCCAGCGCCATCAATACCCTGGCCGATCACAACCGGCTGGCGTTTGTGTCGAAAACGCCCGGACGCACCCAGCACATCAACTATTTCGACTTTGGCCAGGGCCGCTTCCTGGTCGACCTGCCAGGCTATGGCTACGCCCAGGTGCCCGAACCCATACGCGCCCACTGGGAGCACCTGCTGGGCCAGTATCTGGCCACCCGCCCCAATTTGATCGGCCTGGTATTGCTGATGGATGCACGCCATCCGCTCAAGCCGCTGGACGAACGGATGCTGGACTGGTTCATCCCCACCGGCCGCCCCGTCCACGCGCTGCTGACCAAGGCCGACAAGCTGACAAAACAGGAACAGGCCAAGACCCTGAGCGCCGTGCGCGACAAGCTGGCAGCCTGGCCACAGTGCACCGTACAGCTGTTCTCCAGCCTCAAGAAAACCGGCATCGAAGAGGCTGAAAACGTGGTGGGTGGCTGGTTTGCCGCCGCCCAGGCAGAGGCAGAAGACCACTCGGGAACTTAATCGGGCAGACGCCGCTCTCACCGCACAGGTGTTATGCGCGCCTCCCGCTTTCCCTCCCTGAGCGGGTGCCCGACCAACGAGCGTCGGGCTTTTCAACCCCGGCCTTCTCCCCTTTAGCCGGGGTTTTTTATTACCCGTTTTGACTTTTTTTTAAGCAAAAGCGCATTGGAACTTGCTCTCGTCATAGAGGTTTGACGCTTCTTGTGCTATGTTTGACTTCGCCGTAATGGTGCATAAGCTCATTACAAAGCGGGTACAACAGGAGACAGGCCGATGCAGAATCTCGCCGGCATCAAGGTCATGGTGATCGACGACAGCAATACCATACGCCGTAGCGCAGAGATATTTCTCGGCCAGGCGGGTTGCGAGGTCATCCTGGCGGAAGACGGCTTCGACGCGCTGGCCAAGATCAGCGACCATCATCCCGACGTGATTTTCGTCGACGTGATGATGCCGCGGCTGGACGGTTATCAAACCTGCTCGTTGATCAAGAAGAACCCGAAGTTCAAGGCGACGCCGGTGATCATGCTGTCCTCCAAGGACGGTCTGTTTGACCGCGCCCGGGGCCGTATGGTCGGTTCGGACGAATACCTGACCAAGCCGTTTACGAAAGACAGCCTGCTGCAAGCAGTAGGCATACATGCCAACCACGCCTGAGAAAGGCGTCAAGGATAGAAATCAAATGACCATCAAGAAAATTCTGATTGTCGACGACTCCCCTACCGAGCGTCACTTCCTCGGTGAATTGCTCACCAAGAACGGCTTCCAGGTCATGACCCTGGAAAGCGGTGAGGAAGCCGTAGCGCGGGTCAAGGACATCATGCCCGACCTGATCCTGATGGACGTGGTAATGCCAGGCCTCAACGGCTTCCAGGCGACCCGCACCATCACCAAGGACGATGCCACGGCCCATATCCCGGTCATCATGTGCACCTCCAAGGGCCAGGAAACCGACATCGTCTGGGGCAAGCGCCAGGGTGCCAAGGGCTATGTGGTCAAGCCGGTCAACCCGGATGAACTGCTCAAGCAGATCGCCGCACTAGGCTAAGCTCAGAAAACCATGGCCAAGCGCGTCAGTCTTCGTGAATTCCAGGAAAGCGTGGTGGCGCGGCTCAAGTCGCTGCCTGCCACGCATGCTGCCTCCACCAAGCTCGGCATCCAGGTGGGCGATACCTCATGGCTGGTCGACCTGACCGACGTCAGCGAGGTGCTGCCCGTACCCGGCATGGTGGACGTGCCCCTTACGCGCCGCTGGTTCAAGGGCGTGGCCAATATTCGCGGCAATCTGTTCAGTGTGGTCGATCTGCCCGGCTTTTTGGGCGACGAACCTGTCAACCTGGGCATGAGCAGCCGCCTGCTCATCATCCACCCCCGCCATATCGTCAATTCGGCGTTGCTGGTCAACCGCATGCTGGGTCTGCGCAATATCCAGGGGATGGAAGAAGTTGCCCCGGCCGACCCCGCCGTACCCTGGTGCGGCCCCACACGACGGGATAGCGAAGGGCGGGAATGGCGTGAAATGCGCATCAACGAACTGGTGCAGCAGGCACCGTTCCTGCAAGTTGGCACTATCTGACAGGTACCGGTACCGGCAAATGCCAGTACCGGTACTACCGCAATTAAGAACTGAGTATTTGCAACAATCTGGCCGGCTCGGCCCGCAGAGATAAGCAACAGGGAGATAAGCGAATATGGCGCTGCAGGATAAAACGAAATCGGGCGGTAATACCCAAGCCGGCTCGGCACCGCGCAGCGGTTTTACCGATACGCTGATGCGTGCATTCGGACGCAACAAGGGTCAGTCCGGCGGCGACAAGGCCGATAAGGCTTACGACCCCTTGCGCACGGTGTCCATACTGGACCGCATCCGGCCCCAGGCAGACGGTGGTGCAGCGCGACCACTGCCGCTGATCGGGCATCTCCCCATACGCCGCCAGATCGAAATCTGCTTCTGGGCCATGGGTATCTCCATCCTGGCCTTCGCCACCACCGTGGCCCTGATGGTGCGTTCGTCCGGCCATGACGCCATCTACCGCGCCACCTCCACCGAAATGCAGATGCTTTCGCAACGGATGGCCCGTGCGTCCGCCCAGGCCATCCAGGGTAATGCCGATGCCTTCCCGCTGCTGACCGAAGCCTACAACGACTTCGACAAGGATCTGAACCGTCTGATCAATGGTGGCGATGGCCTGCCGGCATCCGGTGGCGACGCCGCCGAGATCCTGGGCAAGATCAAGAAGAACTGGGACAACAACTTCCGCCCCAACCCCAAGAAGCCCACGATTGAGACCATACTCAAGCAGCGGGAAACCCTGGTGGCGGTGACCAAGAACGTGAGTTCGATCAACCGTAACGATGCCAAGCTGCTGGAACTGACCCAACAGCTGGTGTCACTGCTGAGCGAATCGAACGCGCCTGGCCACGAGATCGAACTGGCCAACCAGCAGGTCATGCTGTCGCAGCGCATGGCCAAGAACGCCAACGCCATGTTGGCCGGTGAAATCATCAACCCGGAAGTGGTCTTCCTGCTGGGCAAGGACACCAACACCTTCCGCGACACCCTGCAAGGCATGATCGAGGGTAGCGAAGAGCTGCGCATCCAGCCTGCCAGCAACCCCGAGGTGAAGGAAAAGCTGACCGAAATCCGCGACATGTTCAAGGACTTCGAAACCGTGGTGGGCGCCTTCTCCCGCAATATGCAGAACCTAGTGAACACCCGTCTGGCCAACCAGACCACCTACAAGGAAAGTGAAAACCTGCTGCAGGATGCCAAGAAGCTGACCGCTGCCTATGAGCGATCGGCCGGCGGCATACTGCCCATCATCCTGGAAGTCGTGTTCGCGCTGCTGGCATTGGCTGCCCTGTTTGGTCTGGTGCGGGTGTACAACTCCGAATCGCAACGTCGCCGGTCCGAGATCGAAGCCGAAAACAAGCGTAACCAGGAAGCCATTCTGCGGCTGCTGAACGAAATGTCCGACCTTGCCGACGGTGACCTGACGGTACGCGCCTCGGTGACCGAAGACCTGACGGGCGCCATCGCCGACTCGATGAACTACACCATCGACGAGCTGCGCAGCCTGATTATCGGTATTAACCGCGCGACCGACCAGGTGACGGCGGCATCCCAGCAAGCCCAGGCCATTTCGGGCGAACTGCTGCAAGCTGCCCAGCGCCAGTCCGAAGAAATCGTCGAGACCAACGAAGTGGTGCAGAACATTGCCCGCTCGATCAACGACGTGTCCGGTACCACCGTCGAATCCGCCCGTGTGGCGCGCCAGTCCCTGGATGCCGCCAACAAGGGCGCCGATGCGGTGCAGAACCAGATCAAGGGTATGAACGAAATCCGCGAACAGATCCAGGAGACCGCCAAGCGTATCAAGCGGCTGGGTGAAAGCTCGCAGGAGATCGGTGAAATCGTGGAACTGATTTCCGACATTACCGAGCAGACCAACGTGCTGGCCCTGAACGCTGCCATTCAGGCCGCTTCCGCCGGTGAAGCCGGCCGAGGCTTCACGGTGGTGGCCGAAGAAGTGCAGCGACTGGCCGAACGCTCGGGTGAAGCCACCAAGCAGATCGGCGCGATTGTGAAGACCATTCAGGCCGATACCCACGATGCCGTGGCCGCCATGGAAATCTCCACCCAGGGTGTGGTGGAAGGTGCCAAGCTGTCCGATGCCGCAGGTCAGGCGCTGACCGAGATCGGCCAGGTGTCGAACGAACTGGCAGGTCTGATCGAGACCATCGCCAAGGCCAGCCAGTCGCAGCAGCAATTGGCCGACAAGGTGGCCGTATCGATGCAGGACATTCTGCGCATTACCGAGCAGACCACTGCCGGTACCAAGCAGACTGCCGTGCAGATTGGTCAGCTGACTGGTCTGGCAGCCGAACTGAAGGGTTCGGTTGCGGGCTTCAAACTCTGATTCGGCAAGGGCTGCAACGGCAGATTGCCGTGGCGGCCCTATAGCTCTCAAGCCATAAAGGGGAACGCCCCAAGCTCAATCCTGCCAAGACATGGCGCCAGCGCGATGACACCAGGCCCGCCCCAACGGCGGCCCGTTACGCGCCAGCCATCCATCTTCGCTAGACCCGGAGCAGGGCGGCCCCGCAACGCGGAAACACAACATCGATGAGCGCGCACACCGAATTCGATCTGGGTTCGCTGATCTGGGTCAAAGGCGAAATCGACCAAGCCCTAGAGAAGGCACGCCAGAGTCTGGCCAAATATGCCAATCAGGCTGATGCCGCCGAACTCAAGTTCGCACAGACACACCTGCACCAGGTTCGCGGTGCAGTAGAGATGGTCGGCCTGTCCGGCGCCTCGCGCTTTGCCGAGGAGCTGGAAGTCGCCGTCGGCGCGGTTGAGCGCGGCGAAGCCGACGGCAGCATGCTCAAGCTGGTCTCCGACGCAGCACAAAGCCTGACTCAATACCTGGAAGCACTGGTCAACGGCTCGCCCGATCTGGCCCTCAAGCTGCTGCCCAGCTATCGCCGCGTGCGCGAGCTGCGGGGCGAGAAGCACAGCAGCGGTGCTGATTTGTTCTTTCCTCCCTTGTCCGCCACGCTGCCCGCCAACCTTGCGGCGCACAAGCTGGACGAGGCCATCCTCCCGACTTACCTAAAGAATGCCCGCAGCCGCTTTGAAGCCGGCCTGCTGAAGTGGCTCAAGGGTGACAAGCACGAGGGTGGGCAGTGGATGGTGCAGGCCCTGTTCGGCGTAGCACGTACCCAGTCGAGCAATCTGCAACGCGGTTTCTGGTGGGCTGCGGCCGCCATGGCCGAGGGCAGCGTGGATAACCGCGCCAAGCTCGATATCGATCAGAAGCAACTGTTCGCCCGCCTCAATCAGCAGCTCAAGCGATTGTCCGAGAGCGGTGGCAAGGTGGCGGAGCGATTGTTCCGCGACGTGCTGTATGCCGTCGCCACCATGGAAACCCAGAGCGTGCAGTGCGCAGCGGTGCGGCGCGCCTATGGCCTCAACGCCCTGCTGCCGGCCGGCGCCCTGGAAGACGATGCCCACCAGCTCGCCGCCATGCAGGTCGCGCGGGAACTGAAGGAACTGATCAACCAGACCAAGGACAACTGGGCACGCGTGGGTGGTGGCAGCAGTGACCGCCTGCCCACTTTCCGCCAGCAGCTGGCCGAGGTCAGCAAGCGCGCGATCAGCCTGTCCATCCCGGCCTTCGACACCCTGGCGGCCACGCTGCAGGAAGTGGTGGCCGGCATGACTGCCGCGCCCAACGAAAGCCAGGCGCTGGAAGTCGCCACCGCCCTGCTGCTGTTGGAAAACGCCCTGGTGGTCTTCCCCGAGCGCTCCAGTGACTTCCCGGCCCAGGCCACGGCCATGCAGGCACGCCTCAAGGATGGCGCAGCCAATGCCCCCGAGGTCACCCTGCTGGACGAAGTATCGCGCCGGGCGCAGGAGCGCCTGTTGATGGCGCAGGTAGCACAGGAAATCCAGACTAATCTGGGCCAGATAGAACAAACCCTGGATGACTTCTTCCGCGACCCGGATACCCGTAGCGAGCTGCTCAGTACGGATGCCCCCATACGGCAGATACGCGGCGCCCTGACCATACTGGACGAACGTGACGCCCAGGTGATACTGGATGCCTGCGCCGACATCGTCAAACGCTGCCAGGCTGAGGACTACACGGCCCCGGCCGAAGAACTGGAGTTTCTGGCGGAAGCCTTCTCCAGCCTGGGTTTCTACATCGACGCCCTGCGCCGCGAAGAAGCGGATCGGGGCAAGCTGATTGCCCCCTGGCTGCACCAGATCCGTGGCGAAGCCCCGGACGAGATCGTGCCCACGGAAGCCGAACAGATTGCCGCCGAGTTCGCCAGCGAACCGGAAGTCGAGCTGGAGCCCTTGGTGGGCGCCAGCCAGGCTGAAGCAGAAAGCGCACCGACCGCCGAGCCTGTGCCTGCTGCGGCGCCGGTCGTCAGCACGGCCGTCAGCGAAGCGGCTGTCGATGCCGAGCTACTGGAGGTCTACCTCGAAGAAGCTGTCGAGGTGCTGGACAATGTCAACAGCCATCTGGCCATCATCCGCGACCAGCCAACCAATAAGGAAGCGCTGACTGTCATCCGCCGTGGTTTCCACACCCTCAAGGGTAGTGGCCGCATGGTGGGCCTGAACCAGCTGGGCGAAGTGGCCTGGTCGGTCGAGCAGGTGATGAACAAGTGGCTGCAGGACGAAAAGCGCGCCAGTGCCAGCTTGCTGCAACTGGTGGAGCAAGCCACGGCTGGCTTCTCGATCTGGGTGGATCAGCTCAAGGAGAGCGGTACCGCGCAGGTGGAGGCCACTGCCATCTTTACCCTGGCCGAGCAATTGAAGAATGGCCAGGAGCCCGAGCATGCCGCACCGGCCGCCGAGGCGCCCCAGCCTGCCGCGCTCGAAGCGGAAGCCGAGCCCGCGCTGGGTCTGGGCATGGTTGCCGAGCCGGTCGCCGAAACGCCGGTCGAACTGGCCCTGCCCGAGCTCACAAGCGACGCGCCGGCCCTGCTTGAACTGGATGCAGCCCCCACTACCGAGCCTGCTATCGAACTCAGTGCTGCACCGGCAGACGAGTTCGCGCTGGATTTCGACATCGACGTCCCGCCCGTAGCAAGCGAAGTCGAGGCCGACGCCACCGAAGCGGCCGTACTCGACTTCGACCTGGGCGAGCCGGAAGCAGCACCACTGCTACCCGGCTCCATCGAGCTGGCCCATCCTGAAGAGGAGGTGGAAGCACCCGAACTGGTCATTGGTGATATCACCATCTCCAAGGCCTTGTTCGGCATCTTCCTCGACGAGGCCTATCGCCATTTCGCCACGCTGAACGATGCCTTCATCGACTTCAGCACCCGTGGCGAAGTGCGGCCCGAATTTGTCCATGCGGCCCATACGCTTTGCGGTATCGCCAACACCACCGGCTTCACCTCGCTGGGCGAGCTGGGTTATGCCATAGAGCAAGCCCTGCTGGCCTACCAGAAAGCAGGGGCGGAACCGGCACAAGGCGATTACGACACCCTTTCCATGGCCATCGACAAGGTGGGCGTGATGCTGGGCCAGGTAGGCCGCTACGAGACCCCGCAGGATGAGCCACAGACCGTGGCCATGCTGACGGCCTTGACCAACCGCCTGAAGGACGAAGCCGAGCCCCTGCTGACACTGGACAGCGAACCTGCTCCGGCCGAATTCAACCTCACCCTGGATATAACGGCACCCGCCGAAACAGTGGTCGAAGCCTCCGCGCTGGACGGGCTGACACTGGATCTGGACGCCGCCCTGCCCACTGAGGAGGTGGTGCTGGAGGCCCCTGCCGAGACTGCCGAGCCGCTGGATCTGTTGCTGGAGCCGGAAGATATCCACCTTGACCTGGGCGATCTGTCCGCGCCGGAAATCAGCGCAGCGACTGAAGCCGCCCTGCTGGAAGAGACGATAGAAGTCGCGGCAGCAAGCGATGCGGACGTGCTGGATCTGGATATATCGCTGGACGATGCCGATACCGCTGCAGATGCCCTGAGCGCCACTGCAGATAGCACCGCAGACGGCACCGATGTGCTTGACCTGTCGCTGGACGAACTGGCTCTGCCGGAAGCGGCCCTGCCTGAAGTCAGTATCGACGCCCCGCTGGCCGCAGACGAGACCGAGGTAGAAGCCGATCTGGTCGACCTGGAAGCAGAACTGACCGCCGACGAGGACACCCCGGTTGCCCTGGTGGTGGAAGAAATCCCTGGCGCCGAGCTGCTGTCCGAACTCTCGCTGGATCTGACCGAGTCCACGCCGGAACTGCTGGGCGTTGCCGACGAACCGGCAGAGTTGGTGGCGCCCGCCGCCGAGCAGCCGGCCGAGGACATCGACAGCCCGCTGGTATTGGACGAGATCGCCGAGGACGTACACGCCATACCGGCCGCCGAAGCCATGCTGGAAGCTATACCGCTGGCGGCCGTGGATGAAGCCATCGTGCTGGAAGCGACTGAGGCAGACGTGCCTGCAGTCGAGGCATTCTCCATCCCGACGGCGATATTTGAACCCCTGGTGGAAGAAACCGCGCTGGCCCCCACACCTGCCGAGCAGGATGGTGTGGGCAGCGTCATGCATCTGGCCACGCCGGACCGCCTGGGCGATATCCACGTCAAGGATGAGTTGGACGAGCAGTTGCTGCCTATCTTCCTGGAAGAAATGCAGGAGCTGCTGCCGCAGTTGTCGGCTGATCTGCGCTCGCTGCGCAGTGAGCCCAACAACACCGAGACCCATGATTCGCTCAAGCGGGTGCTGCACACCCTCAAGGGCAGTGCGCGCATGGCCGGCGCCATGCGTATGGGTGAAGCCACCCACAATATGGAAACCCGCCTGCTCAATGCCGGCGAGCACCTCTCCGTTGCCCTGCTCGATGAACTCGATCTCGACTTCGATGCCATCAACGAGCTGCAGGACAGGCTGATCAATGGCGAGCCCGAAGCCGCCGCCGAGGCCGAGGAACAAGCCGACATCGCCGCCATGGTGGCAGCATCGGCTGCATCCGAAGCCAGCCGTATCGCCACGGCACAGCCAGGCCAGGCGGCCCGTACTGCTCCTGCCCTGGGCCTGGTCGACCCCGATGCCGGCAAGTCCAGCATACGGGTGCGCTCCGATCTGGTCGACCGCCTGGTCAACCAGGCGGGCGAGGTGTCGATTTCGCGTACCCGTATCGAATCCGAAATGCTGGCGCTCAAGCGCTCCTTGCTGGACCTGACCGATAACGTGGCCCGTCTGCGGGGTCAGCTGCGCGAGATTGAAATTCAGGCCGAATCGCAGATGCAGTCGCGGATGGCCCATGCCACCGACCTGCCTGACTTCGATCCGCTGGAGTTCGACCGTTTCAGCCGTCTGCAGGAACTCACCCGCTTCATGGCTGAGAGCGTCAATGACGTGGCCACGGTGCAGCACAACCTGTTGAAGAACCTGGACGAATCCAGTGCCGCGCTGACCCAGCAGGCCCGCATGACGCGTGACCTGCAGCAGGAACTGATGCGCGTGCGCATGGTGCCGTTCTCCTCGGTATCGGAACGCCTGTACCGGCTGGTGCGCCAGACCGGTAAGGAAACCAGCAAGAAGGTGAACCTGGAACTGCGTGGTGGCCGTGCCGAGATTGACCGGGGCGTGCTGGAAAAAATGGTGTCGCCGTTCGAGCATATGCTGCGTAACGCCATCGACCATGGCCTAGAAACCCCCGACCTGCGGCTGGCCAAGGGCAAGAACGAGTTCGGCGAAATCGTGGTGGAAGCACGCCAGGAAGGTAACGAACTGGTACTGGTGCTGCGCGACGACGGCGCCGGCCTCGATATCGAGCGCATACGCCAGAAGGGCTTGGAGAAGGGCCTGATTGAAGCCGGTGGCGAGTACACCGACGCCCATA
>Ga0075156_10000613_pt1 | contig 18384 bp, 19 predicted proteins | sample JI81AbrownDNA_FD_70966 | JGI IMG/M metagenome (GOLD analysis project Ga0075156, IMG submission 70966) | Wastewater effluent complex algal communities from Wisconsin, to seasonally profile nutrient transformation and Carbon sequestration -... | ecosystem: Engineered > WWTP > Effluent > Algae...
TGCTTGCGCGCAAAATCTCAGTTGAGACCCATTTCCCACTCGGTGGATAACCCACCCTTTACGAGGGGTGGTCCACCTAGTGTCGGAGCTATTCAATGCCAGCGCAGCGCAAACCGGTTGAGCAGAAGCGTCTTACGGGTCGGTCTAGCGGTCGTGATGCTGGCGGTCGGAAGCTACCCGAGCCGGTGGTGGTGTTGGCGGCGAGCGCACAGGTTCCGCCGGCACCTAAGAGCCTTAGTGATTTAGGTCGTGAGACGTGGGAGCGTCTTTGGGTTGCGGGTCAGTCGTGGTTGTCGATGACGACTGATGTTGATGTGTTGACTCGGTTGTGTGAGGCGCATGACGAGCGTGAGGCGATGCGGGAACAGATCGCGACTGATGGGTTTACGACTGAGGGATACAACGGGCAGCCCCGTCCGCATCCGTTGTTGGCGCATGTGCGTGCTCTTGAGGCGCAGATGACGCGGTGGGAGATTGAGTGTGGGTTCACGCCCGCTGCCCGTTCGAAGTTGGGGTATGCCGAGGTGAAGCGGGTCAGCAAGATGGATGAGTTGATTCAGCGGCGCCGTAAGGGTTCGTGAGCAGGGTTGCGGGTTGGCCGCCGCGGTGGCTGACGAAGGTTCCAGCGGCTGCGTTGCGGAAGTCTCGTGGCCCTGATGTGGCGGATTTCATTGACACGTTTTGTCGGGTCACGAAGGACTCGGTTGGTGGGCGTGCGGGTGAGTTGGTGGTGTTGCGGGGTTGGCAGCATCAGTTGTTGCGGCACACGTTCGCTGAGCGGCCGGATGGCAGGTTGCTGCATAGGCAGGCGCTGATCGGTGTGGCGCGTAAGAACGGTAAGTCGGCGCTTGGTGCGGGGATGGCGTTGGATCACTTGCTGTTTGGGTCGCCTGGTTCTGAGGTGTATTCGTGTGCGGGGGATCGTGAGCAGGCCCGGATTGTGTTCGGTACGGCGAAGCGGATGGTTGAGTTGGATCCGGAGCTGTCTGATCGGTTGAAGCTGTATCGGGATGCGATTGAGCACACCGAGGCGGGCAGTGTCTACAAGGTTTTGTCGGCTGAGGCGTACAGCAAGGAAGGGTTGAACCCGACCCTTGTGCTGTTTGACGAGGTGCATGTTCAGCCGAATCGTGAGCTGTGGGATGTGATGGCTCAGGCGATGGGTGCCCGCACCGAGCCGCTGATGGTGGGGATCACTACCGCTGGGGTCAGATTCGATACGTCCGGCCAGGATTCGTTGTGTTACAGCATGTATCAGTACGGGCGGAAGATCGTGACCGGCGAGCTGGATGATCCGTCGTTTTTCTTTGCTTGGTGGGAACCGCGTGAGCCGAGTGCAGATCATCGTGACCCGATGGTTCAACGGGAAGCGAATCCTGGGTTTGGTGACATTGTGTCTGCCGAGGATTTCGAGACGATGGTGTTGAAGACGCCGGAGGCTGAGTTTCGGACGAAACGCTGCAATCAGTTTGTGGCGTCGGCGACTGCGTGGTTGCCTGCTGGTGCGTGGACGGCTTGTAAGGATGAGCGTGCCGTCCCGGATGGGGTTGAGGTGTGTCTCGGGTTTGACGGGTCGTTCAATAATGACTCGACTGCGTTGGTGGTTGTTTCGTGCGGCGATGTACCTCACGTTGATGTTGTTGAGTGTTGGGAGAAACCTGCTGAGGCGGGCCAAGACTGGGCGGTCCCGATTGTTGAGGTGGAAGACAAGATTCGGGAATCGTGCCGTCGGTGGAAGGTTCGGGAGATTGTTTGTGACCCGTTCCGGTGGGCGCGGACTTACCAGATTCTTGAAGACGAGGGTTTGCCGATTGTGGAGTATCCGCAGTCGTCGGCACGGATGACTCCGGCTACGCAACGCCTGTATGAGGCTGTCTTGAATGCTGGTGTGACTCAGTCTGGTGATCCTCGTTTGGATCGGCATATTTCGAATGCGGTGCTGAAGCAGGATTCTCGTGGGACGCGAATCACTAAAGAGGCCAAGAACAGTGCCCGCAAGATTGATCTTGCTGTGGCTGCGGTGATGGCGTTTGATCGGGCGGCGACACCCGCCGAGACCGTTGATGTGGGGTTGCCGTTTTGGACGTGATGGCCCTGACAAAGATTTTTGAGGAGGGGTTTTGTTGACTGCTGCGCAGCTGGTGTTTGTTGTTTGTGCTGTGGTGGTGGTGGTGTCTGTTGCTTTGGTGGTTGCGGGTGTGGCGGTCCTTGCTGGGGTTGGTTGGGCGTTGGTGTCGGCGGGCGGGTTGCTTGGGGTGTCGGCTATCGGTGGGGCGGTTGTGTTGTTGCGTGACAGCGAGATTCGTGCGCTGTGAGGTTCATTGATCGTTTGGTGGGCAGTTCTGATCCTGTGCGGATGACGTTGGGTGAGTATTCGCAGCAGTTGAATCAGTTTGCTTTTGGCGGTATCGGTTACGGGTTCGGCGGTGTGAGTCCGGTTGTGCAGCAGTCGATGCCGGGGCAGAAGACGGAGCCTGCGCCTAACAATTTTGTTGGTTTGGCGCAGCATGCGTTTGCGTCGAATGGTGTGGTGTTTGCTTGCATGCTGGTCCGAATGTTGCTGTTCTCCAGTGTGCGGTTTCAGTTTCAGAATCTGCGGAACGGTAAGCCGTCGGACACTTTCGGGAATGCGTCGCTGCGGCTGTTGGAGGAGCCGTGGGTTGGTGGTACGACGCAGGATTTGATTGCGCGGATGACGCAGCACGCCGACCTTGGCGGTAACGCTTATGTGGCGAAGATCGGCGGCGAGTTGGTGGTGATGCGACCTGATTGGGTCGACATCATTGTTGAGGAACGCATGGTTCGCGGTGGCCGCGTCGAGGTTGGCGGCGGTCAGGTTGGTTGGAGGAAAGTCGGTTACCTCTACACGGAGGGCGGTCCTGGGTCGGGTAACGATTCGGTGGCGTTCCTCGCGGATGAGGTGGTGCATTTCGCGCCCATCCCCGACCCGCTCGCCTCGTATCGTGGAATGTCTTGGCTGACACCGATCATTCGGGAGATTCAAGCCGACCAGGCGATGACGACGCATCAGAGCCGGTTCTTCGACAACGCTGCCACGGTGAACATGGTGATCAAACATGCTCCCGGCGCGGATCGGGAAGCGGTGAAGAAGTGGGCTGAGGAAGTCGACTCCAAGCATCGCGGCGCGGCGAATGCCTACAAGAATCTGAACTTGTATCCCGGCGCTGATGTGACGGTCGTCGGCTCGAATCTGAAAGACATCGACTTCAAGAATGTGCGTGGCGGTGGGGAAACCCGCATAGCCGCCGCTGCTGGTGTGCCCCCGGTGATTGTTGGACTGTCGGAAGGTTTAGCTGCGGCGACGTACAGCAACTATGGTCAGGCCCGCCGCCGGTTGGCGGATGGGACCGCGCATCCGTATTGGCAGAACTTGGCGGGGTCGCTGCAACGTATTGTGCCGCCACCTAATTCGGGTGCGCGGCTTTGGTATGACGCCACCGATGTGCCTTTCCTGAGGGAAGACGAGCGGGATGCCGCCGACATTCAGCAAGTGCGGGCGGCCACTGTCGCCTCGCTGATTGCGTCCGGGTTCACCCCGGAGTCGGCGGTGGCGGCGGTTGAGGCGAATGACTTTATCGGTCTGCTGAAGCACACCGGATTGACCAGTGTGCAGCTACAGAAACCCGGCTCCAAAGATGCGGGCCAAGGAGGTACAGGCAATGCCGACACCGGCAACAACTGAGCGTCTGGCGTTACCGCCGGCCGAAGGTGTGCGGGAAGCTCCGTTCATGTTGCGGGCCGCCGAACCTGGCGAACCGAATGACGGGCTGACTCTCGACGGCTATGGGGCGGTGTTTAACCGTTTGACGGTCATCGACTCCTATGAGGGCCGGTTTCGGGAGATGATCGCCACGGGTGCGATGAAGCGGTCGTTTCGGGAAACCCCGCCGAAGGTGCAGTTCGATCACGGGCGGCATCCGCTGATCGGGAGCATTCCGATCGCCCGGTTGATGTCTATTGCGGAAGAGACTGATTCCACATTCGCCCCGGATGGCGGTGCGCACATTGTGGCCCGCATGTTCGACAACTGGTTGATGCAGCCCGTACGTGATGCCATCGAAGGTGGCGCGATCACCGGTATGTCGTTCCGGTTCAGTGTGGTTCGCGAATCGTGGACGTACGCCGACGGTAGGCCGATCCGCAATGAGCAGGATCTGCGGGCCGAACTGGAGCGCACCTACTTTTCGGATGTGGCGGAAGAAGATCTGCCCATCCGCACTTTGAAAGAACTTCGGGTGTCGGAGATGGGGCCGGTCGTGTGGCCCGCCTATCCCGAGACTTCGGTCGGCATGCGGTCTCAGGTCATTGACATGAACCGTTTGAACGACCCTGAGCAGCGAAAGTTGCTCGCCCGCGCCGTATTCCTGGTGGATGCGGCGCAATCTGAGGATGAAGACGCGCAGCGAGACACCACCACCGTGGTCGTAGTCGAGCACCCGTCTGAGTTCGACGACGCGCAGCAAGCCACCCCTGAGTGCGTAGGTGAGCGCCCGTCGAATCCTGTTGGCCGCCGCGGCATTGATGTGACGTTGCGGGCCATTCGGGATATGTGCCGCGACATCGAAAACCGCGACACCAGAAGGTAGTTCACCCAACCAATCCGCCGAACCCGAAAGCCGTTGGCTCTCGGGTTTTTTGTTGCGCCCGAAAGGAAAAACGCATGTCTGAAATTGAAGACCAGCCGGTGCGTACCGGCCTGTCGATGACCTACTCGCAGTCGGTCAACCGCATTCAGGAGATCGAGGCCGAAATGTCTCGCCTCGCCGAAAAGGAATCCCTCACCGCCGAGGAAGAGTCCCTCTACAAGGAGCTTCGCGACGAGGTGTTCAAGGTCGATGAGCACCGCAAGCGCCTGGAGCGGGCCGACGAGCTGGCTCAGGTGAAGTCGGTCAAGGGTCAGGTTGATGTCGCCGTGCGTGGTCGCGGTATCCGCATCGTCCCCGGTAGTGCCGGCGGTAGCTCGCAGAGTTCCCGCAATGACTATGACCGTGACTCCATCCTCGAACCGGACTCGATTGAGGATTGCCGTTTCCGCAATCCGTGGGATCTGTCGGAGGTTCGCACGTTTGGTCGTGACTCCGGTGAGGTAGCTGGGGAGTTGCGGGCGCGGGCTTTGTCGGCGATCGAGCGGATGCAGTGCGCCAGCGACAATGTGCGTGCTGCGGCGACGAAGATCATCGAGGAGTTCGACACTGTTGATTCGAAGCTGGCCCGCCAGGTGTTGGTGACGTCGTCGCCCGCGTATTTGCGTGCCTGGTCGAAGATGGCCCGGAGTGCGCAGCACACCCTGTCGAACGACGAGGTGCGGGCGATGAACGAGGTTAACCAGTTCCGTGCAATGTCGTTGACGGACAACGCGGGCGGCTACCTTGTGCCGTTCCAGCTCGATCCCACCGTCATTATCACGTCGGCGGGGTCACGCAACGATATCCGCATGGCGGCCCGCCAGGTCGTCGCTACCGGTGACACCTGGAACGGTGTCTCGTCGGGTGCGGTGTCGTGGTCGTGGGATGCGGAAGCCGCTCAGGTTTCTGATGATTCGACGACGTTCGCTCAGCCGTCGATCCCGATCTACAAAGCCGCAGGCTTTGTGCCGATCAGTTTTGAGGCGTTGCAGGATGAGCAGAACGTGGCCGCTGAGGTTGCGAAGCTGTTGGCGTTCGGCAAGGACAGCCTTGAGGCCAGTGCCTTTGCCACCGGCTCCGGAAACGGGCAACCGACGGGGATTGTCACAGCCCTGACGGGTACCGGTTCTGAGATCAACGCCGCGGCGGATGACACGTTCGCTATCGGTGACGTGTACACGATTCAGGGCAGCCTCCCGGCCCGCTACCGGCCGCAGGCGTCGTGGCTGGCGAACAACCTGATCTACAACAAGATTCGGCAGTTCGACACCTCTGGCGGTGGCGGGTTCTGGACGAACCTCAACTATGACCGTCCCCCGCAACTGTTGGGTCGGGATGCGCTCGAGGCTGAGGCGATGGATGGGAGCCTCACCACTTCTGGTGCGGTGTCGAACTTTGTTCTCATCTTCGGTGCTTTCGAGAATTTCGTGATTTGTGATCGTTTGGGAATGACGGTCGATTTCATCCCGCATCTGTTCAGCACGTCGAACAATCGTCCTACTGGGCAGTCTGGGTGGTACGCCCATTACCGGGTTGGTTCCGACTCGGTGAACGACGATGCGTTCCGCATGTTGGATGTCGCGTCCGCGTCCTGACCTGTCGCGTAGTGCCGGGGGGCGATTCACACCCGTCCCCCGGCGCCACACCCGAACGTGTCACTGCCCCAATGGTTTTACTCCCAGTTTTGAGGAAGAGCGATGCCTGAATATTTTCGTGTGAAAGAGCCGTTCGCATACGGCAATAGTGTGGCGACTGTCGGCCAGATTTGGTCGTCTGATGAGCCGGCGTTTAAGGGTCGGGAACAGTTTTTTGAGCCGGTGTCGAAGGCTGCTGAGCGCACCAATTCCATTGCTGTGGAGACTGCGTCGGCTGCGCCTGGTGAGACCCGGTCGTTCGGTAAGCGTGCCGCTAAGAGGGTCGCGGCGAAGCCTGGTGTGGTCGCTGGTTCTGGCGTGAGTGAGGAGCTGTAATGCGCACTTTGTATTCGCATGCGTTGGCGCAGCGCGCCTTGAATTACGCTGTGCGGTCGAGTAATTCTGCGGCGACTGGTGTCGCTGTCGATACCGCTGTGTATGGCAACAACGGTCGTGATGTGACGTTTGTCGTGTATACGGCGACCATCACTGATGGCACTCACACTGTGACCCTTGAGGAATCGGATGCGTCTGGTTCTGGTTATGGCGCGGTTGATGCTGCTCGTATTCAGGGTTCGCTTCCGGCGATTGTGGCGGCTGACGACAATGTGGTGTTTCAGTTTGGTGTTCGGCCGACGAAACGTTATGTGCGGTTGACGATTACTGATGCTGGTTCGACGTCTGGTGGTGCGGTTGGTGCGGTCGCTCTGATTGGGTGTGGCAGCAATAATCCGGTGGCGCGTGCCTGATGCGCACTCTGCATAACTCGCTGTTGCCGGTGATCGCGTTGACGCAGAATCCGTACAACACTGATGACACGTTCAATGGTGAGCCTGTTGATCTTGGGTTGTATGGCAATGATTTTCGTGACGTGTTGTTTGTTGTTGATCCGGGTTCGATGACGGATGGGACGTTCGCGTTTGTTGTTGAGGAGTGCGGCACGGTTGACGGCGAGTATGTGCAGGTTGCTGATGAGTACATTCTTGGGACTGTTCCGACGGTGACGGCTGCGGATGAGGGGACTTGTCCGCAGTTTGGTTATAAGGCGCATGGTGTGCGGTTTGTGCGTGTGGTGATGACGTCTGCGGATACTGATGATGGCAGTTTTTTTGGTGTGATCGCTTTGTTGGGTAATGGGTGTCAGTCGCCTCCGTTGAGGAGTTGATGGTGGCTGAGTTGACGGTTGATGATGTTGAGGTGTTCACCAATGGTCGGTTGTCGGCTGATGGTGTGGAGACTGGTCGTTTGTTGGTGTCGGCGTTGCGTGCTGCCCGTCAGTGGTGTGGGTGGCGTGTGAATCTTGTTGAGGATGACGAGGTTTTGTTGGATTCGCAGGGTGGCCGGGTGTTGTCGTTGCCGACGCTGGCTTTGGTGGAGTTGTCGGAGATTGTTGAGGATGGCGTCGCCCTGGATGTTGGTGGTTTGCGTGTGTCGACTCGGTTGGGGTGTGTGTCGAAGAAGTCGGGTGCGTGCTGGGCGTCTGGGTATGGGGTTATTTCGGCGACGATGACGCATGGTTTGGATGATCCGGATGATGCTGATTTCAATCAGGCTGTGTTGCAGGCGGTTAACGCTCTGTCGCAGTCTGCTGCTCGTGCGGATTCGTCGTTGAAGCGCAAGAAGATTGATGACGTGGAGTATGAGTGGTTTGAGTCTGCGCGGTCGGTGTTGGATGTGTCGTTGTTGGCTCCGTATCGGGTGTTGTTGTCGCCGTGACGTTTGGTGGTCAGTCGGTGGGGTTTGTGACTGTTACTGATTCTGGTGAGATCGGATTGGGTGGGATCAGGAGCCAGTCGCGGGTGTTGGTTGTGGTGTCGGGGTGCAGGTTTCGTCCTGCGGGTTCGTCTGAGGTGGATGGGCGGTCGGATGTTGCGTCGGAGGTGTGGAAACTGACCGCGCCGCCGGTTGCTGCCGCGTTGATCGCCGACTCGACAGGCGAACTCGTGTGGGACGGCACCACCACGCCGGTATTGCCGACGGATCCGAATAGCCGCGACTGGTTTCGGATTGATGGTGCGCCGCAACCAAAGTTTGATATGGACGGCTCAGTTCATCATGTGACGGTTGCGGTGAAACGGCAGGCGGGCTGACATGGTGTCGGATGCGTTTGAGCGGTTCGGGATCTCCCGCGATGAGTTGGAGAAGATGATCCGGGCGCAGTCCGAGGTTGATGCGGGGATCAACGAGTTCATGGAGAACGAGGTTGTGCCGTATTGGCGTTCGCAGTCCCCGGTCGATTCGGGCAAGTATGCGGCGTCAGTGAAAGTGACGCAGAAAGCGAAGCGCGGCAAGGGGAAAGTCGCCGCCACCGCCTGGTATGCACACTTCGTCGAGTACGGCACCAAAGCCGACTCGAAAGGCAAAGACGACCGCAAGGTGTTGACGAAACAGGGCTGGAAAGTGTTGCCGAAAGACACCCCCACGGAGGCGGCCGCCCCAGGCCAAAAAACGGCGACACATTTCGGTGGAACTATCGGCGCTACGGGTGGCGTCGAGTTTGACGGTGACGAGTGACGTTGCTGGCTGATTCCGCCGCACCCGACGCCGAAGACTTTGTTGTGTGCTGGTTGCAGCCCCAAATTAGGGCGGCTGTTGAACGCCGAACAGACGACCCGTTTCCGTTTGCCATTGTCCAGTTGATTACCGGCGACGATTGTGTCGACTCCGGCACTGAGGACGACATCGTGCAGGTCGACTTTCTGGATTGTGCCCGTGATGGTTTGACGGCGGTGCAGGCCGCGAAATCCACCGCGTTCGACGGGCATCGGCGAATGTTGTACCTCGCCAAGCACATTCCGAATGTGCTGCTGTCTGATGCGCGGTGGGCGAACTGCGACTACCTCAAAACGTTGCAGGTTCCGAAACGCATGGACTACTTGAATGAGCGCGTTGTGCGCTACACGGCCCTATACGCGCTGGGCCTCTCATTTGTTGCCGTGGATTAGCGGCACACACGGCCACTAGGCCGTAACCCCTCAACACATTTCCCGAACGGATCAGCCGTTGCCGGGTTCTTCATCAACCCCGAAATAAGGAGAAACGACTCATGTCGCTACCTGCAACAGGCACCACTTGGGATGGAGCGGGCCTCAACGACAACGATTCACGGTTCCTGGAGCGTGGGAAGCTGCGTCAGGTTTTGATCCGTGACGCCCGTGGTTCGGCCACCGATATTTCGCCGCATGATTCTGCGGGTGAGATTGCGTGGTCGCCGTTCGCTCAGGACGGCAAGTGGCGGGATGACTTGTTGGCGTTCAAACGCACGAATGGGATTTGGGTTGAGAACCCTGACTCGAATGAGGGTTTCCATATCGCGGGTGCGTTCAAGGATGGTGATGGCCCGGTCACGAAGCCGAACTTGAAGAACGACGATTTCATGATCCTGCAATCCAACTTTCCGTTTGATTCGGATTTGGTGGAGGAGGGTGAGCCGTTCAGTTTTACGGCGGTGGAGACGGCTAAGCCGTTGATTCGTCGGTTGCGAAACAATTTGCGGCTCAATGATCCTGAGACTGGTGCGGCGTTGGTGGAGTCGCCTGGTTTGGCGGATGCTGGTTGGGGTCGCACTCTGTCGGGTGAGAATGTGGAACGCCAGGTGCTGCTGGTGTCTGAGTTCCGTAAGGGTGGTTTGCCGATCTACACGGTCGACGGGTATGCGTTGTGCAAGTTGAACGACATCGGGAACAGCAAGAAAGACAAGAAAGACAGCGAGGCTGCGGAGCTGACGTATCAGCCGTTGCCGGACGGATATTTTTCGGCTGTTCAGGATGGTGTGTATCAGCCGATTTTGCGGTGGACGTGGGTTGGCGGTGCGGGCTGGACCGCCTTGTATGTGTCTCCTGTGTCGCAGTATTTGGTGACGTTGGGGTCGCCGTCGGATGGGACGTTCACGCTCACGTATGGCGGTTTGCCCACGTCGACGATTGCCTATGGTGCGTCGGCAGCGAACGTGAAGACCGCCCTTGTGGCGTTGGACGACGGGTACGGCACGTCGGATTGGACTGTTACGGGTTCGTCTGGTGGCCCGTTCACAGTCACCGTTCCTGGTTTGACTGCGCTCTCGGGTAATGGTGCTGGTTTGACGGGTGGCACGTTCTCGGTGGCTGCTGTCACCGAGTAGCGGGTGTCTTGCCGGGTTGGGTGTGGTGTTGGGCCGCACCCAACCCGGTGAGTTCTTGTAACCCAACATGATTCGCAGGGGAAAAAAGATATGAGCAAAGACGACATACCGGACCTTGAAGACGCCATCGAACAGTTGGCGGAATACTTCGGGTTCAAAGCGCACTACGACTTCAAAGTTAAAGGTGAAACGTATCGGATCACCTACCGCCAGTTCCTGACCGCCGAGGTGGAACACAAACTCCAAGCGGCCGAAAAGTCTTTAGAAGATTGCGACCGGGTAGAAATCGTCCTACCTAACGGAAAAAAGTCCACGGGACTGCGGTATATGTCGCCGCTACGACGCGGCGGAGAAATCCTCCCCGACGGCCGGGATGCGCTGCGGCTCATCGCCATGTGGGGTGAAGAGAAGTACCGCAAGTTTGAAGCCGCCGGCGGGCCACCGGAAATGCTGACCACCGTATGGGCAAAGCAGGAAAGCGAATACGAAAAGTGGCGCAAGACCGGATCCAAAAGTTCTGATAGCGATTGAAGTTTGGAAGCGTCACGCGGGCCGCATCGAATCCGACCTACTGCGCTATTACCGCATTGATATAGCGGACTGGCATCAGGGCCGCATGTCATCTCGGCGGCTGCTCGTCCTGCTGGACAACCTCACGGAAGAATCCGCGTTCCGCACCTACGCCGAACGTGGGGGTCGGCAAACCCGCAAAGAACGCGTCCAAGAGGAAACCCTTAACGAAGCGTTGCGGTTGCGGGCGTCGACTGAGGCGATTGCCTCGCGTGGTGAGGTGCGTTGGGACCCTGCGGAGTTCGCGTGGCGTGATCCTGTTGAGCAGGCGGAGCTTGATCGTCGGCGGGCTGCTGAGCAGGCTGCCGCCGAGGCGGATTCCGAAGATTTGTATGCCGATCTTGGCTTCACATAGGAAGGTGGTGATTCCGAATGCCGATCAGTATCCCGATTTCAGCGACTGCTGACGACAAGGCGTTTCAGAAGATCGCCGACCGGTATGAGAAGTGGGGCAACACTACCGGCAAGAAGGTCGGTGCGGAGTTCGCTAAGAGCATGGAGGACGCTGCATCGAAGGCGGATCCTAAAGCTGTCGAGAAGTTCGAGAAGGCTTACGGCCGGGTTGCGGACACGATGGGAAAGGTTCGCGCTGAGGAGGCGAAGCTTCAGGAGTTGCGGGATAAGGGTGCGTCTAATGCGCGGCTGATTTCGCAGTCGGAAGCATTGGAGCGTGCGCGGCGCGCTGAGATTCGTGCGACGCGGGAGGCTGCGGCTGCGTATCGGGATTTTGAGGAGGCTGCCGCTAGCGGGGGGCGGAATGGGTCTGAGTCGTTCCTGAATGGTTTGCGGGAGTCTATTGCTGGTGCGGGGACTACTGGGCAGGATGCGGCTCAGGAGTTTGTTGGTGGTTTTGCGGGTTCGTCGATGTTGTTGCGGTTGGGTTCGGCGGTGGGTCCGATTGGGTTGGCATTAGCGGGTGTCGGCACGTTGGGTGTCGCGGCGGGCAAGGTTCTGGCGAGTGCCATTGCGGATGGTATGGCGACCATTCAGATGCAGGATGTTTTTCAGTCTCGTATGGGTTTGGATGATTCGTCGATGGCGTCGTTCGCGCATGCGGCGGGGCAGGCGTGGGCCAATAATTTTGGTCAGTCGATGGCCGATAATTTGCAGGTTGCGCAGGATGCGTTGCGGGCAGGGCTGATTGACTCGGATGCATCGGATGCCGAGGTGCAGTTGGTTATTGAGCAGTTGCAGGGCTTGGCGGTGGTCACTGATGCGACTGCGGGTGAGTTGTCGCGGTCGATGACGACGATGATCCGGTCTGGGTTGGCGCAGTCGGCATCTGAGGCTTCGGACATCATCACGGCGGGCTTTCAAGCCGGTCTTGATGTGTCGGGGGATTGGCTCGATACGTTGAATGAGTATTCGACTCAATTCCGTAAGCTTGGGTTGACCGCTGATGACACGTTGACTTTGTTGCAGCAAGGGTTGCAGGGCGGCGCAAGGGACACGGATCTGGTAGCTGACTCGTTGAAAGAGTTCAGCATTCGTGCGGTGGATGGCTCTAAGTCTACGCGTGAGGGGTTTGGGGCGTTGGGGTTCAACGCCGATGACATGGCATCCCGTATTTCCGCTGGCGGGGATACCGCAAAAGTTGCGTTCGATGCGGTGCTCGATGCGCTTCGCCGGGTTGATGATCCGATGCAGCAAGCATTGATCTGGCAGCGACTGTTCGGCACTCAATGGGAGGACATGGGTAGTGCCGTCAACAATCTCGACCTAGACCCGGCGAAGCGTCAGTTCACTGACCTTCAGGGCACTTCTGAGCGGTCGACAAAGACAGCGTCGGATAATTTCGCTTCCGAGTGGGACTCTGCGATGAACTCTGTGCAGCAGCGCTTAAGCGAGATGGAAACATGGCTAGCCGATTGGTTCACCCGCCTGCCGATCATCAAAGGTTTACCGGGGTGGATTAAGTCTCTAGCCGGGGAGCCGACCGGCGGTGTGAGTGGGTCGACTAATCCGAATCATCAGGGCACCCCCATTGCGCCGAGCCCCAATGGGGGCATCGTGCTGCCGTCGACGGGGACGATCCAGGGGAATGGCACTTTCCTGGATAACTTGCTCGATCCAACACCGGGCGAAGCAGCTCCACCAGAGTTGACGGCTGGTATGCCTGGAGGAACACCAGCCGATGCGCCTGTTCCTGGCGCCCAGACGCCCATCTTGACCGACGCTGAAGCCGAGGCATCTAAGGCTGCCGCTAAGCCCAACATTCCGCTGTCGCAGTACAGCCTTGACTCAATACCGTTGGGGCAGTTCGCCGGTGAGGGCGGCATTCAGTTGCCGGGACGCAAGATCGAATCGCATGCCGGTGCTGGTTCATATCAGGTTGATCCGCAGAAGGTGTTTGATGCGGACTCGCAAGAAATTGCGGCGCGGCAGTCGTTGGAGGATGCTCGGCGACACGTCCTGGAAGTGCAAGCCGATAACGATCACACCGAGTCTGAAATGCAAGCCGCGAAGAACCGCGCATTGCTGGCTGAACGGTCCTACGTCAAGGCGCAGCAGGACGTCGTCGATGCGCAACAAGGGACGTGGGAGAAGGCTGAGAAGACAGCCAAGGGATTCTCTGACGGTATGGAAGGCATTTCCGCCGCCCTCGATAGTGACCTTGGCATCTCAGACGGTCTTCCGGGGATCGCTGAGAACCTGGTGAAGTTCCTTGGGTCGCTTGCGTTTGCCCCGGTGGTGGGTGCTTTGCAGGGTGTGCAGGTTGGGTTGGGTGTGAAGCCGGGTTCGGCTGGTTCTGGTGTGGCGGGGATGATCGGTTCGGCGTTGGGATTGGGCGGTTCGTCGCCGCAGTCGCAGGCCACTACTGGTGGTGTGCAGTCGGTGGGGGGAAGGTCGGCTCCTATTGCGGCGCAGCCTGGTGAGTCGGCGAGGGATTTCGCGCACCGGGCGATGATGCCGTTTTGGGAGAGCCAGGGGCTCACCGTGGGGGATCATGCCGCCGACCAGTACGGTGAGCATCAAAACGGGGCGTTGGACATCATGGTTCCCAGCATTGAGGCGGGGAATCAGGTTCTGCAACAGGTTCTTTCGGATCCGAACGTGTATGGGGCGATCTTCAACAACCAAACTTACGGGTACGGTCACGGGCCGTCGCCGCAGGACTATGCGGGAGGGCATACGGGTGATCCGAACCAGGATCACACAAACCACGTCCACGCTTTGTATAGGCCGGGTGATCCGAACAACATCAACCCCAACGGTGTAGCACCGGCCGGGTTGGGTCCGGCGGGTGGCGGCATCAGTGGCGGTGCGACACCAGTGTTTGTGGTGAATATGCCCGGTGCAGGTTTGGGTGGTGGTGGTGGTGTCCTCGGACCGAAGCCTGGTCCTGGCGGAACGGATTGGGATCGGATCGCCCAGTTGGAGTCGAGCGGCAATTGGCAGGACAACAACAGTGGCGGGCACACAACAAGTTCGGGTGCGCCGCGTGGTGGTTTGCAGATCACCGACGGAACATGGAATGCCTACGGCGGGTCGGAGTTTGGGCCTACCGCGAATGCGGCGACACCTGAGCAGCAGCAGGAGATAGCGAACCGCATCTTGTATGGCACCCCGAGTCAGGCTGGTCAGGGTTCGGCGGCGTGGGAGACGTGGCCTCAGAGTGGTCTGCCTGCGGTTGCGGCGGGTGGCCGGGGCCAGCACGGCGGTGGTCCGGGTGTTCCTGGTGGTGGGCCTGCTGTGGTTCCCCCGCCGGGGATTGTTTCTGATGCACCGCCCTGGTATGGCGGTTCGGGTGGTGGTGGTACGGGTGTGGTTGGTCCTGGGTTGGGTGGGCCGCCGGCTGCTGGCCCGTTTGGTGGTCCTGCGGCTCCGGGTTTGGTTGGTCCTGGTGTTGTGGGGCCTGCGTTGGGTGGTTCGGGTGGTGGTGGTGTGGGTCCGTCGTTTGGTGCGCCGTCGTCGGTGCAGGGTGGTCGTGAGTTGGGTGCTGGGACTCCGGCGTCGGGTGGTTTGGGGTTTAGTGGCGGCATTATTGGTGCGGCGGGTGGTGCTATCACGTCGGCGATTGGTGCTGCGGGTGCTGCGGGCACTATGGGTATGGATGGTGGTGCTGGTGGTGCGATGGCGTCTGCTGCCGCTCAGATCGGTATTCAGGAGGGTATGCGGGCCATCGCCTATGCCGGACAACTCGCAGGCATCGGCGTCAGTGGGTTGATGGAAACGTTCTCCCTCAACGATTCAGCGCTTGCTGATCCTGGGAAATCATGGTTGGGCCGCATCGCTATGGGTGTGGCCGGGGCACGGCCAGCGCTACCCAACAGTGCGGGTGCGTCTGGTGGCAGCGAAAACAAAGACATGGCCGAGTCCGGCAAAGGCGGCGAACCACCCGCACCCCCCGGATCGGTCGACCCGAACAAGGTTCCCGGCAGCAACGGTGGCGCTGGTTCCGAAGGGCAATCCGGTGCGAACGGCAACGTCGACAACAGCGTCACCATCAACCACACATCGAACAACATCGCCAACCAGCAGCAAGCAGCCACACTAGGCGACTACGTCAGCTCCTCACAGATCCAACGAGTGGGCGGATAGTGGCTGGTCCTGTGATCACCTATCCCGCAGGCCCGATGGTGCCGCACGGCATCTATCACCTGTTGAAGGGTGACCGGCCCGAAGTGTCGTTGCAGTCGTTTAACGACACCATCTGCTTCTACCTGATGGGTGGCCGTTCCGAGGTGGATCGCACACGCCCAGAATCAGTGCAGCTCGTGGAACTTAAAGGGCTGATCGCGCCGTGGGAAACCATAGATCAGCAGGGCGCCAACGAAGACGGTGTCACGTTCATTGATGCCTTGTATGGGCCGATTAGGGTGTCGGCGCGGGTGGTGGTTCGCGGGAGGGATGCGAAAACCACGAAACGTGTTCAGCGGCACCTGTTTGAGTCGTTGGATGTCAAGCAGCAATCTGAGCTTGGGTGGATTTCCCACGACCTCGGCTACTGGTGGGCGCCAGTGCGCTGGTGGGAAGCACCACCAAACAACTATTCGGGCAAAGCGAATCGGCAGGAGTGGACGTTAACGCTGCGGGCGGATACCGGGTTTTGGCAGTCCTACCCCGACACCGACTCATTCAGCCTCCTGTATGAGGACATGGTTGACACCTTCCACTACGTCACCCGCGACACCCAAAACTTGGGCTATCAGTGGCCGCAGTACTACAGCGGGACCGGTGGCGGCTACATGTACGCCGACGGGAACCGGGCGCTCTGGGAAGACGAGGGCGGGCTGTTCACCGACTCCCGCACCGTCGTCAACGGCCCGTACCCCGACTTTGAGACGGTCACCGACAACCAGGTCGTCACGATGCGGCTCGGCTCCATCCCCGAATGGTCAACGGCGAGTGGAGCTAACGATGTGTGGGCGCGGATGGGGCGCGATGAATCCGGTGATTGGGACGGCACCGGGATCCGTTTGCGGGCAACCCTCGGCTCAGTGGAAATATCCGCGTGGCATAACTTCACACAGTTGTGGACGCGGGAAAAGAAGATCCCGTTCCTCACCCCCCACAAGGACGACGAATATCAGCTTGTCGCCGGATACATCGGTGATCCCCGCCTGTTCAAGGTTTTGAAGAACGGCGGAGAACTGTTCGCCTACAAAGAAACCGGAACAATCTCCTATCTTGGTGCCGACTATCGTGGCGTGGGATTCGGGGTGCGGGCTGGTGGGGCATTGATTACTCAGGCCACCCCGTCGACGGTGTCGAAAGTGTCGGCAGGGGACAACACCGAAGTCACCCGGTACGGGTTCATCAACCGCCGCAATGCCGGGGATCAGGATGTGTACGACGAGTACACCCTTTACGGGCCAGGGACTTTCGGGATCGGGAATGGGCCTGGTTCGACGGACATGGTGGAGATCGGCCCGCTAGACGCCGGCCAGGTTGTTCATATCAGGACTGATCCGCGTAAGCGTGGGGTGTTCGATTTGTCGAAAGTGTCGGCGGCTGCGACCCCGTATTTGTTTGGGGCGCAACCTTCTGACGAGTTGTACCGCAAGATCAGCGGACGGTTTTCACAGAATCAGATTCCGCGTAAGCAGCCGGGTGAGCGGGTGCAAACCCATCAGGTTGCGGTGTCGATGGGCACCGGATGTAACGCCGACTCGAAGATCGTCGCCGCGCTCGTCCCGCTGAGGCGTTACCCAGAGTGACTGAGGTCGCCGAACTCCAGCAAGTTTTGAAGTCCGGCGACACGTACCAACAGGCCCAGGCAGCCCACCAACTCGCCAACATTGCAGCCACCGAGCACACCGACATCGTCGTCACCCGCTACAACAAATACTGGGAACCCTGCGGGGAGATCGGCGCCTATTTGGAGTTGTCGGCGGCGATCTTCCGTAACCTCGCCCCGTCCGGTGAAATCATTTTGAACGGCGGTGACGGCTACTCGACAGATGGGCCGTCCGCACCGGACCCGCACATTCCGGCGTTGGAGAACTGCCGCAAAGAACTTGTTGGCATTACCATCGAGGTTGGGTCGATCCGTTGGGCCGGATTCGTGGATTACACGGACTACAACTTTCAGGGCGGCAAACGCACTCTGAATGCGAAACTTGTTGGCCTGTTTGATTTGTTGTCCTACATTTTTGTGTGGCCTGATCCGGGCTGGCCGATTCAGGCGCAACCGTTTTCTCACGCCGTGTATGTCGGGCCGATTGTGTCGGTGATTGAGACGATGTGCGCTGATCAGCTTCGCCGCATCCAATCCGGGATCTGGGGATTTTTGAACAATCCTGCCGCGATTTTGAATAAGCAGGCACGCGAGTTTTTCGGGAAGTTGCTGCGGGACAACACGAACCTGTTTGAGGCGTTGAAGACACCGATCTATTTGGTGCGGCACAAGCTGACTGAAGACACCTCAATGTTGGTGGCCCGCACCGTCCGCATGGAGTCGCTTGCGCAGGTCATCGGCGATATGACTAAGGCGTATGGCGTTGATGTGCGGATGGATTTGTGGTTGCCGGGTGATCCGCAACCTGAGGACGGCGCTGACCTCACGCAACCCACGTATGTGTTGACGGTCACTGATCGACTCACCACTGAGGGCAAGTTCGGCGACATCCGTGATGCGATTGCGAAAACGGTTGTGGACCTTCAGGGTTCGTTCTTCGGTGAGATTTTGCCGTTGGTGGAGAACGCGCCGGGTATGGATGGTGTGTTTATTTCGGAGGTGGCTGGCGTCAATTTCACGCCGCCGCTAGCAGTGTTGGTGGATGGGCCGGATACGGCGATGTCGGAGTTCAAGATTCACAATCGGCATCCACGCGGCCACGTGATGATACTCGGGGGGCGAAGTCCAAAATGGGTCTGTGCCCCGTGGCTTAACCGCTGCGGGGCACAGGCCCAAGGGCTAAAAAATGAGTCAATGATTTGATCAACGCAACGTTGAGTTGGGCGATTGATT
>Ga0075156_10000615_pt1 | contig 18376 bp, 12 predicted proteins | sample JI81AbrownDNA_FD_70966 | JGI IMG/M metagenome (GOLD analysis project Ga0075156, IMG submission 70966) | Wastewater effluent complex algal communities from Wisconsin, to seasonally profile nutrient transformation and Carbon sequestration -... | ecosystem: Engineered > WWTP > Effluent > Algae...
CCCACAGGCGCTGGCCGCCATGCACATAGACATCGAGCCGGCCCGCTGCGATATAGCACCAGTCCAGCGTGGAGGCGCCAAAGTTGCGCTGGCTGCCATAAGGCGGCAAGGTGGCCAGCCGCTGCGGCAGCTTGCCGCTGAGCCATTTGACCTCGACCCCGGCAATAGCTTCGGTCATCAGCGGGGTATGCTGTTTTAGCGGTAGACGCTGGCCGTTCAGGTAGGAGCCCTTGCCCAGCTCCGCCGTGAACATCTCATCGGCCACCGGGTTGTAGATCACCCCCAGTACCGTACGGCCACCCTGCATCAAGGCCACCGAGATGGCAAAGTAGGGCAAGCCGTGGAAGAAGTTGGTGGTACCGTCTATGGGGTCTATCACCCACAGCTGCTCGTTGGCCTCCCACAGGGCCTCCTGCTCGGCGGCGCTCATCTCCTCGCCCAATACCGGGCAGGGGACGATGCGGGGCAGTGTCGTCTCCAGCGCCTTCTGGGTAGCGATATCCGCCTCGGTAAACAGGGTGCCGTCATCCTTGCGTGTGCCCTGGCCCAGGCGCAGAAAACGCGGCATGACCTCACTGGCCGCCGCATGGCGCACAGCGGTCATCACCTGGTCGAGCACAGAGTATTCGGGCATGGCTAATCACGGTGGGGTGGACACAGCGGGCTATTCTAACGGACACAGCGGCCGCTGGTGTGGGTGTCTACCCTAATCGTGCGGTGGCTGGCTGATCAGCCTTGCCGCGTAGGGGGATTGGGGCTGGGCCGCTTGCTCAGTTTGCGTTGCAAGGTGCGCCTGTGCATGTTCAGCAGCCGGGCGGTGGCGCTGATATTGCCCCCCTGCTCGGCCAGCACTTTCTGGATATGCTCCCACTCCAGCCTGTCCATGCTCAGCGGCTGCGCCTCCACCTCGGCCTCGCTGTCTCCCTGCAGCCGATCAAACGCACCGATGATCTCGTCCACCGTGGCAGGCTTGGCCAGGTAATGCACAGCCCCCAGCTTGATGGCTTCGATGGCGGTGGCAATGCTGGCATAGCCGGTCAGCATCACGATACGGCAGTCGGGTGCCAGCGCCAGCAGGGCTGGCACCAGCCGCAGGCCGCTATCCTCGCCCAGCTTGAGATCCACCAGCGCCTGCCGGGGTGCCTGCTGCTGCGCCAGTGCCAAGGCCGAGGCCGCATCATGGGCCTGGCGGCAGGCCCAGCCACGACGGCTGAAGGCCCTGACCAGTACGCCAGCCAGGGCGGCATCATCGTCCACGATCAGGATGTCACTCATTGACCCTCCAGCGGAAACACAACGCGCACGCAGGTGCCTCCCTGCGGCCGAGCCAGCCACTCCAGCCTGGCCCCCACCCGCTCCAGTGCCGATATGGCCAGCGCCAGGCCCATGCCCAGTCCGGCAACCGTGTCGCCGGCCGGCTTGCCGTCAAAACCCGGCCCAGCGTCGGCAATGTCCAGCTGTACGCCATGGTCCGACCAGTCCAAGGTCACGCCTTGCCAGTCCGGGCTGGCATCGGCAGCATTGTCCAGCAGGTTGAGCAGCGCCTGCCGCAGCGCGAAATCCAGCATCAGCCTGGGGGGCTCGCCTATCCCCAGCAACTGGTAGTCCAGCCTGGCCTGCGGCCTGACCACCTGCCAGTCGTCCAGCAACAACGCCACAGCGCTATCGACCGGCTGGGGCGCACTGGCATCGGCCTGCGCCCGTAGCCGCTGCAGTTCGCTGCGGCAAGCCTGCAACTGGCGCTGCATCAGGCGCAGATCCTCGGCCAGCTGACCCTGGCCGGCATGTTCTGCCAGCAATTCATCGGTCAGCAGCGTCAAGGTGGCCAGCGGGGTGCCCAATCTATGGGCTGCACCGGCCGCCTGTATGGCCAGACCCAGCACCTGCTGCTGGCGCAAGGCCGCTTCGCGGGCTTCGGCCAGGGCTTGCTCGTTATCACGCAGCTGCCGTCCTATGCGGGCTACCAACCCGGCCACGATCAGGGCTGCGGCCACAAAGGCCACCCACATGCCAGTGGTGTGCAGGAAGAAGGCCTGCGCCAGATCGGATTCATTCAAGGGCAAGGGCTGGTACCACAGCAGCAGCAGGCTGTAGCAGGTTATGGTCAGCGCGGTCAGCGGCCATACCAGCCGGCCAGGCAGGCTGGCGGCAGCAATGGTGAGCGGCAGCAGAAACCAGGCGGTGAAAGGGTTGGTGGCGCCGCCCAGAAAAAACAGCCACAGGCTGTGGCCACAGATATCCATGGCCAGCTGCCGGCCTATCTCCCCCTCGCTGACCGCCACGCCGCCCTGCGCCAGACGCAGGCGCCACAGGCTGAAGCCGTTATAGGCCAGCAGCAGCAGGCAGATGAAACCCAGCGACAGCAAAGGCAGCTGCCAGCGGAACAGCAGCACAGCCAGCAGCATGGCGCTGGCGTAGGCGCAGAGGGTCAGACCTCGTAGCAGGACGATGCGACGCAGAATGGCTAGCAGGGCGGTATGGGGCATGGCGGGATTCTAAAGCGTACAGCCCCAGCCCTTGCAGGCTGCGGCAAAACGCCGCAGCTACCAGGCAAAGTAGCGGGCGCCTTCGCGCTTGAGCCAATCGCGCTTGTGCTTCCAGTCCGGGCAGGCAGTCGCCACCAGCGCCCAGAAGCGGGGGGAGTGGTTCAGCTCCACCAAGTGGCACAGCTCATGTATCACCACATAATCGATCACCGGCAAGGGCGCCTGCATCAGGCGCCAGTTCAGCCGGATGGCGCCCTGCGAGGTACAACTCCCCCAGCGGGTGCCGGCGCTGGACAGCTTGAACTCGCCATAACGCAGTCCCAAGCGCGCCGCCCAGCTATCCAGTCGCTCGGCCAGGAATACCCGCGCCTCGCGCCGCATCAGCTTCTGCAGCGCCAGCGGGATGTCGGCCGTGGTCTCGGCCACCAGTTGCAGCGCATCGGCCGTTATGGCGGCGCGCTTATGCCCCAGGCTCAAGGTGCGCGGCTCGCCCAACCAGTCCAGCGGGCTGCCGGCCTGCAAGGGGGTAGACGCTGGCCGCTCGGCCAGCGCATCAAGCTTGCCCAGTATCCAGCCAGCCTTCTGGTGCAGGATGGCATCCAGCTCTTGCAGGGGAAAGCGCTGCGGCAGGATGACCCGCAAGCCCTCCTGCCTGATCTGCAAGCCCACACTGCGGCGGGTGGATCGCTCCAGCCATACCGGCACCTCCCGCCCCTGCAGGGCGTAGATATGGCGGGTTTCAGGCAGCGATCGTGCCATGGACATCCTGCGGCTGCTTGTTGGCCGGCCAGCAGGGGCCCACGCCGCTGATGCGCACCATCTCGGTCTCTATCCAGCTCTCCACCTCACGCCTGACCTGGTCCGCACTCTTGCCCACGGTGGGGATGGGCGGGCCGATGGACACGGTGGTCTCGCCCGGATACTTGAGAAAGCTGTTGCGCGGCCAGAACTCGCCGGAATTGACGGCCACCGGCACCACCGGGGCGCCCAGGGCACAGGCCAGGCGGGCGCCGCCCTGCTTGTAGCGCCCCCGCTTGCCGGCGGCAATGCGGCTGCCCTCGGGGAAGATGACTATCCAGGCGCCATCCTTGAGCCGCTGGGTACCCTGCTCGATCAACTGGCGACTGGCCACGCCGCTATTGGCGCGGTCTATGGCGATGGGCCGCAAACTCCACAGGCCCCAGCCAAAAAACGGTATCCACAGCAGTTCACGCTTGACCACCCAGGCGGTCAGGGGCACCAGGCGCTGCAGAAACATGGTCTCGAATGCCGACTGGTGCTTGCTCATCACCACCGCTGCTTCGCGCGGCAGGTTCTCGCGGCCTATCACCCGGCCCCGCAGGCCACAGGTCAGTTCCAGCCACTTCACGGCGAACCAGCACCAATAGCTGATGACGCCGTAGCGCACCTTGTAGGGCAGGGGCAGGGCCAGCATGCAGCCTATGGCACAGAGCACGGTGTTCAGCGCCCAGCCCGTCATGTACAGCGAAGAACGCAACCACACCATCAGTCTTCTTCCTTGCCTATCAGGTAGAGCGCCGCATCCATCAGGTCGTAGCAGACACGGGTATGTTCGGGCAGGCCGCCCGCTGCCAGGGTGCGTTCACCCTTGCCGGTACGCACCAGTATGGGTTCGGCGCCCACCGCTTCGGCCGCTTCCAGGTCGCGCAGGCTATCGCCTATCACCGGGGTATCTTCCAGCCGCACATCAAAACGCTGGGCAATATCACGGTACATGCCTGGCTTGGGCTTGCGGCATTCGCATTGCATGTCGGCCGTGTGGGGGCAGAAGAAAATGGCATCGACCCGCCCACCCACGCTGGCCAGAAGGCGGTGCAGCTTGCCATGCATGGCATTGAGCTCGGCCGCGCCAAAAAAACCCCGGCCTATGCCGCTCTGGTTGGAGGCGATCACCACCCGCCAGCCCGCATGGTTCAGCAGGGCGATGGCTTCCAGGCTGCCATCGATGGGCACCCACTCTGCTGCCGACTTCACGAAATCATCGCGGTCATGGTTGATTACGCCATCCCGGTCCAGTATCACCAGCTTCATGGTATCAGCACGCTTTCATTCCAGATGACGACTAGCCTATCGTTCAGCCCCGGGTATGGCCTGCACTATACGCCCAGTGCTTATTTTCCCGGGTTCAGGCTCGGCTTCCCGGCCAGCCAGCCACGTTTCAACCAGCCCTGCCAGGGCTGGTTCTTGAAGCGCTGGGCCGGCTTTTCAACCAGGTTCCAGGACAAACAGGCCAGCACCAGGGTGCCTATCAGGGGCAACCAGACCAGGTTGGCCACGCTCAGCCCACCCTGTGGCGCCAGCCACCAGGCCGCCAGCTGCTGCATGGGGAAGGCATACAGGTAGACACCGTAGGAATAGTCCTGCCGATCAAATAAGCCCGGCAGCGGCACCGGGGCGCAATAGGCCAGCCACAGCACGCCATAGGTCAGGGCGAAGTAGTAGCACACCATGGGCAGTACCTGGCGGAACACCAGATAGAACACCAGCAGGGTCAACAGGGCCAGTAGGCCCTTCATGCGTATCTGCTCGGCATTCACCTGGAAAAACGCGCCCAGCAAGAAGGACAGCAGCAAGCCCGGCAGCTGTGCATCTGCACTGGGGTTGCCAGCAGCAAACAGGACGATGACGGCCGCGAACCCCAGATTGAAGGCGACCCGGTTGCCCAGCACGCCCAGCCAGCCCAGGCTGGCGCACGCCAGGTAGAAGGTACACTCATACGGCAGCGTCCACAGCGAGCCATTGATCGCACGAGGAGCCGGATTGCCCGCGAAGGCATCATGCAGGCTGTATTGCACGCCCCCCAGCAAGGAGGCGTTGTGGCCGACAAAGCGGGCAAAATCGATCGAGGCAAAGTAGGCGCTGGCGTCCAGGCCCGAGCTGATGAAAGCAAGGGCTGGCGCCACCAGGGCGGCCACCATCAAGCCGGGGAAGAGACGCAGCCCCCGCCGCCAGAGAAAGCCGCCCAGCTTGGGGTTGCGCAGATAACTGCCACAGACCAGAAAGCCACTGACCGCAAAAAACACGTTCACGGCAACGGTGCCGAACGACAGGCCCACGGTGACCGACAGGTATTCCGCCGGATTGCCCGACAGCGGCCAGGCATGCGACAACAGCACCAGCATGGCCGCCAGCAGCCGCAGCAGGCCAAAGTTATTGGCCACGCCAGCGCGTTCGTAATCGCGCAAGGTATCCCTCATGCTGCCTTTACTCCGCCAGCAGGGAGATATCGGCAACCTGGTTCATCAGGCTGCTCAGTGCCGCCAGCAGCGCCAGCCGGTTGTGCCGTACTGCCAGGTCGTCGGCCATGACCATCACGCTGTCGAAGAAGGCATCCACCGGGGCGCGCAGTCCCGCCAACTGCTTCAACGCAGCCGTGTAGTCGTGCGCAGCCAGGGCGGCAGCCACCGGCGCCTGCAAGGCCACCAGGGCGCCGTGCAGATCACGTTCGGCCGCATCGGCCAGCAGTCCGGCCGCAATGGCCGGCAGTGCCTGGCCTTCGCTCACATTCTTCTTAAGTATATTGCGTATGCGCTTGTTGGCTGCTGCCAGGGCCGCCGCCTCGGGCAATGCCTTGAACTCGGCCACGGCCGCCAGGCGCAGGGCCAGCTCGTCAAAGCGGCTGGGCTTGTCGGCCAGCACGGCTTCGATATCGGCCGCCGGGAAATCCGCCGCCAGCAGGTTCTTCAGGCGCTCCAGCATAAAGCCGAACACCCCGTCCACCGTATCGGCCGCCACCACGCCAGCCGGGAAGGCCGCAGCGGTCTGTGCCAGCAATTGCTTCAGATCCAGCGGCAGCTTGGCTTCCACCAGCATGCGCAGCACGCCCAGCGCTGCACGGCGCAGGGCAAACGGATCCTTGTCGCCGGTAGGGATCAGGCCTATGCCCCAGATACCCACCAGGGTTTCCAGCTTGTCGGCCAGCGACACGGCTTGCGCAATGGCGCCCTCGGGCAGGCTGTCGCCGGCAAAACGGGGGTGGTAATGGCCCTCGACCGCAGCGGCGACGGCAGCATCCTCGCCATCCAGGCGGGCATAGTAGGTGCCCATGATGCCTTGCAGCTCGGGGAACTCGCCCACCATATCGGTCAGCAGGTCGGCCTTGGCCAGGTAGGCGGCACGGCCAGCCAGCGCCTGGTCGGCGCCCAGCTCGCCGGCAATGGCGGCGGCCACGGCTTCCAGCCGCGCCACGCGCTCCAGTTGGCTGCCTATCTTGTTGTGGTAGACCACCTCGGCCAGCCGGGCGACCCGGCTGTCCAGGCGGTGCTTCTGATCCTGTTCGTAGAAGAACTTGGCATCGGACAGGCGCGCACGCAGTACGCGGGCATTGCCGTTGACAATAAAGCGCGGGTCAGCGGTCTCCAGGTTGGAGACAATCAGGTAGCGGTGCGTCAGCTTGCCGCTGGCGTCCAGCAGGGGAAAGTACTTCTGGTTCTGCTGCATGGTGAGGATCAGGCACTCCTGCGGCACCTTGAGGAAATCCTCCTCGAAGCTGCCCTCCAGCACCACTGGCCATTCCACCAGTGCAGTCACCTCGTCGATCAGCGCGTCGCCGCCGGCAATCCGGGCACCATGGGCGGCGGCCTTGCTGTTGAGCGCGGCCACAATGGCGGCACGGCGTTCGCTGAAACTGGCCACAACCCGCCCTTGCTGACGCAAGGTTTCGGCATAGCTGTCGGCATCGGCTATCGTGACTGCCCCCTGCGACAGGAAGCGATGCCCCCCGGTGACGCGGCCTGCAGCAAAGCCCAGCACCTCACCAGCCACCACCTGGTCGCCATGCAGCATCACCAGGCCATGCACTGGCCGGATGAACTGGCTGTCACGGCTACCCCAGCGCATCAGCTTGGGCGCAGGCAGCTTTTTCAGCGCATCGGCCACAATGGCCGACAGATGGGCGGCCAACGGCTCGCCCTGCTTCTCGGCACGATAGATATACACATCCTGCTTGCCGTCCGAACCCTGTACCAGCTGGTCAAGCTGATCGGCCGCCAGGCCCACCGAGCGGGCAAAGCCCAGCAGGGCAGGGCTGGGTTGGCCATCCTTGTAACCGGCCGCCACGGCCGGGCCTTTCTTCTCCACCATGCGGTCAGGCTGCACGGCCAGCACACCCGGCAGGCTCACGGCCAGCCTACGCGGGCTGGCGTATTCAACGGCCTGGGCATCCGCCGCCACAAAACCCAGCTTCTTCAGCTCGGTGGCAATGGTCTCGGCGAACGAAGCCGCCAGACGGGGCAGGGCCTTGGGGGGCAGTTCTTCGGTGAACAGTTCAATCAGCAGGGTTGAGCTCATGGCACTTCTATTCCAGCACGGTGTTGGGGTAGGTGGCGCTATTGCACGGCAAGCCTACCCGGATTGAATGGCTTATTCCTTGGCGCCCGCTTTTTTCTCACGGGCGATCTTGCAGACCTGCAGCAGGAAATCCTGCATATAGGCCGCCTTGGTGACCGGATCGAACTCCCACTGGAAGCCCGCCAGGTCCTTGCGGCTGACCTCGTCGTCATCCTTGTCGCGGTACTCCACGGCTATCCCGGCCATCTCCGACTTGGCGCAGTCCAGCGCAAAGCGGGTGTACTCGGTACGGAAGGTGTCGCCTTCCTTGTTTTCCTGGTCTTTCTTGTAGGCCCGCCGCACCCAGGCATAGACATACTCGTCCGAGCCAAAGCTGTCGTCGTGGCCTATAGATTCCCAGGAAACCCGGATCTCATGGTCAGGCTGTTCACCGTAGAGCCGCCAGTCGCCATCCTTCTCGGTAGGCACCGGTACCGGCGGCTCGGCGTTGTCGGTATCCATATAACTGCCGCCACATGCGGCAAGACCCAGGGTCAGTAGCAACGCAGCAGCAGTCTTCATGGCGAGACCTCAGTCCTTTTTCAGCATGGGAAAGCCCAATGCTTCGCGGGCATCGTAGTAAGCCTGCGCCACACCGCGCGACAGGTTGCGGATACGGCCGATATAGGCAGCCCGCTCGGTCACCGAGATGGCGCCACGTGCATCCAGCAGATTAAAGCTATGGCCGGCCTTCAGTATCATTTCATAGGCCGGCAGGGGCAGGCTGGCTTCCAGAAGACGCTTGGCTTCCTGTTCATAGTCATTGAACTGGCGGAAAAGCAATTCCACATTGGAGTGTTCGAACGCGTACTGCGATTGTTCGACTTCGTTCTGGTAGAACACATTGCCGTAGGTCACCGGCGTGCCGTCAGGCAGATGGGTCCAGACCAGGTCGTAGACGTTCTCGATATCCTGCAGATACATGGCCAGGCGTTCCAGGCCATAGGTGATCTCACCGAGCACCGGCTTGCAATCGAGGCCGCCCACCTGCTGGAAATAGGTGAACTGGGTCACTTCCATGCCATTGAGCCAGACTTCCCAACCCAAGCCCCAGGCGCCCAGGGTGGGGTTCTCCCAGTCGTCTTCCACGAAACGGATGTCGTGGACCGTGGGGTCCAGGCCCAGCTCGCGCAGCGAACCCAGGTAGAGATCCTGGATATTGTCGGGCGAAGGCTTGAGCACCACCTGGAACTGGTGATGCTGGAACAGACGGTTGGGGTTCTCGCCGTAGCGGCCATCCTTCGGGCGGCGGCTAGGCTGCACATAGGCCGCGTTCCAGGGCTCAGGCCCCAGCGCGCGCAGGAAAGTGGCTGTATGGCTGGTGCCGGCACCCACTTCCGTGTCATAGGGTTGGAGCAGGGCGCAACCCTGGCTATTCCAGTAGTTCTGCAGGGTGAGGATGATTTGCTGGAAGGTCAGCATTGTGACGGGTGCCCAATAAAGTAGAACGATATAAAGCCAGGATTCTACTTGAACTTGCGCGCTTGGCATCCCCGTTTGCATGCATGGCCGTCGCAAGCGCGACACAGCATGTGCCATGCGCGATGCCGTCCCCTGCAGGTATCATCGGGCCACCCAACGCTCGCAGCCGCCCACGTGCTCCATCTTTACCAATCCAACCGCCTGGAAACCCTGGCCACACTGCTCTACGGTGTGCTGTCCATACCGCCTGCCCAGCCCTATGCCAAGGAGACGGTAATCGTGCAGGCACGCGGCATGGGACGCTGGCTCAGCCTGCGTATCGCCGAGCGTTTCGGGGTGTGCGCCAATATGGATTTCCCGCTGCCAGCCACTTTTCTGTGGCAACTGGTCGAGACCGTACTGGGCCCGCAACCGCGCAGCGGTCCGTTCGGTAGCGACGCCCTGGCCTGGCGCCTGCACGCCCTGCTGCTGCAACCGCCGCCCGAGCTGGCCGGCTATCTCACCCCGCCAGACGACAGCCTGGCCGACCAGGCCCAGCACCAGGTATTGTCGGAGCGCCGACGCTGGCGGCTGGCCAGCCGCATTGCCGATGTGTTCGACCAGTACCTGGTTTACCGCCCGGACTGGCTGGCCGCCTGGGAGGCCGGCCGCAGCCTGGGCCTGGGGCCGGACGAGCACTGGCAGGCCGCCCTCTGGTGCAGCCTCGCGCGTGACCGCAGCAGCGCCCACCGGGCCGACCTGATGCAGGCTCTGGTGGCACGCCTGCAGGACCCAGCCCCCCTGCCTTTGCCCGAACGCATTGTGTTGTTCGGCAGCAGCAGCCTGCCGCCGCTGTTCCTGCAGATACTCAAGGTACTGGGCCAGCGCCTGGATGTCTGCCTGTTTGCGCTGAATCCCTGTGCCCAGCCCTGGGGCGACATCAGCGACCGGGAGCAGGCCCATGGGCCGGGCGAGCGTCTGCTGGCCGCCTGGGGAGCGCAGGGCAGGGTATTCTTCGACGATCTGGCCAGCGCCGATGAACTGACCAGCCTGCCCGATGAAGGCCCACCGGCCAGCGGCCTGCTGGGCCAGTTGCAACACGCATTGCTGCTGCTCGATGCCGAACCACTGCAAGCCCTGCCTGCCATCGACCATAGCCTGGCCATCCATGCCTGCCACAGCCCCTTGCGGCAGGTGGAGACGCTCAAGGACGCCCTGCTCAGCCGCCTGGCCGCCGATCCGGGCCTGCAGCCGGCCGATATCGTGGTGCTATGCCCCGACATCGAAACCTATGCCCCCTATATCGATGCCGTCTTCGGCCAGGGTGAGCCGCACCTGCCCTATGCCGTGGCCGACCGGGGCGGCCTGGGCAGCGCCCCCCTGCTCGCCACCTGGCTGGAGCTGCTACGGGTGCCTGATGGCGACTGGGAGGCCGACCGCCTGGCCGCCTTGCTGGAACTGCCAGCCCTGGCCCAGCAGTTTGGCCTGGATGCAGACGACCTGCCCCTGCTGCAGGCCTGGATCGCCGAGGCGGGTATACGCCGTAATCAGACCGGCGATGCCTTCAGCTGGCAGGAAGGCCTGGGGCGCCTGCTGCTGGGTGTAGCGCTGCCCGATGCCGGGGCCGCCGGCGGCCTGCCCTTGTTTGCCAGCCTGGTGCCGACGGCAGACCTGGACCTGCGCTTTGCCGACCGGGTAGCCGGCCTCAGTCGTTTTGCCCGGCAGCTGGCACGCTGGCAAGCCGCCCTGGCACGGCCCCGCAGCCTGCCGGAATGGTCGCAGCTACTGAATGAATGGCTGGAACGCTGGTTTGTAGACCTGGAAGGCGACCGCGCCGCCGTCGACACCTTGCGTAATGTGGTGGTGGAGCTGGGAGCCCTGGGTGAGCGCAGCGGCATGCTGCAGCCGGTGGGCCGGATTGCCGTGCTGCAATGGCTGGGCGGCAAGCTCAAGGATGGCTCGGGCGCTGGTGGCTTTCTGACTGGTGGCGTCACCTTCGCCCAGCTGATGCCCATGCGCAACCTGCCTTTCCGCATCGTGGCCGTGCTGGGCCTCGATGACGGCGCCTTCCCCCGCGACAGCCAGCCCGATGGTTTCGATCTGATCGCTCAGCACCCCCGCCGGGGCGATCGCGCCCGGGCACTGGACGAGCGCTGGCTGTTCCTGGAAACCCTGCTGGCAGCCCGCGACGGCCTGCAGCTCTACTACACCGGCCGCGATGCACGCAGCGATGTGGCCCTGCCGCCCTCCACCGTCATTGCCGACCTGCTCGACGCCATCAGGGTAGGCTGGGGTGAGGAGGGCACAGACCCGGCCCAGGCCTATCTGCACCGGCACCCCTTGCAGCCGTTCTCACCTCAGCGTTTCAGCCCGCAAGCGGCCCTGCCTACCTTCGACGGGCGCTGGGCTGGCATCGCCCGGCAAGCCGGGCAGGGTCAGGCACAGCCGCCCTCGCTGGCCGCCGCCTGCCTGCCGGCCGAGCCATTGCGGCTGCTGGACCTGGATGAGCTGATCCAGTTTGCCCGCGACAGCAGCGGCTGGTTTCTGCGCAGGCTGGGCGTCAGGCTGGACCGGGGCGAAGCCACCCTGGCCCACCGCGAGCCCTTCGAGCTGGACAGGCCAGGCGAGCGTGCCCTGCTCCTGCTGGGCTCCGCCCAGGCAGACTCGGCCGATACGCTTACTGCGCTGGGGCAGGGTGCCGCGCTGCTGCCAGCCGGCCCGGCAGGCGACATCTGGGCCGAACAATCGGCCCGCCACTTTGCCCCGGCCGTGGCGCTATGGCGGCAGGCGGGCAATGCCGAACTGGTGATCAACCTGGAGCTGGAACAACTGCGGCTGCAAGGCCTGCTGCGCGGCCTGGGGCCGGATGGCCTGGCCCTACGGCAGCCCGGCAAGCTGCGCGAGGGCGACAGGCTGGCAGCCTGGCTGCAGCACCTGCTGCTGTGTGCCAGCCAACCTGCCGGCATCGCCTGTACCACCCGCCTGGTCGGGCTGGAGGAAGTCGCCCACTACCAAGCGGTGGCCGACAGCCGCAGCTTGCTGGCTGACTGGCTGGCAGCCTATCGCCTGGCCATGACGCGTCCCATTCCGCTATTGCCGCGCAGCAGCCTGGCCTATGCCGAGGGCCTGAGCAGCGGCCGCGACCCCAGCCCGGCCAAGGCGCTGGATGCCGCCCGCAAGGCCTGGCTGGGCACCGACCGTTTTGCCGGCGAGGGCAGCTTTGCCGGCATGCGGGCGCTATGGCGCGGCCAGATGCCACTGGACGACACGTTTGTCGCCCTGGCCGAGCAGTTGCTGTTGCCCCTGCTACAGCACGAACAATGGGTGAAGCTGCCATGAGCTTCGACGCCCTGGCCACGCCACTGGATGGCCTCAACCTGATCGAGGCCAGCGCCGGCACCGGCAAGACCTGGACGATTGCCGCACTGTATGCCCGGCTGGTGCTGGAACGGCAGCTGCTGCCCGAGCAGATACTGGTGGTGACCTATACCAAGGCGGCCACCGCTGAACTGCGTGGCCGCATTCGTGCCCGGCTGGCAGAACTGGCACTGGCGTTCGAGACAGGTGACAGCCCCGACCCCTTCTGCGCCGCCCTATTGGCACAGACCGAGCCGGCCGAGCGCTACCCAGCCAGCCTGCGGCTGCGGGCTGCCGTCTCCGGCTTTGATGTGGCCGCCGTCTTTACCATACACGGCTTCTGTCAACGCGCCCTGGGTGAGCACGCGCTATTGGCCGGCCTGGAGCTGGAACGCGAGTTTGTGGCCGACGAGACGACGTTGTTGCAGGAGGCCGCCGATGCCGCCTGGAAGGCCGAGACCGCCGGGGCCAGCAGCAGCTGGCTGAACTGGCTGATCGCCAACGGTCAGTCGCCCGATGTCTGGCTGGCCGGACTGCGCGGCTATCTGGGCCATACCGACCTGCGGGTGGCGGTGCCCGAGCTGGCTGGCCTGGCCGAGCTGGAACAGCGCTTCGTCACCGCGCATACCGCCTTGAGCCAGCGCTGGGCACAGGAGGGCGCCGCTGCCGAGGCCTGGTTGCTGGCGCGCTCCGAGGCGGGCCAGTTCAAGGGCACGCACCGGCGTGACTGGTTGCTGGGCTCGCTGGCGCTGTGGCGGCAATGGCTGGACAACCCCGCCCTGCCTGCCATAGCCGAAGACGAGAAATCACCGGGGCAGGCAGAGAGCCGGGTACGCCGGCTGTTTGCGCGCGAGCTGCAAGCTGCCCTCAAAACACCTGCCGAACTGCCCGCTGTATTCGAGCTGTTCGAGCCCTGGGCTACGGCAGCGCTGCCACTGGCCCAAGCCTATGATGCCCGCCTGCGACGCACCCTGGGCAGGCTAGTAGCCGAGCTGGTGGAACGTGTCCATGCCCGCAAGACCGCCCTGGGCATCATGAGTTTCCATGATCTTCTGGTCGAACTGGATGCCGCGCTGACTCAGGACGACGAAGCACAGCTGAGCCGCGCCCTGCGGCAACGCTACCACGCCGCCCTGATAGACGAATTCCAGGATACCGACCCGCTGCAGTTCCGCATTTTCGACCGCCTGTTCGGTGGTGGGGATGCCCCAGCCTTCCTGGTGGGCGACCCCAAGCAGGCCATCTATGCCTTCCGGGGCGCCGAGCTGCACGCCTACCTGGCCGCCCGCCAGCGGGTAGCGCCGGACAGACGCTACAGCCTGGGCACCAACCGTCGCAGCACACCCGCGCTGGTGGCCGCGCTGTCGCAGCTGTTTGGCCGCAGCGCAGCGCCTTTCCTGCTGCCCGAGCTGGGCTACCCCGAGGTGGATGCGCTGGACGACAAGCCCACCCTGCTGGTGGATGGCCAGGTGCATGCGGCCCTGGCCTGGGACTGGCTGTGTGACGACAGCCTGGGCAAGGCGGATGCCCGCAACCAGGCCGTGGCCCTGACGGCCGACCGCATAGCCGCCCTGCTGAGCCCAGGCCGTGCCAGCCTGGGTGGGCAGGCACTGGGCGGCGGCGATATCGCCGTACTGGCCAGCAAGCACGATGAGCTGCAAGCCATGCAGACCGCGCTGGAGGCACGCGGTATTGCCAGCGTACGCATCAGCCGGCAGCGGGTATTCGAGACCGAAGAAGCCCAGGACCTGCTGCAGGTGCTGAATGCCCTGGTCAACCCCAGTGATCGCCAGGTCAGGTCGGCCATCGTGACGCTGAGTACCGGGCTGGACGCCAATGGCCTGTATGCGCGCCTGCACAACGAGGCACGCTGGGAGGCCACCCTGGCCGATTTCCGCCGCTGGCAGCAACTGTTGCACAGCCGTGGCGCCATGGCCGCCCTGACCGCCTGGCTGATAGAGAGCGGCGCCGCCGAGCGCATTGCCGGCTGGCATGATGGCGAACGGCGCCTGACCAATCTGCTGCACCTGTTTGAGCTGGTTGAGCTGGCGCGACGGGAGCGGCCCGGTCTGGCCCCCTTGCTGGCCTGGTACCGCAGCAATCTGGCCGAAGCCAGCGGCGAGGACGACGAACAGCTGATGCGGTTGGAGAGCGACGCCAGCCGGGTGCGCCTGGTCACCATCCATGCGGCCAAAGGCCTGGAATACCCCGTGGTGTTCTGTCCCTTCCTGTGGGATGGCCAGCTGTTCAAGCAGCACGAGCGCTGGGCCTTGTGCTACGAGGACGGCAGCAATGTACTGGACCTGGGCTCGCCCCTGTTCGACCAACGCCGCCAGCGCGCACGGGAAGAGCGTTTGGCCGAGAAGCTGCGCCTGCTCTACGTGGCGCTGACCCGTCCCCGCAGTGCCTGCATCATCACCTGGGGCGAGGTGAAGGAGCAGGCCAGCAGCGCCCTGGCCTGGCTGCTGGCTGGCGGGCAGGAGCAAGCCCGCGACGCCACGGCCATACACGCGGAGATCGACGCCCTGATCGCCAGCGCCCGGCCCGGCGCCATGGCCTGGCTGCCCCACGCCCAGGCTGCCACCAGGCATGCCGACACCACGCTGCCAGCGACACCGCCGCAGGTGGCAAGGCTGCAGCGCTCGCTGCAGTGGCAATGGCGCATGAGCAGTTTCTCCGGCCTGACCGCCGGCCTGCACGATGAAGCCCCCGACCACGATGCGACGGTAGCCCCGCCGGAACCGGCCATGCCCGATGAGCTCGGCCCCTATGACAGTTTTCCGGCCGGGCCGCGTGCAGGTGTCTGCCTGCATGCGCTGTTCGAGCTATGGGACTACAGCCGGCATGATAGGCCGGCCCTGGAAGCGCTGGCGCAGCGCCAGCTGCAGGCCCATGGCTTCGACCCGCAGTGGGCCGGGATGGCGGCCGACCTGGTCGAGGCCACCCTGCATACGCCACTGACACCGGCCGCCACCTGCCTGGCCCAGGTGCCAGCCAGCCAGCGCCTGGTGGAGATGGAGTTCACCTATACCCTGCAGCCGTTTGCCTGGCCCCAGTTGATCGCCATCCTGGCCGACCCCGCCCACGGCCTGCCCACCTGCTTTGCCGAGGCCGCCCAGCGCCTGCATGCCGAGGTCGGGCAGGGTTATCTGAAAGGCTTTATCGACCTGGTCTGCCAGCTTGACGGCCGCCACTATGTGCTGGATTGGAAATCCAATCGCCTGATGGGCTACGACCCCACCCGGTTGCAGGCCGCCATGGCCGATGAGCACTACTACCTGCAGGCCCTGATCTACTGCCTGGCGCTGCACCGCTACCTGAGCTGGCGCCAGCCCGGCTACGACTATGAGCGCGACTTTGGCGGCGCCCTTTACCTGTTCCTGCGCGGCATCACCCCGGCAGGACGCGGGGTCTGGCACTATCGCCCACCGCTGGCGCTGATCACCGCGCTGGAAGCCCTGTTCTGTGGAGTGCCGACATGAATATCGCCGCCCTGCCACCGTTCGCCGCCGAACTGAGCGCTTGGCTGGAGCAGCGCTTTCCTGCTGCCGCGCAAGGGGCCTTGCAGGCGGCAGCCCTGGTAACCAGCCGCGCAGAGGAAGGGCATGTCTGCCTCAATCTGAGCGAAATGGCAGGCCAGCATTGGCAGGGCACGGTCCTGCCCGAGCTGCCAGCCTGGCGTATGGCGCTGCTACAGAGCGGTTTCGTTGCCCAGGCGGAAGGCTACGCCCCATTGGTGCTGGATGGCGACCGCCTCTACCTGGGCCGGCTGTGGGCAGACGAACTGACCGTAGCCGCCGAACTGGCACAGCGGGCCAGCGCCACCGAGCTGACGCCCAAGCAGGCACGTAGCGTGCTGGACCCCTTGTTTGCCGGCACGGCCGGTGACGATGGTCAAAGACTGGCAGCGGCCACGGCCCTGCTCAATCGCATCGCGGTGATCTCGGGTGGGCCGGGCACCGGCAAGACCACCACCGTGGCCAAGGTGCTGGCCGCACTGGTACAGCTGGAACCCGCCGCACGCATCGTGCTGGCCGCCCCCACCGGCCGCGCGGCCGCCCGCATGGTGGAAGCCCTCAAGCAGGCGCGCGACCGCTTGCCCATAGACATGATTACCCGCGCCGCCCTGCCGGAAGAGGCCCAGACCCTGCACCGGCTGCTGGGTTTCCGGCCCGATGGTGCACAACCCCGCTACGGCCCTGGTCAGCCCCTGGGATTGGATATCCTGGTCGTAGACGAAGCCTCGATGATCGACCTGGCGCTGTTCGCCCGCCTGCTGGCAGCACTACCCCGGCATGCGCGGCTGATACTGCTGGGCGACCGCGACCAACTAGCGTCGGTGGAAGCCGGTAGTGCCTTTGCCGAACTGGTGCGGCAGGCAGGACGCACACCGGAGGGCAGCCGCCGCCTGGCAGCCGCCACGGGAGCCCGCCTACCGCCCGGCAGGCCTACCTCGGCCCTGGCCGATGGTATTGCCCTGCTCAATGTCAGCCATCGCTTTGGCAGCGATAGCGGCATCGGTGCCCTGGCCCGCTGCGCCAATGCCGGCGACAGCCAGGGGGCCTTGCAGTTGCTGCGCGATCCCCCGCCCGACCTGGCCTGGCAGCCGGGCCTGTGCCGCGACTGGCAGGGTCTGCTGCTGGCGCAGCTGCAAACCCGGCTGGCGGACTACCGCGAGGCGGTAGCGGCGCGCGACATCGAAGCCGCCTACCACCAATTCCACCGCCTGCGGCTACTCTGCGCCCTGCGCGAAGGCCCGGTGGGACTGGAAGCCATCAACCGCCTGCTGGAAACCCGCTTGCTGCAGCAGGATCCCCGCCGCCAACCCTGGTATGCCGGCCGCCCCGTCATCGTACGGGTCAACGATAGCGTGCTGGGCCTGGCCAATGGCGACGTGGGCCTGGTACTGGAGAGTGAACAGGGCTTGCGGGTGTACTTCCCGCAGGAGGCAGGCTGGCGCGGTTATGCACCCACCCGCCTGCCCCGCCACGAAACCGCCTTTGCCCTGACCGTACACCAGTCGCAAGGCTCGGAGTTTGATGAAGTCTGGCTGTTGCTGCCCGATGAGGACGCTGCCGTACTGAGCCGCAGCCTGATCTACACAGCCTTGACCCGTGCCCGGCACAAGGTGGCGGTATGGGGCTCGGCCTCGACCCTGGCGGGCGCGCTGCAGCGCAGCGTCCAGCGGGATAGTGGCCTGGCGGACAGGTTGAGGGGGCCGGCTGAAACCACGCCGGGCTGATGCTACGACCGGTTCAGCCGGGCGGCCAGCCACAAGGCCAGGTCAACTGGTGCCAGTGGCCGGGCAAAATGGTAGCCCTGCGCCACATCGCAGCCTTCCGACTGCAGAAAGGCCAGTTGCTCGGCAGTTTCCACCCCCTCGGCCACCACCGTCATCCGCAGGCTTTGACCTATGCGCACCACTGCGCTGGCCAGGGCACGATCTTCTTCGTCCTCGCTCAGGTCGCGCACAAAACTCTGGTCCAGCTTGAGTTCGCCCACCGGGTAGCGCTTGAGATAGCCCAGGCTGGAATAGCCCGTACCAAAGTCATCCACCGCCAGCGCCACACCCATGGCATCGAGCTTGTTCAGGGCGGCCAGGGTCTGTTCGTCCCGCACCATCATCAGGCTTTCGGTAATTTCCAGTGTCAGCTGCGCCGGCGCCAGGCCGTGGCGGGCCAAGGTCTGCGCCACCAGGGCCGGGATATCATCGTGGCGGAACTGCCGGGCCGACAGGTTGACCGAGATGCGAGGCGGCGCGATGCCTATGCGTACCCACTCGG
>Ga0075156_10000621_pt1 | contig 18327 bp, 16 predicted proteins | sample JI81AbrownDNA_FD_70966 | JGI IMG/M metagenome (GOLD analysis project Ga0075156, IMG submission 70966) | Wastewater effluent complex algal communities from Wisconsin, to seasonally profile nutrient transformation and Carbon sequestration -... | ecosystem: Engineered > WWTP > Effluent > Algae...
AAGCACCCAGCATGCCAGCACCTGGATCAGCCGCCTGCTACCTGGCAGCGTGCGCTACACCGGCCGCATCCACGAACAACCCGTGCATCTCCTGCCGGTCAGGCGCCTGCCCCTCAGCCTGGGGCACGACGGCTACCGCGGCAACGCACTGGCGGCCAAGGCCGGCCGAAACCGCGCCCTGCTCGAGCGCACCGTGGCGGACCAGCCAGACGATGCCTACTATTGGTACCAGCTCGGCAAGGATCATGACGTGTACGGCCGGTATGCCGAGGCGCTGGAGTGCTTCGACCGCACCCAGGCCATGCTGCCGGCCCACCAGCCGCTGCCAGCCTGGACGCACGACTTGTTCGTGAGAAGCCTGCACGCACTCAAGTGCCTGCACCGCCATGCCGACGCGGTGGAGCGTGCCGGTGCCAGCATGCCGCGCTGGAGCGAATCGCCGGATTTCTTCTTTGCCCTTGGCGACCTGATGCTCGACTGGGCAGCCGACGAACCGGCGCGCGCCGACGAACTCGTGCCGATGATCGAGGCATCCTGGATGCGCTGCCTGGACATCGGCGAACGGCCTGATCTCGAAGGCGCTGTGGCCGGCCGAGGCAGCCACCTCGCCGCCCACAACCTGGCTGTGCTCTACGACGGCCTGGGCCGCGCAGACGACGCCGCCCGCTGCCGCGCCATGGCATCGCCGTCACCACGCCCCTGACAGCGCCGTTTTAAACCCTACACCTGTTCACCATGAAGAACCTCCACCAGCGCGCCGAGAACCACCGAATCGCCGGCGTGAAGGCCATGAAATCCCGCCTCTGGCCAGCCGCCGTGTCGGAGTTCGAGCGGGCCGCGCGGCTGTCACCGCGCGATGCGCTGATGTGGCTGAACCTGGCACGCGCCCACCTGCACAACGGTCGCGTGGACGACGCCATCACCTCGGCCCGCGAGGCGCTGCGCCTGGATCCGTCCAGCCCGCTGGCCTGCCGCCTGCTGGGCGAGTACCTCGGCCAGCAGAGCCGGTTCGACGAGGCGTCCGATGTCTTCAACGCCTTCCCGAAGGACGCGCCGCGAGACTTCGACTGGTACAACGCCCAAGGCAACGCACTGTTCCAGTCGCAGCGGCTGGAAGATGCTGTCAGCGCCTACTTCGCCGCGCTGGCGCTGCAGGTCGACGCGGCCATCGTCCATTACCGTCTGGGCCTGACCTTCAAGGACATGGGCCTGACCCGCGAGGCCACGGAATGCTTCCGCACCGCCGTGACTCTCGACAGCGGCAATACCCGGGCTCTCGCGCTCTCGCTGCTGGTCTACCAGGGACGGCAGATCTGCGACTGGAGCAACGTGGCCAACGACACCGCCCAGTTGCTCAGCGCCCTGGACAGCGGCGACGACGCGATCGGCCAGCGCCTGTCGCCGTTCGCCCTGCTGGCGGTCGAGGCCACGCCGGCTCAGCAACGCCGCATCGGCAGCCTGCGCACGATCGGCTTGACCCGCCATCTCCAGCCTCTGCCGCCCGCCCCGCCGAGGAAACCCGGCCCGATCCGCGTGGGCTACCTGTCCTGCGACTTTCAACAGCACGCGACCGCGGTGCTGATCACCGAACTGTTCGAGCGCCGCGACACCAGCCGCTTCGAAGTGCGGCTGTATTCCCACAGCGCCGACGACGGCAGCGCCATCAGCCAGCGCATTCGCGCCGCCTGCGACGCCTTCATCGATGTGACCCACCTGTCCAACCAGGATGTGGCGCGCCGCATGCGCGACGACGGCATCGACATTGCCGTCGATCTAAAGGGCCACACGCGCGGCAGCCGCTTCGAACTGCTGGCCTACCGGCCCGCACCGGTGCAGGTGGGCTACCTCGGCTTCCCGGCCTCCACCGGTGCCGACTTCCTCGACTACATGATCGGCGACCCGGTGGTGACGCCGCTCGCGCATGCGGCGAACTACAGCGAACACATCGCGCAGATGCCCCACAGCTACCAGCCGAACGACAGGCACCGCACCCTGCCCCCTGCGCCATCGCGCCAGTCGCAGGGTCTGCCTGACGATGCGGTCGTGTTGTGCTGCTTCAACCAGACCTACAAGATGTCGCCCCAGATGCTGGACCACTGGTCCGCCATCCTGGCCGCGGCGCCGCGTGCCGTGCTGTGGATGCTGGCCTGGAACCCTCACGCTCGCGCCAACCTGGAACGCGAGCTGCAGGCCCGCGGAGTCGACCTGGCACGTGTGTTCTGGGGCGAGAAGAAGAACCTGTCCGACCACATCGCCCGCCTGCGTGTGGCCGACCTGTTTCTCGACACCTGGCCGTGCAATGCCCACACCACCGCCAGCGAAGCGCTGTGGGCGGGCGTGCCGGTGCTGACGGTGCCGGGGCCCACCTATGCCTCCCGCGTCGCCGCCAGCCTGGTCACGGCCTGTGGCCTGCCGGACCTGGCAGCTCCCGACCCAGACAGCTACGTGGCGCTGGCCGCTGCGCTGGCCAACGACCCACCCACGCTGTCGGGCATCAAGCAGATGCTGGACGATCAGCGGATGAGCCTGCCGCTGTTCGACACCGAGCGCTATGCCCGCGATTTCGAGGCCCTGCTGCAACGCATGTTCGACCGCGCCCAGGCCGGATTGCCGCCCGAGCACCTGCCGGCCGCCGCAGGCCTGTGAGGTTGCGCGCGGCCGCCGCACCGACAATCACGGTTCCGACGCCGCCCGTCCCCGGGGCGCACCGCTGACCGAGGCCCGACATGCACACCCTCACCGAAGACCGGCCCCGCTGGCCCTTGGACGACACCGCGACCGCCGGGCCGATCCTGCTTTTCGGCAAGAACGGCCAGGTGGGCTGGGAGTTGCAGCGCGCGCTGGCACCGCTGGGCGAACTGCGCGCGCTGGACCATGACAGCACCGTGCTGCACGCCGACTTCTCGCGTCCCGAGGCCCTGGCCGACACCGTGCGGGCGTTGCGGCCCTCGGTCATCGTCAATGCCGCCGCCCACACCGCCGTCGACCGGGCCGAGGCCGAGCCCGATCTGGCACGCCGCCTGAACACGACGGCGCCTGGTGTGCTGGCCCGCGAAGCGGCCGCGATCGGCGCCACATTGGTCCACTACAGCACCGACTACGTCTTCGACGGCTCGGGCACCCTGCCGCGCGACGAGGGCGCCCTCGCCGCTCCGCTGTCTGTCTATGGCCGGACCAAGCTCGACGGAGAGCAGGAGATCATGGCCAGCGGCTGCCGCCACCTGATCCTGCGGACCAGCTGGGTTTACGCCGCGCGCGGCAGCAACTTCGCCAAGACCATGCTCCGGCTGGCGTCCCAGCGCGATCAGCTGCGCGTGATCGACGACCAGATCGGCGCACCGACCGGCGCCGACTTGCTGGCCGATGCCACTGCTCATGCGCTGCGCACCTTGGCACAGAAACCCGAGCTTGCCGGGCTGTACCACCTGGCTGCAAGCGGCGAGACCAGCTGGCACGGCTATGCCCGGTTCGTCATCGAGTGGTCCCGTTCGAGGGGGCACCCGATCCAGTTGGCACCGGAGCAACTGTTGCCCATACCGACACGTGACTACCCCACACCTGCACCGCGACCGCTGAACTCCCGTCTGGACACCACCCGGTTCCGGCGGGCCTTCGGCCTGACCCTCCCGCCATGGGAGGCAGGCGTCACGCGCCTGCTGCACGAGCTGCTCGACCCGGCTGCGGCAGCCTGAGCGCTGGCTGAGAGGGCGTGCGAAACCCTGCTTTTCAGGCTTTCTGGGTTTTGGCGGCTGGCTAGAGTGGCCTGACCGGCGCCGTGCCGGATTCACCGGGCCTGTCGCCATGAACCTACCGCTCGTCCACCTCGCGATCATGCAGCCCGTGGGCTATGTGCACTCGCTCGGCTTTCTCGACCAGGCGCGGTACTTCCGCCACCAGTTCCGGCGCATGGGCGCCGAGGTCACGATCTCCAAGAACCGGCTGCGCGAGGATGCCGTCAACTTCGTGTTCGGTGCCCACCTCGGGTTTCCGGCAGAGTGGACCCGGCGCCACGCCTGCATCTTCGTGAACCTGGAGCAACTCGGCCATGGCGGAGCCAAGGTCAGCGAGGATTACCTGAACCTGTTGCGCCGCAATGCCGTGGTGGACTACGACGCCGCCAACGTGCCCGCCTATGCCGCAGACGCAGCCGATGTGCCGTTGGTGCCCTTCCTGCACGCCCCTTACCTGCGCGGCGACCAGTCGCCCGCGCTGGAAGATCGCCCGATCGACCTGCTCTTCTTCGGCAGCATGAACCCGCGGCGCCGAGCCTTCCTCGATCAGGTCGAGAGCAGCGGCGTCAACGTGTCGACCTTCGACCATGCGATCTACGGTGCCGAACGCGACCACTACATTCGCCAGGCCAAGGCGGTCATCAACTGCCACTTCTACGAAAGCAGCCGGTTCGAACAGGCACGCGCCTTCCACTGCCTGTCGCTGGGCACCCCGGTGATATCCGAGCGAACGGCCCTCACCCGCCCGCCCGCAGCCTTCGAGGACGCGGTGTTCTGGCTCGATGCCGCCGACCCTGCCGCCTTCTTCCGCCAGCATTTCAACCAACCAGCATTCTTCGACGAGGCCCGCCGCAGGATCGGGAGCTTCGCCCGGATTGACCCGATCGAGGCCTATGCCGACCTGCTCGCCTTCGCTGCCGGATTCCATCAGGCGCATGCCAAGACGCGGGGCGACGGCGCTTGGCGGCCGACCCGCATCAACCTGGGTTCGGGCAAGGACTACAAGGCCGGCTGGCTGAACATCGACATCCTGGAGCGTGCCGAGCCCGACCTGGTGCTGGACCTGGGCCAGCCGGTGGCCCTGCCGCTGGAACTGGCCGGTTGCCGTGGCGGCCGCGTGCGGCTGGAGGCCGGCTCACAGGAGCTGATCTACGCCAACAATGTGCTGGAGCACGTGCCGGACCTGCCTCTGCTGATGACCAACATCCTGGCTCTGCTGAAGGAGGGTGGGCAGTTCCAGATCGAGGTGCCCTACGAACATGCGCCCACTGCCTGGCAGGATCCGACCCACCTGCGCGCACTGAACGAGAACTCCTGGCTCTACTACACCGATTGGTTCTGGTACCTCGGCTGGTTCGAGCATCGGTTCGAGATCGCCGACTTCAAGTGGCTGGACGTTCAGGTCAAGCCCTGCGCGAAAGAGCAGGCTGCCTTCATGAAGCTGACCCTGCGCAAGGTCGCCACCACGGTGCGCGAACGTACCGTGGCCCGCACGATGCGGCCGGATTTCGGCGGCATCGACAGCGACGATATTCCGGATGACCTGGCCGCCATCTCGGAGCAACCGGCCGACGTCGAAGCCGCCCACTGAACCCTGGAACCGAGGCCGCCATGCCCACCTGCAGCGTCTGCCGCAATCACGTCCCGGCCTGGATGCCGCACCCGCATCTGGCCCAGCGCAGCGAGTTCATGAAGCTGATGGAGACCATCGGCTCGGACATGGCTGTCTACCAGTGCCCTTCGTGCGGTTGCACCGACCGTGACAGGCACCTCTGGCTCTACATGAACGCCATCGGCCTGCCCGCCTCGATGCGCGGTGCTCGCCTGCTGCACCTGGCACCCGAGCGCCACCTGGAGGCCTTGTTCAAGGCCTGCGGCCCGAGCGAATACATCCTGGGCGATCTGTTCCCCAGCCGGCCGAACCAGGTCAAGGTGAATGCCGAGGAGTTGCAGTTCGGCGACGGCCAGTTCGACATGATCGTCTGCAACCACGTGCTCGAGCACGTGGATTCACCCGAGCGGGTGCTCGCCGAGTTCTTCCGCTGCCTCAAGCCCCAGGGCCTGCTGATCGCGCAGACACCTTACTCCCCGCTGCTGCGCCGCACCTTCCAGCTCAAGAGCTTCCCGGGCAAGGACCTGGCCACCCTGCTCTATGGCCAGGCAGATCATGTTCGCCTCTTCGCCGACGACATCGTGGGGCTGTTCCACGCGGCGGGCTTCCAGGGCGACCTGCTGGCCCACGACACGTTGTTGCCAGGCGTTGACGCGATGGAAGCCGGCATCAACGCCCGCGAGCCCCTGTTCATCTTCACCCGGCCGTGAACCGCGCGCCCCACCGCATTGCGGTGATGCAGCCTTACTTCTTTCCTTACGTCGGCACCTACCAGTTGGCGCAGGCGGTGGACGAGTTCGTCTTCTTCGACGACGTGAACTTCATCAAGAAAGGCTACATCCACCGCAATGCCGTGCTGCTGGACGGGCAGGCCCACCCGTTCACCGTGCCCGTGCAGGACGCGAGTCAGAACCGCCCCATCTGCGATCACCACTACACCGGCGACTGGCAGCCGTTTCTGAACCTGTTGCACCGGGCCTATCGCCGGGCGCCCTGTTTCGATGCCGGTTATGCGCTGGTGGAAGCAGTGGCGAAGCACGGCGACGACAACGTGGCCCGCAAGAACGCCCTGAGCTTTGTCCGGGTGTTCGAGTACCTGGGCCTGGAAAAGACCTGGTCGGTGGCCTCGGCGCACGCCCTGCCCACCGAGATCCGTGGGCCCCGGCGCATCCTGGCGCTGTGTCGCGCGCTGGGCGCCACTGCCTATGTCAATGCCAGCGGCGGCCGCACGCTGTATGAGGCCGGGGATTTCGAGCGTGAGGGCGTCGACCTGCGGTTCCTGGCCAGCCAGACCGACGCCTATCCACAGCTCGGCCATGCCTTCGTGCCGAACTTGTCGATGATCGACCTGCTGATGCACCTGCGGCCAGCCGAGGTGACCGCCCGGCTCATGCAGTTCCGACTCGATCCCTGATCAGAGTGCCAGCGCGTCTGCGCGGCGCAAGAGAGCTGCGGCTTCGCTGTCCTGCTCGATCTCGCGCACGATGCCGGCGGGCAGCCTGATCGAACTGCGTTCGCTGCGGAACACGCCGTAGGCGTCGTCATCCTGGCGCGACGTGGATTCGTCGATAAACGCACGGACCTGCGGTGTCAGCGCCAGGCCGCAGGCATCGAACAAGTGGCCCAGCGTGGCCAACGGCCTGGTGCGCAAACGCTCGTAGGAGACCAGCGACACGCGGCCCGGGTGGGCCGCCTGCAGTTCCAGCGCGAGTTGCATCGACTCCTTCCACTTCGCGAAACCGTTGAACTCGCTCGGGTCGGTGTTCTTGGACGGCGCGTGCAGGTACTCGGCGAAGATGTCCTGACCGGCGCGGAACTCCTTCGGCGCCTGATACCAGCTGTTGAGCACCTCCACCGGCGAGCGGTAGAGGTAGACGATGCGATCCAGACCAAGCTGCGCCAGCAGCGGCGCCATCAGCCGGTGGAAGCGCACCTCCTTCCACACCAGGTGGGTGGGCTCGGCGAGCTTCGGCGGCCGCAGGGACTGCAGCACGAATTCGGAGGTGGCTCCCTGCAGTGCCGCATGAAAGGCTGCCAGCGATTCCGGGCTCACGCCGTGCCGCCCGAACCAGTCCTTGAACTCGTAGGCGAAGAGCGGCTGGTAGCGGTAGAGCACCGCCTCCGAACTGTTGAACAACTGCCCCAGCCAGCTCGTGCCGCTGCGCGGGCAGCCGAAGATGGCCAGCGTGTTCACGTCAGGCTGCCAGCAACTCCGCGCCGGAAACTGCCGTGGTGGCCGCAGCCGGCGGCACGGCGGCGCGGGAAGCGGCCCGGATCACGTCGACGATGCGGAACACATCCTCGTCGGTCAGCGCCGGGTAGATCGGCAGGCACAGCACCTGCGACGACGCGGCGGCTGCCACCGGCAGGCCGGCGGGATCCGCCGAGGGCAGGCCGCGGTACATCGGGAAATCCGAAATCAACGGGTAGAAATAGCGCCGGGCATGGATGCCCTGCTCCTTCAGTCGCTGGTAGAGCGCGTCGCGGCTGGTGGCGAACTGCGGGCCGACCAGGATCGGGAAGTAGCTCTGGTTGGCCGTCGCGTTCAGCGGCTTGTCGATCATGCGCAGGCCCGGCAGCCCGCCGAGCAGGCTGCGGTACAGCGCGTCGACCTGGCGGCGGCGCTCGATGGCCCGGCCCACGTGCTTCAGCTGCAACAGGCCGAGCGCGGCGTTGAACTCGCTCATCTTGCCGTTGATGCCGGTGGCCACCACCGTGGTCTCGTTCACGAAGCCGAAGTTCTTCAGGTGGTCGATGCGCTGTTTGGTCTTCGCATCCGGGCTGATGATGGCGCCGCCCTCGAAGGTGTTGAAGACCTTGGTGGCATGGAAGCTGAGCACCGACAGGTCCCCGTGGGCCAGCACGCTCTCGCCCTCGCGTCGGACACCGAAGGCATGGGCCGCGTCGTAGATCACCTTCAGGTTGTAGTCGTCGGCGATGCGCTGGATGGCCTCCACATCGCACGGCGTGCCGTAACAGTGGATCGGCATGATGGCGGTGGTCTGTGGCGTGATGGCCGCCTCGATCCGGCCCGGATCGAGGTTCAGCGTGGTCGGGTCGATGTCGACGAAGACCGGCTTGATGCCGTTCCACAGCAGCGAGTGCGCGGTGGCGACGAACGAGTAGGGCGTGGTGATCACCTCACCGGTGATGCGCAGCGACTGCAGCGCCGTCACCAGCGCGATGGTGGCGTTGGTAAACAGCGAGATGTGCTTCACGCCGAGGTAGCCGGCCAGTTCCGCCTCGAACTGCTTGTGGAAGGGCCCGCCGTTGGTCAGCACCCGGTTGTCCCAGATCTTCTCCAGGTAGGGCAGAAAGTCGGCCAGGGGCGGCAGGTCGGGCTGGGTGACGAAGATCGGGGCGGGCTGGCTCATGACGGTTCCTTCTGTTCAGGCGGCCAAGGCGTCGGGTTGCCGCTCGGCGGCAGGGCGGTAGGACTCGGCTGCGGTGCTCGGGTGGCTGGCCAGCAAAGCCAGCCAATAGGCTGTGAAGGCATCGTGCAGGCTGGCCAGCGAGGTGCCCTGGTGTTGGACCAGGGTGTAGAAGCCGTTCATCACCTCGTCCTGCTCGCCATAGAGCTTCAGGCAGCGCTGCACGGTGGTGCCGATGGCCCGGGCCGTCTCCGCATCGGAGATTCGACCTTCTTTCCAAGCATGCAATGCGCAGGCGGCCCAGACCAGCATGGTCACGCGGTGGCCATGCGAGTGCACCGTTCGGGTGGTCTGCTCGGCGTGCTGCCGAAAGACACTGAGGTGATCCCGCACGAACACCAGCGGCATCGTGCGGCCGGCCTCCAGCACCGCGCTGATGTCGAGCAGGCCGTAGTACGACAGGCCGGCAGACGGCGGCACAGGGTAGTGCCGGACACCCTCCGCAGACCAGACCATGTTGCTCAGCTCGCCCAGCCAGTTTTCGCAACCCGGAACCACCGAGGCAAACAGCTGCTTCGGGCTCACTGGAACCGCACGCAGCGGGCTCTGGGTGACGAAGGTCGGCAGCGGCAGCGTCCAGCCCGGGCGACTGTCGCCCTGGCTCAGCCAACGCGGGCTGACCGAGAGTGCGTAATTGCCGCCGGCATGGGCCTCGACGTGGCTCCGGTAGAACTCGGGAAACACGACGTCGTCGTCGAGCATGAAGTGCACCAGCCCATCTGCTGCCGGGCCACTGCCAGCCCACTGGTTGATCAGGTGCTGGTGGTTGAGGCGGGCATTGCCGGGCCCCTTGACCACGGTCAGGTTGAGTTCGGCGGCGAGCGGGCCGAATCGTCCGTCACGAACCATGTCGGTGATCACGCCGCCGGGGCTGTCGTCCGAAAGGATCACCCGGAAATCGCGGAACGATTGGCGCCGCAGGCCGAGAAACATCTCGCCCAGGTAGTCGGGCTTGTAGGCCGGGATCAAGGTGGTGATGCGGCTCATTTCGAAGCTTTCGGGTGGGACGCCAGGAAAGCGGCGTCGATCGTGCCGCACAGGGTGGGGATCGGGCCGAAGGCCGGCCACTTGGCGGCCAGGCGGTGGGCCGCGTCGGCAAAACCGGTGGGCAGCTTCCAGCCGGTGCGCGAGTTGTGGAACAGTGGCAACCGCACCAGACGCGGGAACACCTGGTGGGTGCAGATCGAGGCCAGGCACAGGTCGGTGGCCCAGAGGTGCCACCCCAGCGCGGGGTCGATGCGGTGGATGCTGTCGCGCGACATCACGATCGCCAACTCGTCGATTGACACGGCCGTATCGGCGGCGGGGTGGTCGGCACGGTGAAGCCTGTCGATCACGAAGCCGGCCGTCTCGGTGCCGCTGCCGTCGCGCTTGGCGGCCAGGCCGACAAAACCGATCAGCGTGCGGGCCCGCTCCCCGGCCGGGATGCCGTGCAGCAGGGCATTCAGTTGCTCGCCGAAGCCGGCGGGAAAATAGACGTCCTGGTGGCAAAGCAGGATCCAGTCGGCGTCGGCATGCGCCAGGCCCTGCTCGAACGCCTGGGCAGGGCTGGTCGCACCACGGTAGGAGACGATGCGCGCACCCACCTCGGCCAACCCTGGTGACTGCTCCACGTTCAGGCGCAGTTGCCTCTCGTGGGTGGTGGGCACCAGCACGCTGAACAGGGCGGGGCCAGGACGCGTCGAAGCGCCGGCGAAAGTGCGGCGGGCTTCGATCAGCATGCGGTCGATGCCATGCACGCGCTCCGGGCAACCGGTGGCAGCCCCTGCCTGTGACAACGCAGCCTTGACCGTGGCGATCAGGCTGCCGGGGGCAGGGACCTCGGCATGGTGGTCCGCCAGCGTCGGCATCCAGCCGGCATCCATCAGCTGCTTGTACACGGAGGCCGGTGACATCAGCCGGGGCTGGCCGTCGGCCGGCGACAGCCTGGCCTCGGCGGTCAGGTCGCCTTCGAGGATGCGCTCCAGCGTGCCCAGGCTGGCGTGGTTGTCCACGCTCAGGAGCAGGCGTGCCTCGGGCGCTGCCAGCATGGCCAGACTGCGCAGGCAGGCACCTGCATCGGCCAGCCAGGGAAGCACGTCGGTGACAACGAGCAGGTCGTGGGCGCCTGCGGGCAACCCGTCAAGGCCTGCGGCATGGCACCACTGGTCCACCGCCTGCGGGTTGGCATCGGGCCGGGCAGCCGGGGCCGACCGCATGTCGACCGCCGTCCAATGGCTTGCCGGGTGCCTGGCCTTGTAGGCACGCGCCAGCGCAGCCGAGCCGGCTCCGAGTTCGAGCACGCGCGCTGCCGCCGGCAGGGCCTTGAGGAGCCGCGGGTCGGCGGCGGCAGCCGCTGGCCGCACGCCGGCCGTGCCACCACCGATCACGACGAGGGCGGGCGGCAGCACCTGGGTGGCAAGGGCGCCAAGGGCAGCTTGTGTCATGCCGCCATGATCCGCGCGCCAGCCTGACGCCTATCCCCTGAAGAATCCCCGCATTCCAGTGCATTTGGCGGGGCTCTGGTCAGCTGCGGATGACGGGCCTTGTAGGAATTTGCCTGACAGGCCCCACAGAAGAAGCGGGACTCAAGCCGTGGAAGTAAACCGATGTTTCCATCCTGTTTCGGTCCTTACAGTTGATCCCAAGCCGAGACACAAAGTCTCTTCCTGAAACGAACCCCCTGGAGCGAACTGATGGACACCAACCAGATCCTGGCCGAGATCCGCGAAGCCAACCTGTCGTACCTGATGCTGGCGCAAAGCCTGATCCGGGCAGACCGCGAACAAGCCCTGTTCCGCCTGGGTGTTTCGGAAGAAACCGCCACGCTGATCGCCACCCTGACCCCCGCTCAGATGATGAAGATCGCCACCGGCAACACCCTGCTGTGCCGCTTCCGGATGGACGACGACCTGGTCTGGGGCCTGCTGACCAGCCACGGCAAGTCGGCCGCCAACGAGAGCGTCAGCCGCCTGCACGCCTCGATCCTGATGGCCGGCCGCCATCAAGAAGCAGCGTAGATGTCGACCCCCGGGCCCGCGAATACGCAGGCTCGGCAAGCGCTGAATTTGCAGAACCACACACTCAGGACGGAGCACACCATGGCACGCAGCAAGAGCATCCTCACCGAGGCACGGCAGATCGACCGTGCCGTCACCCTGATCCACCTGGGTGCCCGCCTGCAGGTGTTGGAGTCGGAGACCGACCTGTCCTATGAGCGCCTGCTGCGCCTGTACAAGGAAGTGGCGGGCAAGTCACCGAGCAAGGGTCAGCTGCCCTTCTCGACCGATTGGTTCATGACCTGGCAGCCGAACATCCATGCCAGCTTGTTCCTGAACATCCACGAGTATCTGAACAAGACTTCGGAGCTCGAAGAGATCGACACCGTCATCAAGGCCTACCAACTCTACCTGGAGCAGACGGCGTCGCAAGGCCTGGAGCCGATGCTGTCGGTCACCCGCGCCTGGCGCCTGGTGAAGTTCGTCGACAACGGCATGCTGACGATGACCAAGTGCAACAAGTGCGGCGGTCACTATGTGACCCACCCGCATGAAATCGCCCGGCATTTCGTCTGCGGCCTGTGCAACCCCCCAGCGCGTGCAGGCAAAGGCCGGCAGGCCGGCGCGCTGCAGATGCCCAGCGCTGTCAACCGCCAGAGCCTGGCCCACGCCGCATCGGCGCACTGAACCGTTTGCCAACTTTTTCTTGAATTCCGGCTCATTCACCTCAACTGGGATTCACAGCGGCCGATACACCGCTGGTCAAGATCGTTTCTTGTTCATGCTTGTCTCCTCCTAGCACAACCCCTGTGCTTTCAGGCGGGCTCCCTGTGAGCCCGCCTTTTTTCTTGGTGTCTCCGGAACAGCACGCCCTTTCGGGCGCTCGGCAGGCTCAAGGCGCGCGGACAGTGCGCCGATAACCCTCGCAACAGCCGTGCAAGCGCGGCTCACGAACGAGAACCGGAACCCCCCCACCATGTTTGTCATCGTCGGCTGGCTACTCGCACTCGGCTGCATCTTTGGTGTCTACATCGCGCACGGCGGAAACATCGGCGTGATCCTGCACGCCCTGCCGTTCGAGATGATCACCATCTTCGGTGCGGCTCTGGGCGCCTTCCTGGCGAACAACCAGATGAAGGTCGTCAAGGCCTCGTTGAAGGGCCTGGGCCAGTGCTTCAAGGGCAGCAAGTTCAGCAAGGCCCGCTACATGGAACTGTTGGCGCTGATGTACGACATCCTGCAGAAGGCGCGCAAGGAAGGTCTGATGTCCATCGAGAAGGATGTCGAGGACCCGCACAACTCGCCGCTGTTCCAGAAGTACCCGACGGTGGGCAGCGACCACCACGTGACCGAGTTCATCACCGACTACCTGCGCATGATGGTCTCGGGCAACCTCAACGCCCACGAGATCGAGAGCCTGATGGACAGCGAGATCGAAACGCACCACCAGGAAGAACATGCCGCTGTGGCCGCCATCGGCCGCTTGGCCGGCGGCTTGCCAGCCTTCGGCATCGTGGCGGCGGTGCTGGGCGTGGTCAACACCATGGGCTCGGTCGGCCAGCCCCCCGCCGTGCTGGGCGGGATGATCGGTTCGGCCCTGGTCGGTACCTTCCTCGGCATTCTGCTGGCCTACGGCTTTGTCGAGCCGCTGGGCGGCCTGCTGGAGCAGAAAGTGGAAGACGCGGGCAAGGAGTTCCAGTGCATCAAGACCACGCTGCTGGCCAGCATGCAGGGCTACGCACCCCAGGTGGCGATCGAGTTCGGCCGCAAGGTCCTCTACTCGGGTGACCGCCCCACCTTCGGCGAGCTCGAAGCTCACGTCAAGAAGAAGTAAAAGGAGCGTTCCATGGCCGGCGACGCTAAAAAGCTCCAACCGATCATCGTCAAGAAGGTCAAGAAGGGCGGCCATGCCGCGCATGGCGGCGCATGGAAGATCGCCTACGCCGACTTCGTGACGGCGATGATGGCCTTCTTCCTGCTGATGTGGCTGCTGGGCTCCACCACCGAGGGCGACAAGAAAGGCATTGCCGACTACTTCGGCTCCCCGCTGAAGGTTGCGATGGCCGGTGGCGCCGGCTCGGGCGACGCCTCGCACGTGGTCAAGGGCGGCGGCGAAGATCTCACGCGCTCTGGCGGCCAGGTCAAGCGCGGCGATGTCGACGCCCCCAAGAAGACGATCAATCTAGCCGCGCTGAAAGCCGAGCAGAAGCGCGCTGAAACGGCCCGCCTGCAGGAGATCAAGAACACCATCGAGCAGAAGATCGACGCCAGCGAGAAGCTGCGCGGCCTGTCGTCGCAGATCCGGCTCGACATGACGCGCGACGGCCTTCGCATCCAGATCGTCGACGACCAGAACCGGCCGATGTTCGATTCCGGCAGCGCCGTCGTCAAACCCTACATGCGCGACCTGTTGCGAGAGATCGGCGCCATCCTCACCGAGGTGCCCAACCTGCTCACGCTCGAAGGCCACACCGATGCCACACCCTTCTCGGGTGGCGAGCGCGGCTACAGCAACTGGGAGCTGTCGGCCGACCGCGCCAATGCCTCACGCCGCGAGCTGATGACCGGTGGCCTCTCCGAAAACCGGGTGTTGCGGGTCCAGGGCCTGGCCTACAGCCAGCCCTTTGACCGGGAGGGGCCGACCAGCCCCGCCAACCGCCGCATCAGCATCATCGTGATGAACCGCGAAGCCGAGGACCGGGTGTTCCGCACCGCCGTGGAGCCTCCTGCTGCCGAGGAAGATTCCGCCTCAAGTCCCGCCGCCCACTGACCGATATCGCCTCAAGACCCTGAGAGGACCGCCATGACCATCCAAACCGACCTGAAATTCCTTGTAGTCGACGACTTCTCCACCATGCGCCGCATCGTTCGCGGCCTGCTCAAGGAGATGGGCTGCAACAACTGTGAGGAGGCCGAGGACGGCCAGGTTGCCCTGAACATGCTCAAGGCGTCGAAGTTCGACTTCGTCGTCAGCGACATCAACATGCCCAACATGAACGGCTTCGACCTGCTCAAGGCGGTCAAGGCCGACGACAGCCTCAAGCACCTGCCGGTGTTGATGGTCACGGCCGAGGCGCGCAAGGAAGACATCGTGCTCGCGGCGCAGAGCGGCGCGGCCGGCTACATCGTGAAGCCTTTCACCAAGGCCACGCTGGAGGAGAAGGTCCAGAAGATCATGCAGAAGCTGGCCGCCACGGCCTGACGCCAGGGAGAACAACATGAAGATGGAAGACATTTCCAAGTTCGCACCGGCAGATGGCCTGAAGGTCTCGCCCGAGGTGTTCCAGCAACTCGGCAACATCACCCGGGTGCTCCACGACACGATGCAGCAACTCGGCGTGATGCCCAAGCTGCAAATCGCGACGGACGGCCTGCCCGATGCGCGCAGCCGCCTGTCCTACATTGCCAACAAGACGGCAGAGGCCGCCAACAAGGTGCTGAACTCGGTCGACCAGGCGAAAGCCGAGCATGCGCGGATCACCGAAGCGACCCGCGAACTGGCCAAGGCCATGGTGGCGGACCCGGTGCGCACGGTCGCCAGCGGCGCGGTGATGAACTTCGTTCAGGATGTGGAGCAAAGCACAGGCCGCATCGACAACCACCTGACCGACATCATGATGGCGCAGGACTTCCATGACCTCACCGGGCAGGTCGTGGCCAAGGTCGTGTCGCTGGCCAACGACCTGGAAGACAGCCTGGTCAAGCTGCTGATTCAGGTGGTGCCACCGGATCAGCGCGAGAAGGTCGACCCCACCGTGCTGCAAGGCCCGGTGGTGAGCCCCGAAGGCCGCACCGACGTGGTGGCGGACCAAGGCGAGGTGGACGACCTGCTGGCGAGCCTGGGTTTCTGACCCGTTGAAGCTGATGATGAACGCGCCTTCGAGGCGCGTTTTTGCTTTCTAGGCGTCGATCACGGCGCAGACCACGGGGCCATGCTCAGCCGGCCGGGCCTGCTGTGGGTCGAGCACGCACAGAAGCTGGGCCAGCCGGTCCAGTGCGGCATCCGCCGCCCCGTCGCTCGCCGCGTGAACCCACAGCAGCGGCTCACCCCGCTGCACCGCGCTGCCCGGCGGCAGCACGTCGGCCAGGCCGACGCGTGGGTCGATGGCGTCCTCGGCGCGGCGCCGGCCGCCACCCAGCTCGACGATCACCAGCCCCAGCGCGCGGGTGTCCACGGGGCCCACCAGGCCATCGCACGGTGCCAGCAAGGGCCGCACGACCGGGGCCAGCGGCAAGCCGGCGCCGCTGGCCTCCAGAACCTGCGCCGGGCCACCCAGGCCAGCGACCATGCGGGCGAAACGCTCGGCCGCATGACCGCTCTCCAGCGAGGCGCGGGCCAGGCTCTCGCCCTGGGCCGGGCTGCCTGCCAGACCGCCCAGCGCCAACAACTCGCCGCTCAAGGCCAGGGTCAGCGCCAGCAGGCGCGGTTCACGTGCCGTGCCCGTGAGGAAGTCGATCGCCTCGCGAACCTCCAGCGCATTGCCCGCGTGGCGGCCCAGCACCTGGTTCATGTCGGTGACCAGCGCTCGCGTGGGCAGCCCGGCGCCGCCGGCCACCTCGACCAGCGAGCGCGCCAGGGCCTCGGCCTCGGCCAAGCTGGCGCAGAAGGCACCATTGCCCACCTTCACGTCCATCACCAGGCCCTGCAAGCCGGCGGCCAGCTTCTTGGACAGGATGCTGGCGGTGATCAGCGGCAGCGATTCGACCGTGGCCGTGACATCACGGATGGCGTAGAGCCGCCTGTCCGCGGGCGCCAGGCTCGCGCTGGCCCCGACGATGGCGCAACCGGCTTCGCGCAGCACCCGCTGCATCAGCGCCGGCTCGGGCGTCAGCTGGTAGCCGGGCCAGCTGGCCAGCTTGTCCAGCGTGCCGCCAGTGTGGCCCAGGCCGCGGCCGGAGATCATCGGCACGAAACCGCCGCAGGCGGCCACCATCGGCGCCAGCATCAGGCTGACCTTGTCGCCCACGCCGCCGGTGGAATGCTTGTCCAGTACCGGGCCCGGCAGGCGGGCGGTCGCCCAGTCCAGGCGCTCGCCGCTGTGGGCCATCGCCAACGTCAGCGCCGTGGTCTCGGCGCGGCCCATGCCGCGCAGCAGCACGGCCATCGCCATCGCCGCCACCTGGGCGTCGCTCCAGCTGCCATCGGTGATGCCGCTGACGAAGGCCTGCACCTCCGGCCCGGAAAGCGCCCTGCCCTCGCGCTTGGCGCGGATGATTTCCTGCGCCAGCATCACGGCAAGCGCCGCACCCGCTCGGTGTCGTCGGGTTCGGCGCCGCGGCCGACGTGAGCCGCCAGGGCATCTACGTCCAGCATGCCCACCAAGCGTTCGGTGCCTTGGGTGAAGAGGCGGAAACCATCCCCTCCCTCGGCCAGGTAGCTGTTGACGGTGATGCGCAGGCGCTCGCCCGGCGCGATCGGCCGGCCGTTGAGCATCAGGCTGTCGGCCAGCACGCGTTCACCGCGCGGCCGCCGGGCGTCCCAGGTATAGGTGAAGCCTCGCGAGACGGGCAACAGGCGCGGATCCTGGGGGTCATTCAGCTGCTGCTCCAGCACTTGCTTGAGTTGCGCACCGCTGAGCGTCATGGTCACCAGCTGGTTGCTGAACGGCTGCGCTCCGAAGACAGCCTCGTACCGCACCTCTCCGCCCGGCCCGGGCAGCAGTGGCGACCGCAGGCCGCCCGGGTTGGTGAGGGCGATCTGCGCCCCGCCCTGCCCCGGTGCTGCGGTGGCTGCCAGTTGTGCGTCGGCCACCAGCCGGCCCAGGCGCGACTCACCGGCCGCGTTGCGCTCGGCTGTGGCGGGCCGGGACAGCGTGCCCACGACGCGCCGTGCCAGCGGGGCCGCCCGTTCGGCATAACTGGCGATCAGCGCGGTCTGCGCGCCGTCACGGGTGAAGCGGTCGTGGCGGATCACCAGGTTGTGCGCGCTGGCGCTGACCACGTCGCGGCTGCGCCTGTCCAGGGTCAGGTCGATCTCGGTCAGCAGCGTCCCGAAGCGGTGTGCACTGGTCACCAGCCGGCCGCCGATGCGGCAGTTGTAGGCCTGGTGGGTGTGGCCGCTGACCACCGCGTCCACCGCCGGATCCAGCCGCTCCACGATGCCCACGATGGGGCCGGACACGCCCGGGCATTCGTCCGGGCCGGCCCCCGTTTCGCCACCTTCGTGAATCAGCAGCACGATGGCCTCGATGCCCTGGCGCCGAAGCTCGGGCACCAGCGCGTTCACCGTCTCGGCCTCGTCGCGGAACTGCAGGCCCGCGACGCCGCTGGGCACCACGATGTGCGGCGTGCCCTTCAGCGTGAGGCCGATGAAGGCCACCGCGATGCCGTCGAAACGCTTCACCGCATAGGGCGGGAACAGCGTCTGGCCAGTGGCGGCATCCACTGTGCTGGCGGCCAGGTACTGGAAGCGCGCGCCTGCAAACGGCGCCGGGCCCTTGCAGCCGGTGCCGGGGTGGCAGCCGCCGTTCTGCAGGCGCAGCAGTTCGGCACGCCCGTGATCGAACTCATGGTTGCCCACTGCCGCGAACTCCAGGCCCATGAGGCTCAGCGATTCGATGGCCGGCTCGTCGTGA
>Ga0075156_10000622_pt1 | contig 18320 bp, 16 predicted proteins | sample JI81AbrownDNA_FD_70966 | JGI IMG/M metagenome (GOLD analysis project Ga0075156, IMG submission 70966) | Wastewater effluent complex algal communities from Wisconsin, to seasonally profile nutrient transformation and Carbon sequestration -... | ecosystem: Engineered > WWTP > Effluent > Algae...
GGGGGGTGTGCCGACCCTTCTGGGGGATGGCGGCTCAGCGCTCGCGGAAATCGTCATACCGGCCGGTGGCGGGGCCGCGCAGGGGAGCCGAAACGCGGGTGACCCGCCCGGGGCGGCGGGTGGTGGAAGGTTGTTCGGCCAGGCTCGCGAGCAGGGCGTCGATGGCACCACGCTCACCCTCGGCGCAGACCTCCACTCGTCCGTCCTCGGTATTGCGTGCATAGCCCGCGAGGCCGAGTTCGAGCGCGCGGGCCCGGGTCCACCAGCGGAAGCCGACGCCCTGGACATGCCCGGCGACGTGGACCAGCGCGCGCTCGGGAGTGTCCATCCGCCGAGCATAGACACCTCGCTCCCGCGTGGCTTCCGAAGGCTGTCAGTGCCAGTCCCTACGGTGAGCAGTGAGCAGCAACCGCTGCTTGCGGCGCTGCCGCACGCATGCCCGGACCGGAGTGGGGAGTATGACGACGACATCGAGTTCCCGTCGCGCCTCGGCGCCAGCACCCGCATCTCCCCGTGCCCCCGGTGGTCTCGCCCCACGCCGGTTGCCTGGCCTGGACGGATTGCGGGCCATCGCGATCGTCGCCGTTGTCCTATTCCACCTCAACGCGGCGTGGCTGCCCGGTGGCTTCCTCGGGGTCGACATCTTTTTTGTCGTCTCGGGGTTCCTGATCACCACCTTGTTGGTCCGGGAGCACGCCTCGACCGGCCAGCTTGATCTGCGCGGCTTCTGGGGCCGCCGCGCCCGGCGCCTCCTGCCTGCGCTCTTCGTCGTCGTGCCGCTCAGTGTGCTGCTCGCCCGAATCACGCAGGCTGATCTGCTCGTCGGCATCGGTGCGCAGGTGCTCGGCGCGTTGACCTTCTCCTTCAACTGGGTCCAGCTCGCGGTCGGCGCGGACTACTTCCACGCGACCACACCGCAGTTGTTCATGAACTTCTGGTCCCTGGCGGTCGAGGAGCAGTTCTATCTGGTGTGGCCGCTGCTCGCCTTGGGTCTGGTGCGCTGGGTGCGCAGCCCGCGTGCCCGGGCCGGGATTGCCCTGGCTGCGGCGGCGGCATCCGCCCTGGCCATGGCGGTGCGTTTCGATCCCGACGCTGGCGCCACGCGCGTCTATTACGGCACCGACACCCACGTCTTCGGGCTGATGCTCGGGGCTGCGCTCGCCTTTTGGTATGCCGGGGGCGGTCGCGCGAGCCTGTCCGCGCCCGCATGGGTCACCCGCCGCCGGGCGGTGACGACCGCGGCACTGGCCGTCCTTGCCGGCCTGCTCTGGTGGCTCGATGAGGCCCGTCCCTTCACCTTCCGTGGTGGCCTATTGCTCGCCAGCCTCGCCACCGCGGTGCTCATCGCGAGTGCCATCAGCGGGGGCACCTTCACCCGCGTGCTGGAACTGCCCGGAATGCGGTGGATCGGTGATCGGTCCTATGGCATCTATCTGTGGCACTGGCCGGTGATTCTCGTGGTCAACGCCGATCACGGCGGAGTCTCTGGCTCCGAGGGCTACGTGTGGTCACGCATCTGGTGCGTGGTGGTGATCCTCGCGCTCGCCGACCTGTCCTTCCGTTTCGTCGAGATGCCCGTTCGCAAACGTGGCTGGCGGGGAGCTTGGACCGGTCTCGCCGCTCGCCTGCCGCACCGCATCGGGGGCCCGCGCGCGCTCTTCGCAGCGACCGCTCTGATTGTCGCTGCCACGATGGTTGTCGTGGCCACCGCGCCGGAGGTCACCTCAACCCAGGCGGCCATCACGGCGAACGAAAAGGCCGCCACCCGCACCCCGAGCACCGCTGCCACCACAGCGGCTCCCATCAAGGAGCGCGGTTTCACGATGCCCAAGGGCACCGAGATCGATGCCTATGGCGACTCGATGATGGTGGGTTCGGTCCCCGCGTTGAAGTACTACTTCGACGGCATCCGCATCGATGCGAAGTCCAATCGCCGCTGGTCAGCGGGCTACCAGGCGGTCGTCGCGTCGGGTCATGACATCCGGCGCGGCGTCATCCTCAGCTTCGGCACCAATGCCGGCATAGAGGAGGCCGACCTGCGCAAGGTGCTGGATCGCCTCGGGCCCAAGCGGATGGTCGTGTTGATGAATGTGCATCTCAACATGGCCCGCGCGAAGACCGACAACGCGACCCTGCTGCGGGTGGCCAAGGACTATGGCAATGTCATCGTTGCCGACTGGAATGCCACGGTCGTCGCCGATCCCAAGCTGTTGCAGCCCGACGGCATCCACCCGAGCATGACCGGTCAGCACGCCTATGCCGCGATCGCCCGCCAGGCTTTCGCCGACCTCTCCTTTGCCCACACCGGCAAGGTCGTGACGCTGAAGAAGCTGCCGATCCCCTGACCGAGGAGTCGGCGACCGGGCCGACGGAGCCCTCGGCCGCGATCCGGACAGCCCGGCCGAGGGGGCGAGCACACCTCATACGATCATGACCATGAGCGGCGCCGATGAGGTCATGGGGACACCCCTGGAGCTGAGGCGACTGCGTTCGAGCATCGACAATATCGACGCGGCCCTGGTGCATCTGCTTGCCGAGCGGTTCAAGGCCACCCAGCAGGTGGGGGAACTCAAGGCGGCGCACGGGCTCCCGCCGGCCGACCCCGCCCGAGAAGAGCGGCAGATCGCCCGGCTGCGCGTGCTCGCCGACGAGGCCGGGCTCGATCCGCAGTTCGCCGAGAAGTTCCTCGGCTTCATCATCGCCGAGGTGATTCGTCACCACGAGGCGATCGCCGGTTCAAGCGCGAGCTGAGCACGCCGCCACGAAGGCGCGACCTCCCGCAGGCGAGCCGCATGCCCGTTTAGAGTGATCGGGCTTGTGCCCCTGCAATCAAGGACGCGATCTCGTGTACGTCAAGTCCCTCACGGTCAAAGGGTTCAAGTCGTTCGCGTCGGCCACGACCTTCCGGCTTGAACCGGGTGTGACCTGCATCGTCGGCCCCAATGGCTCCGGCAAGTCCAATGTCGTGGACGCGCTGGCTTGGGTGATGGGGGAGCAGGGCGCGAAGTCGCTGCGCGGCGGCAAGATGGAAGATGTCATCTTCGCGGGAACCTCCGGTCGGGCGCCCCTGGGGCGCGCCGAGGTCTCGATGACCATCGATAACACCGATGGTGCGTTGCCCATCGACTACACCGAGGTGACGATTCGGCGCACGATGTTCCGCGGTGGCGGCTCCGAATATGCGATCAATGGGACCGCCTGCCGCCTTCTCGACATCCAAGAACTGCTCTCCGATGCCGGCATCGGGCGTGAGATGCACGTCATCGTCGGCCAAGGTCAGCTAGACACCGTGCTGCGGGCGACCCCCGAGGAGCGGCGTGGTTTCATCGAGGAGGCCGCCGGCGTCCTCAAACACCGCAAGCGCAAGGAAAAGGCGCTGCGCAAGCTCGAGACGATGGAGGCGAATCTGACCCGGGTCGCCGACCTGACCAGCGAGATCCGGCGACAGCTCGGCCCCCTTGGCCGCCAGGCGGAGGCGGCACGCAAGGCGGCCGTGATCCAGGCCGAGGCCCGCGATGCTCGCTCGCGTCTGCTTGCCGATGAACTCGCCCAATTGACCTCGGCGATGGAGCAGGAGGCAGCCGATGAGTCGGCGCTGCTGCGCCGTCGGGCGCAGACGGAGGCAAGCCTTACCGGCGCGCGCGCCGAGGTGGTGGCTGCCGAGGAACGCTTTGGCGCCCTCGGCCCGATCTTGAGCGCTGAGCGGGAGCGGTGGATTGCCCTGAGGGGCAGCCGCGAACGGCTGCAAAGCACTCAATCCCTCGCGCAGGAGCGGGTTCGCCTGCTGCGAGCCGATGACCACGAGGAAACGACCACTGGGCGCGACCCGGAGGAACTCCTCGCGCAGGCCCAGGCGGCCCGCGAGCAGGAGCGCGGTCTAGCTGCCGAGGTGGCCGCCGCGACGGAGGCGCTGGCGGCCGCTCAGGAGGAGCGTGCCGAGGCGGAGGCCGCCGCGGCGGCCGAACAACGGCGGATCGCTGCGCTCGCGCGGACGGCGGCCGACCGACGCGAAGGTCTCGCGAAGCTTGCCGGGCAGGTCGCCGCGCGACGAAGCCGCCTCGATGCCGCCGAGGCCGAACTCGGCCGGCTGGCCCAGGCAGCAGCCGCGGCCAAGGCCCGCGCCGCCACCGCCGAGTCCGAGTTCTCGGCGCTGGAGGCCTCCATCGCCGTGGAGGAGGAGGGCGAGGAGGGGTTGGACGCGGCATACGAGCAGGCACAGACCGCCCAAGCGGCTGCCCGCGCCGAGGTGGAACGCTGGCGCGAGGCCGACCGGGCGGCGGATCGGGAACGCACCGCGTTGACGGCGCGCCTCGAGGCGCTGCGGCTCGGCCTGCGGCGCAAGGACGGCGCCGCTGCCTTGATCGGCCACGATCAGATCACGCTCGGGTCGAGCCTCGCCGAGGGCCTGCGGGTCACATCCGGCGACGAGGTGGCCATCGCGGCCGCGCTGGGGTATGCCGCGGAAGCCGTCACCGTGCCCGACCTCGCCACCGCCGCCGAGGCGCTGATCCACCTGCGCGAGCAGGAGTGGGGCCGCGCGAGCCTGCTGATCGAGGGGGCTACGGCAGATCCCGACCCGCGCGACGGCCTGCCGGAGGGCACGCGGTGGGCCTGCGACTGCGTGCGCGTGCCGGACTCGCTTCAGGGCGCGATCCGGCGCTTGCTAGCTGGCGTCGTGCTGGTCGCGGATGCCGAGATCGCGCAGCACGTGATTGCGGCGCGACCGGACCTGAGCGCGGTCACAGCCCACGGCGATGTGTTCAGCGCTGCGATGGTGCGCGGCGGCAGCGCGGACGCGCCGAGCCTGATCGAAACCCAGGCGGCCGTCGATGAGACGTCCGCCGAACTGGCGCGCGCCCAGGGCGCTGGGCACGAGGCCCAATTCCGCCTGGCCGCGGCGACGACCGCCCTGGAGGCGGCGAGCGCCACGGCCGACGCCCACTTGGAGCGGCTGCACGAATCCGATGCGCGGATGGCCGCCGTCGCTGAGCAACTCGGCGCACTCGGCTCGGCCATTCGCTCGGCGCGTGCCGAGTTCGATCGGCTGGAGCGCGCCCGCGAACAGGCCGCGGCAGCGCTGCCCGCCGACCGAGACGCCGTCACCGAACTCACCGCCCGCCTCGAGGCCGCCACGGCCGAGCCGGAGGAAGCGGAGCAGAGCGCTCCCGACCGGAGCGCAGCGCTCGATGCCGCCGCCGCTGCCACTCGGGCAGCCGAGACCGAGGCCCTGCTGGGCCTGCGCACCAAGGAAGAGCGCGCCAGGGCGCTCTCGGGGCGGGCCGCCTCACTCGAAGGTGCCGCGCGCAACGAACTCGCGGCGCGCGAGCGTCTCGCATCGCGCCGCGAACGACGGCGCCGGGAGGCAAGCAGCGCCGAGGCGGTGGCGGCCGCCGCGGCATACGGGATCGGGCGGCTCACGGCCGCGACGGAGACGGCCGCCAAGCTCGTCGCCGGGCTCGATGCCGATGCCCGCGAGCAGCAAGCCGGGCTGGTCGCCCTGCGTGCCCAGCTCGCGACCGCTCAGGACGAGCTGGCCGCCCTGACCAGCGATATCCACCGCGACGAGGTCGCGAGAGCCGCCCAACAAGCGCGGGTCGAGCAGTTGCAGCTCAAAGCCATCGAGGAACTCGGCATCGACCCGGACGTGCTGATCGAGGACTTCGGGCCCCATCACCTCGTGCCGGTTCTCGTGGCCGCTGGCGAGGAGGCGCTCGCGCCGCAGCCTTATGTCCGCGCCGATCAGGAGAAACGCTTGCGGCGCGCCGAGCGCGGCCTGCGCGAGCTGGGGCGGATTAACCCGCTCGCCCTGGAGGAATTTGCGGCCCTGGAGGAACGGCATACCTTCCTCACGCAGCAGATGGAGGACCTCAAGGCCTCCAAACGCGATCTGCTCGACATTGTGCGCGAAGTCGACCAGCGGGTCGAGGAGGTCTTCGCCTCGGCCTTCGCCGACACCGCCGCGCAATTCGAGCGGGTGTTCGCGCGGCTCTTCCCCGGCGGCGAGGGGCGCATCTTCCTCACCGACCCCTCCGACATGCTCACGACGGGCATCGAGGTCGAGGCACGTCCCCCTGGCAAGAAGGTCAAGCGGCTCTCGCTGCTCTCGGGAGGGGAGCGCTCGCTGGTCGCCGTGGCGCTGCTCGTGGCGATCTTCAAGGCGCGCCCGAGCCCGTTCTACATCATGGACGAGGTCGAGGCGGCCCTCGATGACACCAACCTCGGGCGCCTGATCACCCTCTTCGAGGAGTTGCGCGACTCCAGCCAGCTCATCGTCATCACCCACCAGAAGCGGACGATGGAGGTCGCCGACGCGCTGTATGGCGTCTCGATGCGCGGCGATGGGGTCACGACCGTGGTGTCGCAACGCTTGCGGGCGGTGCCCGAACCCGCCTGATCGACACGCCTGGGACGTGGCAAGAGTCGCATAACGGCGCCGGTGGCGGAAACCCGCCGCACGTTACCGCGGCGTTATTTTGCGTCAGAAGGGTGATTTCGTCTTAGGTTGTGGCAGTTCCGCCGACGCAGGGTCGTGCGGACGGAGGGGAGATTCACCATGAAGTCCATGACTCGCGTTTTCGCGACCGTTGCCACCGCCGGCCTCATCGCCGTGGGCGGCTCCACCGCAGCCAGTGCCGCCCCGAGTGACGGCGCCTCGCTCGGCAAGTCGATGGTCACGTGCTACGGCAAGGCCAACAAGCCGTTCATCATCGGCGGTGTCGGCAACACGAGCAAGCAGGTCGGTGTCGTCTACTGCGCCGGCGGCGGCGCCTACATCCGCGGCAGCGTCACCATCCAGAAGCTCATCGGTGGTTACTGGTACGACCAGGGCCGCGCCACCGTGCAGACGAAGTTCGTCGGCTCCCGCAACATGCAGTTCCCGGACCAGCACCCCGCGCAGCCGGGCACCTGGCGCACCAAGGCGACCTTCACCTTCAGCGGTGGTGGCGCCAGCCGCACCTTCTATAGCGCTCAGGTCCGCTACGTGCCGGCCCGCCACGGCGTGACGATGTGAGCTGACCCCAGGGTCACGGCATACGTCCGCTGAGCGGACATCGAAGGGGCTGGGTGGCGATCGCCACCCGGCCCTTTCGCCTGCTGGTCCGTATGCCGTCCGCACGCGTGTCGGTTTGGCGACACCCGCCCGGGTTTGAGAACCTGGAGGCATGCTCAGCATGCTGCTCCCGCTTCTCCTGTGCGTCGTGATTGCTCTCGTGATCGTGGCGCTCGTCGCCATTCCCGCGCGCCGTCAGGGTCGCGATGTGCTGACCGCACGGGGCGAGGAGGTCTTCGTGCGCGTGAAGTCCGGGACCGACGCGGCGGCGAGCAAGACCTCCGAACTGGTCAGCGCTGCCGCCGCGAAGGTGCGCACGCCCGCGTCGAGCACGGATGGGGCCGCGCCCGGCGAGCGGTGATTCCGTGATCGGGTCACCCGATTGAGAGGATGGACCCGTGATCGATCAGTTGTGGGAATACCTCGTCGTTGCCGGCGTGCTGCTGGTGGCGATCGTCGCCGGTCTCGCGGCCTTTTTGCGCCCCGGGCGAGGCGGCCGGACCAAGGATCTCCCGACCCCGCCCACCCCGACACCCGACCGGGGCGCCGAGCGCGAGGAGCCTGACGATTCGGGCGGGCCGAGCGCCAGTGTCGACACCCTGCCTCGGCCCGCGCCGACGGTCGAGGAAGAGGTCATCGCCCCGGAGCCGCCGGCTCCGACGATCGAACGCCCGGACGCCGCTCTCGGGCGGTTGCAGCGCCTCCGCGCCCGGCTGGCGCGCAGCAATACCGCTCTCGGCAAGGGCCTGCTCGCCCTCCTGACCCGCGGGGGCCTCGATGAGCAGGCATGGGAAGAGGTCGAAGACACGCTGCTCGCCGCGGACCTTGGGGTAGAGGCAACGACGGAACTGGTCGACAGCCTGCGCACCCAGGTGCGGGTGGACGGCACCAATAGCGAGGCGGAGGTCCGGGGCTGGCTGCGCCGCGACCTGCTCGCGCTCGTCGACCCGGGCATGGACCGGTCAGTGGCGTCCGCTCGGATCGACGGCCGGCCGGCCGTCGTCCTGGTCGTCGGGGTCAACGGCACGGGCAAGACGACCACCGTCGGAAAGCTCGCGCGGGTGCTCGTGGCCGAGGACAAGGATGTGCTGCTCGGCGCTGCCGATACCTTCCGCGCGGCGGCTGCTGATCAATTGCAGACGTGGGGTTCGCGGGTCGGAGTGCCCACCGTGCGTTCGGACAAGGATGGCGCGGACCCGGCCGCGGTGGCCTTCGATGCCGTCAGGGCGGGCATCGAGCTCGAGGTCGATGTCGTGCTCCTCGACACCGCCGGGCGGCTGCACAACAAGGCCAATCTGATGGCGGAACTCGGCAAGATCAAGCGCGTGGTCGAAAAGCAGGCGCCGATCGATGAGGTATTGCTCGTCTTGGATGCGACGACCGGGCAGAACGGCTTGCGCCAGGCGGAGGTCTTCTCCGAGGTCGTCGGGATCACCGGCATCGTCTTGACGAAGCTAGACGGCACCGCCAAGGGTGGGATCGTTGTGGCGGTCCAGCGCAAGCTCGGGGTGCCGGTCAAACTCGTGGGCCTCGGCGAGGGGCCGGATGACCTGGCGCCCTTCGATCCCGAAGCGTTCGTGGACGCGATCCTGAATTGACGCTCTCGAGGCTGCAACGAGGCTGGCGTGCCGCCATTGTGCTCATCTTGGCGGCGCTCTTCCTCGGTGGCACCTTTGTCGGCGACGATCACTGGTGGCCCTTCTCGCCGTGGCGGATGTACTCCACCTCCACCGGACCGGACACGGCGGTGAGGTCGACGCTGATCGAGGTGCGCACCGCCGCGGCGCCGGAGGTCTGGTCGCCGGCGCCGCTCACCCCGGCCCAGGTCGGGCTGAACCGAGCCGAGGTGGAGGGGCGGCTTGACCGGATCCGCCGCGACCCCGCGATGCTCGCCACCTTGGCCACCTCGCACGGCCGGCTGCGACCGCAGGATCCGCAATGGCTCGGCATCCGCGTGGTCCAACGCTCCTATGTCCTCAAAGACCGAGCCCCGACCGGTGAGGTGACCGAGGAGATCCTGGCGCAGTGGGATGCCTCATGACCCGGCTCTCGGCCTGGCTTTTCGCGCCGGTGCCACTGGGGCGGCTGGCGATCTTCCGGACCCTGACCTATGCCTTCGTGATCCTCGATGTCTTGGTGCTGCATACCAGCGGCTGGTATCACGGCTATGCCGATCCCGTCTGGTATCAACCGCTGGTCATGGGAGAGGTGCTCAACCTGCCCGCGGCGACCGTCGCGCTGGTCAACGTCTTGAAGTGGGGGACGGTCGCAGCCGCGCTGGTCGCGCTGAGCGGGCGGCTGCCCAGGCTGGCTGGCGCGCTCGTGGCGGTGGGGTGGATCTGGTATCAGTACATCGCCTTTGCCTATGGCAAGGTCGATCACGATCGCGGCGACTTCGTCGTGGCTCTCCTCTTGCTGCCGACGGTCGGGAGCGCCTTCTGGGGTGACCGCAGACCGAGCGCGTCGGCCGGCTTCGTGCTGCGCGCGGTGCAGATGACGGCGATCGCGACATACTTCCTGTCCGCCTGGGCGAAGGTGCGCTTCGGCGGCTGGGAATGGGTCAATTCCGCGACGATGACCCGGGCGGTGGTGCGCCGCGGCACGCCGTGGATGGAGTGGCTGCTCGATGTGCCGTGGTTGCTGCACGCCGCGCAATGGGGCCTGTTCATCGCGGAGATGTGTTCGCCGCTGATCTTCTTCGTCCCCGAGCGTGTGCGCCGGCTGATGGTGCTGGGCTGGTTCGCCTTCCACGCGGTGACCTATGCCAGCATCACCATTGCCTTTTGGCCGCACCTGGTGATGCTGCTCGCCTTCCTGCCGCTGGAGTCGTATGCCGACCGCGTGGCCCGCAGGCTCCGCCGCCCCGGGCGCTCCCGCCCCCTCCCCGTCGAGCGGGCACTCTGACGGGGTCAGCGTGCCCTTTCGACGACCCCAGCTTGCCCTTTCGACGGGGTCAGAGTGCCCTTTCGACGGGGTCAGAGTGCCCTTTCGACGGGGGAGGCGGGCGGCATGGAGCAGGCGGGCGTGCCGCCGGGGAGGCGGTGGCGGTTGGCGGCTACCCAGCGATAGATCACCCCGGCGAGTTGGTTGATCCCGGGGGTGGCGATGATGGCCGCGAACGGCCGCCACCACAGGTGGCCGGCCCACAGCGTGCGCGCGACGGCATTTTGTGCCGAGGAGATCTGGCCATTGCGGGCGACCCACTGCAGCGCTTCGATGCACGCCGCTTCGGTCAGCCCCAGCGCAGCCAGGTCCACCTCCTGCCACGGTGCCACGACGAAGTCCGATTCCTGGCGACGGATCGCCCGCTCGACGAAGCGCGCGAGCGTGGAGCAGATGGCGCAGTCCCCGTCGAAGACGAGGACGGGAAGGGAGACGCTACGGGGAGTCACTGCCCCATTCTCCCACGGCTGGCGTCTCAGCATCCGGGACCGAGGGCTTCTTGTAACGCAGCGTTGACGCGGGCCCGCCTGCGGTCATCTGTGTGTAACACGCGACGAGATCGCTCGAAATCCACGCGGCCCAGGGTTGAGCCATGACAGCACACCTGCTCTCGCTGGCCACAGTGCAGGAGCCGACGATCGACTATGCGTCGACCGGGTTCCTCATCATCTGTGCCTCCCTCGTCCTGCTGATGACCGTGCCCGGCCTCGCCCTCTTCTATGGAGGGATGACCCGCGCGAAGTCGGTCCTGAACATGATGATGATGTCCTTCGGCGCCATGGGCGTTGTTGGCGTCATCTATGTCCTCTTCGGTTATTCCATGTCCTTCGGCCCCAACGACCTTGGCGGCATCATCGCCAATCCCTTCGACAAATTCGGTCTCAAAGACACCGCCGACCTGATCAACCCCTTCGGCTACGACGGCTATGGCTGGATCCCCGAGGTGGTCTTCGTCGGGTTCCAGCTCACCTTCGCCGTCATCACCGTCGCCCTGATCAGCGGCGCCATCGCCGACCGGGTGAAGTTCTCCACATGGCTGGTCTTCGCTGGCCTCTGGGTCACCCTTTGCTATTTCCCCATCGCCCACATGGTGTGGGGAGGCGGGCTGCTGTCGGGATCCGAAAGCGGCCTGGCCGCAACACTCTTCGGTGCGACCGATGGCATCGCCGATGTTGTGCCGATTGACTTCGCCGGTGGCACGGTCGTGCACATCAATGCCGGTATGGCCGGGCTCGTCCTCGCCCTCATCGTCGGCAAGCGCCTCGGCTTCGGCAAGAGCGTCATGCGCCCGCACAATGTCCCCCTCGTGATGATCGGCGCCGGCCTGTTGTGGTTTGGCTGGTTCGGCTTCAACGCCGGCTCCGAACTCGCGCCCGACGCCACGGCCGCCCTGGTCTGGGTCAACACCACCGTCGCCACCTGCGCCGCGATGCTCGGCTGGCTGCTCATCGAGAAGCTCCGCGACGGTCACGCCACCTCGATCGGTGCCGCCTCGGGAGTCGTCGCCGGCCTGGTGGCCATCACCCCGGCCTGCGGGGCGCTCTCCCCGCTCGGCTCCATCGCCCTCGGCGCGGTCGCCGGCGGTCTCGCCGCCTATGCCGTGGGCCTGAAGTATCGCTTCGGCTTCGACGATTCCCTCGACGTCGTCGGCGTCCACCTCGTCGCCGGAGTCTGGGGAACGATCGGCGCCGGCCTGCTGTCCACTTCCACCGGCCTGCTCTATGGCAAGGGCGTCCAGCAGACTCTCCTTCAGATCGTGATTGCCCTTGTGGCACTGCTGATTTCGGGTGTCATGACCGCCCTGATCGGTCTCGCCCTGCGCGCCACCATGGGCTGGCGGATCAGCGAGGACGAGGAGTCCGCGGGCATCGACCAGAGCGAGCACGCGGAGACGGCATACGACCTCAGCCCCCGTGGCGGCCGGCTGGCCGGGAACCTCCCGGCCCTCGCGCGCGAGACCACTGCCCAGACCGAAGGAGCCCCCGCATGAAGCTCGTCACCGCCATCATCAAGCCGCACGCCCTCGACGACGTCAAGACCGCCCTGGAGTCCTATGGCATCACCGGTATGACGATCAGCGAAGCCAGCGGCTATGGCCGCCAGCGCGGCCACTCCGAGGTCTATCGCGGTGCGGAATACACCGTCGACTTCGTCCCGAAGATCCGGCTGGAGGTGCTCGTGGAGGACCTCGACGCGCGCTCGGTCGTCGACGTCATCATGTCCGCGGCCTCCTCGGGCCGAATCGGTGACGGAAAGATCTGGACCGTCCCCGTCGAAGATGTCGCCCGCGTGCGCACCGGCGAGCGCGGCAGCGACGCGATCTGAGCCGGCAGCCCGAAGGAGAGACCATGCCCCTCTCGCCGACGAATGTCAGCGGGGCGCGACTCGACCTGGCCGACACCCGCGCCTTCACGGCGCCGGGTGCCGGCCGGGTCCGTCGTGCTGCGATCGCCGATTTCACCCTGGCCTGGCTTCAGGACGTATGGAGTGTCGCCACCAACGGGCGGGCCCGCCCAGGCGTCGCGCTCGCCGCCGTCGGCTCCCTCGGTCGCCGTGATGCCGGCCCGCTCAGCGACCTCGACCTGGTGCTGCTGCACGATGGCCGCAGCCTGGCCGAGCAAGACCTGGTCACGCTCGCCGACCGGCTCTGGTATCCGATCTGGGACGCCAAGGTGCGCCTCGATCACAGCGTGCGCACCCTCGGGCAGTGCCGTGCGGTGGCCGGCGAGGACCTGAGCGCCGCGGTCGGTCTGCTCGACCTCGCAGCGGTTGCCGGGGATGTCGAGCTCGTCGCGGGTGTGCGCTCCACCCTCGCGCACGACTGGCGAGCAGGTGCCCGCAAGCGCCTACCGCAATTGATGACGGGGCTGGCGGCGCGGCATACCCGGCACGGCGATCTCGCTCAGACGATCGAACCAGACCTCAAGGAGGCCCACGGGGGCTTGCGCGATATGACGGTGCTGCGCGCCTTGGCCGCCGCGTGGCTGACCGATCGACCGCATGGGGAGGTGGACACGGCATACGAGCAGCTTCTCGATGTCCGGGATGCACTCCAAGTGGTCACCGGGCGGGGCCGGGACCGGCTCGGCCGGGAGGATCACGATGCCGTCGCCGCCCTGCTCGGGTATGCCGATGCGGACGATCTGCTGACGATGGTCAGCCGCAGCGGGCGCACGGTGGCCTATGCCCTGGACGCCACCGCGCGGCGGGCGGGGCAGAGCCAGCGGGCCCGGACCTTGCGCGTCGGGCCGCGCCGATCGGCGCTCGTCGCGCTGGGGTATGGCGTCTTCGAGCATGACGGGGAGGCGGTGCTGGGTACCACCCCTGCCGCGGATCCGGTGCTGCCCCTGCGGGTGGCGGTCGTCGCCGCGCGCGCCGCCTTGCCCTTGGCCCCGGCCACCCTGGCGAATCTCGCGGCCCTTCCCGACCTTCCGGACCCGTGGCCGAGTGCGGCGCGGGAGTTGTTCACGGACCTGCTGGCCACCGGCGACGGTCTGCCAGTGGTGTGGGCCGGGCTGACGCAGGCGGGGCTGGTGCACCGCTGGCTGCCCGAGTGGGCGGGCGTGGACTCGCGCCCGCAGCGCAATCCGGTGCATCGGCATACGGTCGACCGGCACCTGATCCAAACCGTCGTGGAGGCCGGCGCGCACGTGCGGGAGGTGGCGCGGCCCGATCTGCTCCTGGTCGCTGCGCTGCTGCACGATATCGGCAAGATCGCCGGGGCGCGCGATCACAGTCGCACGGGTGCCGCTATCACCCGAGATGTCTTGCGGCGCATGGGTTTTGCGGGAGCAGATGCGGCTATCGTCACTCGGCTCGTCGCCGAACATCTGACCTTGATCGAGTTGGCGACCCGGCGCGATGTCGCGGATCCGGCGACCGCGGCTGCCGCGTGGCAGGCTGCCGGCGCCGACCGCGACACCTTCGAGCTGCTGCGCGCCGTGACGATTGCCGATGCCACGGCGGCCGGACCCACCGCGTGGACGCCGTGGCGCTCTCGGCTGCTGGATGACCTGTGCGAGGCCGTGGACGGCGATGCGCCTGGGCGGGTCCGGGCACCGCTGGAGCCGGCGCACGAGGAGGTGGCCATGGCGATCATCGAGGGGATCGCGATGGGCCACCCACAGGTTGCCGTCGAGGCTAGCGATGGCGGCTATCGGATCGTCGTGCATGATCGCGACCGGCTCGGGCTCTTTGCCGACACGGCGGGGATTCTCACGGCGGCCGGGCTGACGATCCGGTCCGCGGCACTGCGCACGATCGCGGACATCGCCGTGGATGTCTGGCAGGTGGAGGCAACGCACGGCGGCGAACCGGATGCGGCGCGGCTGGCCCGCAGCCTCGCGGCGCTGGCACGCGGCGACCGAAGTCCGTTGGCGGCCCTGGAGCGGCGACGCAGCTATGCCAAGGAAGGACCCGCGGCTCGCGCGCTGCGGATGCCGACGCGGGCCTTCGTCATACCGGATGCGACGGCCGAGGCGACCGTGCTGGAGGTGCGGGCCCGGGACCGGCTTGGGTTGCTGCTCGACCTCGGCCGGTGCTTCGCGAGTGCGGGGCTCTCGGTGCGCTCCGCGCATATCGCCACGCATGCGGGGCAGAGCCTGGACACCTTCTATCTAACCGAGTTCGGTGACCGGCCGCTGGCGCCGGCCCGGGTCGGTGCGCTGGTTGCCGCCGTCATCGACTGCTGCGACGGCGGCGCGGACGAATCGGTGGGAAAGGGCCCGCGCGGTTAGGCTTCCCTCGTGTTCACCTCGCTCTCTGATCGCCTGACCGCGACCTTCAAGAACCTGCGCGGCAAGGGCAAGCTCAGCGAGTCCGATGTCAACAAGACCGTGCGCGACATCCGGATGGCGCTGCTCGAGGCCGATGTCGCGCTGCCCGTGGTCAAGGACTTCACCGCGGCCGTGCGCGAGCGCGCGCTCGGCGCGGAGGTCTCGCAGGCGCTCAATCCCGGCCAGCAGATCATCAAGATCGTCAACGAGGAACTGATCGACATCCTCGGGCAGCACACCCGGCCGCTGCGCCTGGCCAAGACCGCCCCGACGGTCATCATGCTCGCCGGTCTCCAGGGCTCGGGCAAGACCACGCTCGCGGGCAAGCTGGCCAAGTGGTTCAAGGATCAGGGCGACACGCCGCTGCTCGTGGCCGCCGACCTGCAACGCCCGAATGCCGTCACGCAGTTGCAGGTGGTCGGCCAGCGCGCCGGCGTCCCGGTCTTCGCGCCCGAGCAGGGCAATGTCGGCGGGCACGATGCCGTCGGCCCGACCGGCGAGGGCACGCGCTCGTATGGCGATCCGGTCGAGGTCGCCGAGGACGGCATCCAGCACGCGATCTCCAAGCTCTACAACGTGGTCATCGTCGACACCGCCGGGCGACTCGCGGTCGATGAGGCGCTGATGGAGCAGGCCGCCGACATTAAGGATGCGATCGAGCCCGACGAGGTTCTCTTCGTCATCGACGCGATGATCGGTCAGGCGGCGGTCGAGACCGCGCAGGCCTTCCAGGAGGGCATCGACTTCTCCGGTGTCGTGCTGACCAAGCTCGATGGCGACGCCCGCGGTGGTGCGGCCCTGTCGGTCGCCAAAATCACCGGCCGGCCGATCATGTTCGCCTCCACCGGCGAGGGCCTGAAGGACTTCGAGATCTTCCACCCCGACCGGATGGCCTCGCGCATCCTGGACATGGGTGACTTGCTCACGCTCATCGAGCAGGCCGAGCGCGCCTTCGATGCCAGCCAGGCCGCGGAGATGGAGCGCAAATTCCTCGCCGCCGAGGACTTCACCTTCGATGACTTCCTTCAGCAGATGGCCGCCATCAAGCGCATGGGCTCGCTGAAGTCGATGCTCAAGATGATGCCGGGAATGAACCAGATCCGCGATCAGCTCGACTCCCTCGACGAGCGCGAGTTCGACCGGATCGAGGCGATGATCCGCTCGATGACGCCCTTCGAGCGCAATCACCCCAAGCAGATCAACGGCTCACGCCGCGCGCGCATCGCCGCCGGTTCCGGTGTCACCGTCGGCGAGGTCAACGACCTGCTCAAGCGTTTCGGCGAGGCGCAGAAGATGATGAAGGCGCTAGCCAAGGGCGGGTCGATCCCCGGCATGCCGGGCATGCCTGGCATCCCCGGGGCGGGCAAGCGCGGCAAGCAGATCCAGCAGCGCAAGAAGGGCAAGTCCGGCAATCCCGCCAAGCGGGCCGAGCAGGAGCGTGCGGCGGCCACCGCCGCGGCGAACCGCCCCGCCCCCGGCGCGGCCTTCGGCGCCGGCGCCGATCGCACCGACCCCTATGCCAGTCTCGACCCCAGCAAGCTGCCTAAGGGCTTCGAGAAGTTCCTGGGGCAGTGAGCGGGAGCGGGCTGCATACTCTCTCCGTCGGGTCTGCCGGACCCCGAATCGCGTTCGTACACGGCCTTTTTGGGCAGGGACGCAATTGGTCGATGATCGCCAAGGCGCTCGCGGGGCCAGGCGGGGACCAGGCCCGCGCACTCCTGATCGACCTGCCCGACCACGGTCGCTCGCCGTGGTCGTCGCAGTTCTCGTATGCGGCATACGCCGATGCCGTCGCCGCCACCCTGTTGGCGCACGCGCCGGGGGAGCGGTGGACGCTCGTCGGCCACTCGCTCGGCGGCAAGACCGCGATGCTCACGGCGTTGCAGCATCCCGAAATCCTCGACAAGCTCTGCATCGTCGACATCGCGCCGAAGAGTTATGGCACCCTGCACCGGTTCTCCGGCTATATCGAGGCGATGCGGGCGCTGCCGCTGGCCGAGTTGACCTCGCGCACGGACGCCGAGGCGCGCTTCGCGGAGCCGGACCCGGGAGTCAAGGCGTTCTTGCTTCAGAACCTGCGCCGCGAGGGATCGCAGTGGCGCTGGGCGGCGAATCTCGAGCTGGTCGCCGCCGATGCGGCGCGCGGCGAGGCGTCACTGATCGCTGGTTTCCCTCTCCCGCAGCAGATTCGGCCCTTCGCTGGCCCCGTGGTCTGGCTCGTCGGGGCGGAGTCCTGGTATGTCGAGGAGTCCGACACCGAGGCGATGCGCGCCCTCTTCCCGGCGGTGCGCAAGGTCACCGTCAAGGGCGCGGCGCACTGGGTGCACACCGACGCCCCGCAGGTCGTGATCGCGACCCTGCGCCGCCTGCTGCACCAATAGCCCGGCGCGGGCCGCTGTGAGGCGGGTCCGTTTGGCTAGGGTCATCGAGTATGGGAGCACGGCTGCACCTGCGCGGACCGGTCTTGATCGGACCACAGGAGATCCGCGACGAGATCTGGGTGATCGATAGCCGGATCAGCTTCACGGCGCCGTCGGGGGAGTGCGAGAGCGTCGAGGGTTGGGTCCTGCCGGGGCTGGTCGACGCGCACTGCCATGTGGGCCTCGATGCTCATGGCGCGGTCGATGCCGAGACGGCTGAGGCCCAGATTCTGCGCGACCGCGACCACGGCACCCTGCTGATCCGCGATGCCGGGTCGCCGGCCGACACGCGGTGGATCGATGCGCGGGCGGATCTGCCACCGGTCATCCGGGCGGGCCGGCATATCGCCCGGACCCGCCGATATATCCGCAACTACGCGAACGAGGTCGAGCCCGAGCAACTCGTCGAGGCGGTCCGGGTGCAGGCCGCCCGCGGCGACGGGTGGGTCAAGATCGTTGGGGACTGGATCGACCGGGAGAGTGGTGACCTGACCCCGTGCTGGCCTCGGGAGACGGTGGCGGCAGCGGTCCGCGCGGCCCACGAGGAGGGCGCGCGGATGACGGCCCATTGCTTCGGACCGGACGTGCTGGATGATCTCGCGGCGGCCGGCATCGACTGCGTGGAGCATGCCAGCGGACTCGAGCCGGAGACGATCGCGGCCTTTGCCGCGCAGGGGATCGCCATCGTGCCGACGCTGATCAATATCGACAACTTCCCCGCGATCGCCGAGCCGGCGCGCGAGAAGTTCCCGGCCTACTACCACCGGATGATGGATCTCTATGCCCGGCGTGATGCCACGATCGCGGCAGCATACGAGGCCGGGGTGGCGATCTATCTCGGCACGGATGCCGGCGGCTCCCTCAGCCACGGCCTCGCCCCGCGGGAAGCGCTGCGCCTGGCCGCCGCGGGTATGTCGCCCACCGCGGTCCTGTCCGCCGCCATCTGGGGCGCCCGGGCCTGGCTCGGGCGGCCGGGCATCGAGGAGGGCGCCAGCGCCGACCTGCTGGTCCTGCCCGCTGACCCCCGCGCCGACCTGGCCGTCCTCGCCGCCCCGTCGGCGGTCATCCTGCGCGGTGCCCGCGTTGCCTGACCGCGGATAATCTCCCGCCGGCGAACGCGCCAGTGAAAAA
>Ga0075156_10000623_pt1 | contig 18314 bp, 19 predicted proteins | sample JI81AbrownDNA_FD_70966 | JGI IMG/M metagenome (GOLD analysis project Ga0075156, IMG submission 70966) | Wastewater effluent complex algal communities from Wisconsin, to seasonally profile nutrient transformation and Carbon sequestration -... | ecosystem: Engineered > WWTP > Effluent > Algae...
CCGCCACCGTGTCTTGTGCCATACCAGCCGGATCGGGTCCGGACCATACGGGACATCCCGCGGGCGCGTCGTCACATGCTCCTTGACCGAAGATGACAGCACCCCACACGCCGGACATGCGGCCGCGCCGACCTCCTCGATAACGACATGCACGAGGCGACCCTCACCCTCGTCGGCGTCACCTTCGACAGCAGCGACGGCCAGCCCCTCGATGCCCAACAACAGCGTGCCCGGATCGTGCCCCTGTCCCACCTGCCACTGCGTACTCTGGACCAAGCCCGTGACCTCACCCTCGTGACCATGACCTGCTTCGACAACAGCCATGATCACCGAGGTCACGAGCCCAGACGCGTCACCACGCTGGACCCGCCTGCCCGGTGAACTTTGTAGAGCCGCTTTTGGTGGCAGGTCCCCGAAGGAATCATTGGCCTAGGACTGATGACCCTCGCCTCCGCCCTCGCCTACGGCAACCGCATCATCTCGCTCTCGGGGCTTGACACCTCCTTGCTCCGAGCCGGCCTGGGCAAGAGCGATGTCCGGGATGTTCGAGGTATCGAAGTTCTGGTACCCAACATCCTGTCGGTGACGGCCGGGGCAGCCATTGGCGCGTTCTTCTGCTGGGCTGGTGCGGGCCTCGAACTCGCCGACCTCACCGTCCGTTGGCTGCTCCTGGAGTTCGCGGTCCTCCTCAGCGTCTGCTTGCTCCTGGCATGGTCGCTATCCCACCTGCGCTCACGCGCCGACTGATGGCCTGGATGACCACGGATTGTCCGAGCCTGGTCAGTCGGCAGGCTGCGCGGCGGGGCATCATCTCGGCATCGGCAGCCGATGGAGGAAGCCGGCCTGAGCGGACACCAGGCGCCGGGCGGCGACAGCGGGCGTGCACCATTCGGCGCGGTCGATCTCCGGGAAAGTGACCTGACGGCCAGACCGGGGCGGCCACTCCATGGTGACTGTATTGCTTTGCACCAGAACGACATCCGTCTGTGTGAGGATCGCATAGGCGCGCACCTGCTTGCCCCCGGACTGTGTCACGGTGCCCAGGTCGTGCCGCTCCCCCGGCGGCACCGGCGCGCCTGTTTCCTCGATCCACTCCCGCTGCGCCGCCGCCCACGGGTCCTCGATGCTCGCGTCATACTCCCCCTTGAGAATCGACCAGGCCCGCTCATCCTTCCGCGCCCAGAAAGGCCCGCCCAGGTGTCCGATGAAGACCTCAAGGCCGGTGCCGGTGAGCCGCACCGGCAGCAGACCGGCGCTGGTGCGCGGGCTCATGCCCCGGCCGCCGAGAGATATACCCAGCGGCCACCGCGCCGAGCGAAGGTGCTGCGCTCATGGAGCGCGCCCTCCTGGTCTTGGGCGCGCCAGCGCGCCCGGAACTCGACCTCGCCCACGGCGTCATCGATGCCCCCCGCCCACACATCGAGCACTTCCAGGCCCAGCCAGTCCGTGTCGGGCAGCGCGAGCTCGGCCGGTCGGGTGCGCGGGTGCCAGGTGCGGAAGAGATGGTCCAGATCCCCGAGCACGTATGCCGTGTAGCGCGAGCGCATCGTCGCCTCCGCCGTCGGCGGTGCCAGCCCGTCGATGACATAGACCGCGCAGCACTCCCCGTAGGTCGTTCCCGACCCACACCGACACGGGTCGTCAATACTGACTCCGCGCCGCAGCGAGCGCCCACCGTCCGGCACCCCGGACGGCAGTGGGCTTGCGGGGGCGGGCGGCATCCGACAGCTCAACCCTGGGCGGGCGCGGCCGATGCCGCACTGACCGCCGGCGCGCCGGCGACCTCCGGTGCCGCCGAGCCCGCGGGCGGGCCGTCCACGCCGGCCTCCTTGCGCTGCTCCGGCGAGATCGGGGCCGGTGCCTCGGTCAACGGGTCGAAGCCACCACCGGACTTGGGGAAGGCAATGACATCGCGGATCGAGGAGTAGCCGCCGAGCAGCATCACGATCCGGTCCCAGCCGAAGGCGATGCCACCGTGTGGCGGCGCGCCGAACTTGAAGGCATCGAGCAAGAAGCCGAATTTCTCCTGCGCCTGCTGCGCCGAAAGACCCATCATCGCGAAGACGCGCTCTTGAATGTCCTTGCGGTGGATACGAATTGAGCCGCCACCGATCTCGTTGCCATTGCAGACCAGGTCATAGGCATAGGCCAGCGCCGAGCCGGGGTCGGTGTCGAAAGTGTCGAGGAATTCGTCTTTGGGCGAGGTGAAGGCGTGGTGCACCGCGGTCCAGGCACCGGCACCCACGGCGACATCGCCGGCCGCCTCGGCATCCGCGGTCGGCTCGAAGAGCGGAGCGTCCAGCACCCAAAGGAAGGACCAGGCGCTCTCGTCGATCAACTCGGCGCGCTTGCCAATCTCCAAGCGGGTGGCACCAAGCAACGCCCGGGCGCCCTTGGCCGGTCCGGCGGCGAAGAAGATGCAGTCACCAGGCTCCGCGCCGACATGCCCGGCCAGGCCCGCGGTCTCGGTCTCGGTCAGATTCTTGGCGACCGGGCCGGTCAGGCTCCCGTCCGCCTGCACGAGTACATAGGCCAAGCCCTTGTGACCGCGCTGCTTGGCGAACTCCTGCCAGCCATCGAGCACCTTGCGCGGCTGACTCGCCCCGCCCGGCATGACGACCGCACCGACATACGGGGCCTGGAAGACCCGGAAGGTGGTGTCCCGGAAGAAGTCGGTGCACTCGACCAACTCCACACCGAAGCGCAAATCAGGCTTGTCCGAGCCAAAGCGCGCCATCGCCTCGCCATAGGTCAGCCGCGGGAAGGGCGTCGAGAGGTCGACGTCGATGAGCGCCCAGATCTCCTTGGCCAGGGCCTCGCCGAGTTCGATGATGTCGTCCTGGGTGACAAAGGACATCTCGATGTCGAGTTGGGTGAACTCCGGCTGGCGGTCGGCGCGGAAGTCCTCATCGCGATAGCAGCGGGCGATCTGGTAGTAGCGCTCCATCCCCGCCACCATGAGCAACTGCTTGAACAACTGGGGGCTTTGCGGCAGGGCATACCACGACCCCGGCGCCAGGCGCGCGGGCACCAGGAAGTCACGAGCGCCCTCGGGCGTGGAACGGGTCAGCGTCGGCGTCTCGATCTCGACAAAGTCGCGCTCTCCCAACACCTTTCGCGCCGCCTGGCTCACCTTCGAGCGCAGCCGTATGCCGTGTCCCGCGTTGTGCGCACCGGGCCGGCGCAGGTCGAGATAGCGATACTTCAGCCGCGCTTCCTCCCCGACGCTGACGCGTTCGTCGATCTGGAAGGGTAGGGTCTCGCTCGGCCCGAGCACGGTGATCTCGGACGCGACGACCTCGATCGCGCCGGTCGGCAGCTCCGGGTTGACATTGCGCTCGCTGCGCGACACGACCGTGCCGGTGACGGCGACGCAGTATTCGTTGCGAAGGTCGTGGGCGGCACCGGTGAGCACCTCATCGCGCGCCACGACCTGCACCACGCCGGAGGCATCCCGCAGATCGATGAAGGCCACTCCCCCGTGATCGCGCCGCTTCGCGACCCATCCGGTCAGCGTGACGGTCTGGTCGATCTCGGCGGTCCGGAGGGTTCCGGCCTGGTGGGTGCGAAGCACAAGGGTTCCTTCGTCGGCGAATGATGCGGTATGCCGTGGGCTCACCGGCCGCGCTCGGCCGCGCCCACATCTGGCCCCACCAGTCTACGGAACCCGCGACAGCACCCCTAACGACTTTCGGGCCGCCGCCACGGCGCATCGGCCGGGCGCAACCCTGCCCAGCCGCGCTCTCGCCGCGCGGCGCCGGCCAAGATCGCGATCACGGTATGGGGATTGTGCAGTCGCCCATCGAGCACCGCCTCATGCGCCGAGGCCAGGGGAACCCAGCGCAGCGGCATATCGCGCTCCTCTCCCGTTCGCTGATGCCGGCGGGCCATCGGCACCGGCGAAAGGCCGCGGGCGAGGTGGACCCGGATCGCCTCGCTGGTGAACCCCGACGAGGTGAAGTAGTCGGCCAGGACCGCCCAGTCACTGGCGTCGAGGTCGGCCTCTTCCGCCAACTCTCGCCGGGCGGCGGTCAACGGGTCCTCACCGGCAATATCCAGCAGGCCGGCAGGCACCTCCCACAACCGCATCCCGACCGGGTGACGATATTGGCAGACCAGGGCCACCCGCTCTTGCTCGTCGAGCGCCAAGATGGCGACGGCGCCCGGGTGCGCGACGACATCACGCTCGACGATCTCTCTCCCCAGGTCGACCCGGTCGCGCCGGACATCCCAGACCAGTCCGGCATACATCAGCTCCCGGTGGCGAACGGGTGCCGGATCCCACCGGTCGGTGAGGACCTCCTCGCTCATCCCTGCGCCGAGACCTGCTCGGCCGCGGGCGGGTCCACCTCGACCAGCCGGGAGGCGCGCTGCTGCTCCAGAGCCGCCCCGATCAACCCGGCAAAGAGCGGGTGGGCCCGGTGCGGACGCGACTTGAACTCCGGATGCGCTTGTGTCGCAACGTAATAGGGGTGAACCTCGCGCGGCAGCTCGGTGAACTCCACCAGCGTGCCATCGGGAGAGGTGCCGCTGAAGACGAGTCCGGCCTGCGCGATCTGCTCGCGATAGCGGTTGTTGACCTCGTAGCGGTGCCGGTGGCGCTCTTCGACGCGCGTGGCGCCATAGGCCTGCGCGACGAGTGAATCGGCGGCGAGGTCGGCCGGATAGGTGCCCAGCCGCATGGTGCCCCCGAGATCGCCGGCGCCCTCGACATACGCCCGCTGCTCGGCCATCGTCGCGATCACGGCGGCGGCGGTGTCCGGGTCGAACTCGCTCGAGGAGGCCCCGGCGATCCCGGCGACATTGCGCGCATACTCGATCACCATGCACTGTAGGCCCAGGCAGATCCCCAGGGTCGGTATGCCGTTCTCCCGCGCCCACCGCAGCGCCCCGAGCTTGCCCTCGATCCCGCGCACGCCGAAACCGCCCGGCACGAGCACCGCATCGACACCGCCCAGCGCCCTGGCCGCGCCGGCGGGCGTCTCGCACTCATCGGAGGCGACCCAGCGGATGATCACCTTGGCCTCATGGTGGAAGCCGCCGGCGCGCAGCGCCTCGGTCACCGAGAGATAGGCATCCGGCAGGTCGATGTACTTGCCGACCAGGGCCACCTCGACATGATGCGCGGGATGGTGCACCCGGCGCAGCAATTCATCCCACTCGCGCCAGCCGACATCCCGGAAGTTCAACCCGAGGCGCCGGATGACATAGGCATCGAGGCCTTCGTTGTGCAAGACCTTCGGGATGTCATAGATCGACGGCGCATCGACCGCGGCCGCCACCGCATCGAGATCGACATCGCACATCATCGAGATCTTCTTCTTGATGCCCTCGGGGATCTCGCGATCGGCGCGCAGCACCAGCGCGTCGGGCTGGATGCCGACCTGCCGCAGCGCAGCCACGGAGTGTTGGGTCGGTTTGGTCTTCAGCTCACCGCTCGGCGCGAGATAGGGCACCAGGGAGACGTGCAGGAACATTGCATCCTCCCGGCCTAGGTCGTGACGGACCTGACGGGCGGCCTCGAGGAAGGGCAGTGACTCGATGTCGCCGACAGTGCCACCGATCTCGGTGATGATGACATCGGGGGCGTCGGCGCCTTCGGCCTGCGCTCGCATCCGGGCCTTGATCTCGTTGGTGATGTGCGGGATCACCTGGACCGTGTCGCCCAGATATTCGCCGCGGCGCTCCTTGGCGATCACCTGGCTATAGACCTGGCCCGTCGTGACATTGGCGTTCCCGGCGAGGAAGACGTCGAGGAAGCGCTCGTAATGCCCGATGTCGAGGTCGGTCTCCGCGCCATCCTCGGTGACGAAAACCTCGCCGTGCTGGAAGGGATTCATCGTCCCCGGGTCGACATTGAGATAGGGATCGAGCTTCTGCATCGTCACGGAGAGCCCGCGCGCGCGAAGGAGATTTCCGAGGGAAGAGGCCGTCAGCCCCTTGCCGAGAGAGGAGGCCACGCCTCCGGTCACAAAGATGTGCTTCGTCGTGGTCGCCACGGGGTTCTAGGCTATCTCACGAATGAGCCGGTCGTATGCCAGGGTCCACCAGCGCGTCGTCGCGGCGAGGTCGGGCCACTCGGCCGCTACCCGCCGACCCGTCTGGCCCAGCCGGTCGCGCAGGCCCGGGTCCACGAGAAGGTCATCGATGGCTCGGGCGAAGGCCCCTGGGTCGCGGGCCGGCACCAGGACCCCGCCGCCCTCGCCGAGCAGGTCCGGCAACCCGCCGACATCGGCCGCGATCACCGGAACCCCGGCCGCCATCGCCTCCTGCACCACGAGGGCCCGCGCCTCCCAGGTGCTGGTCAGGACGAAAAGATCGGCGGCCAGCAGCAGGTCATCGGGCGCGGCGACCGGTCCGAGGAAGCGCACCGGCAGGCCGCGGGAGGCCACGTCGCTGCGCACCTGGCTCAGCAGGCGTTCCACGCCACCGCCGGCGACCAGCCAGGTATGCCGGGTGCGCACCTCGGCGCTCGCCGCGACGAGGGTCGGCAGGTCCTTCTGCGGGGCGATCCGCGAGATAGTCACGATCAGCGGGTGAGCCACGGCCACGCCGTGGGCTTGCGTGACTCGCTCCCGCGCCGCGGCCCGCTCCGCCGGGCCGGCCGCCAAGAGTGCCGCCACGCGCGGCGAGGGCACCGCCGCCAATTCCGTATGCCGTGCCCCCAGCCCCCGCGCCGCCGCAACCAGATCTGCGCTCGCCCCGGTGACCAGGTCCGCGCGCCGCATGGCGGTGCGCTCGGCGCGCTCGATGACCGGGCGAAGCGGGCGCCGCAGGAGTGGGACCTCGTTGTGCAGGCTGATCACGAAGGCCGGACGCGACCGGGCGCGGCGAGGCCGCGGTCCCAGGGCGAAGGCCGCGACCAGGCCCGCCTGGTGACCATGGGCATGCACGACATCAGCGCCGCGTAGCAGCCGGCGCAATTCGCCCAGGCGGCGCGGGTCCGGCCGTCTCGGGTCGGGCCACAGCAACCTAGCGCCGCCCAGCCCGAAGGTGCGCGCGGTCAGGGGATCGGTGACGATCGCCACCTCGGTGCCTGCGGCTGCCAGGCCGGCGGCCAGATCGCGGACGTGGACCCCGATCCCACCTGTTGCCTTGCCGACGAGCATGACGACGCGGGTCACGGGGTCCCTCCGTTGTGGTGGCTTGGTCCGGCCCCCGGCGACCCGCGGCGGGTGATCAGCGCCAGGCTCGGGGCATCCATCACCCACATCCACAGGGCATAGATGATGGCGACGCAGCCGGCAATAAGCACCCCGGCCAGGATCGCCTCCGGGGCGCTCTCGGCGGCCGGCAAGACGCCGCGCGCACGGCCCCCGGTGGCGGCGGCGATGAGCGCCGCGAGCGCGGCGCCGAGCAACGCGCGCGGGATCCGGTCGACGGCCGAGATCCCCCAGGCGGAGCGCACGAGCACCAGCAGCCCGAGGGCGGCGAGCGTCATACCGATGCTCGAGCCGAGGCCGATCAGGCGCAAGGTCCGGCCGGTGTCGGTGGTCGTGGCCGCGAGCAGCAGCGGGATCGCGACGGCCACCAGCCACCCGGCGCCCATCACGAGGGAGGAGGTGCGGGCCCGGCCGCGCACATAAAGTGCCCGGGTCAGCAGCGCGGCCAACCCGAATCCAATCAGCCCCGGGGCAAAGGCTCGCATCGTCGCGGGCAGTGCATCGAGCGCCGCCGCCCCCGCTCCCGTCCGGCCGGCGTCGATGGCGGAAAAGAAGACGCCGAGATCGGTGGCCGTGGCCGCCAGCACGGCGGCGGCGGCGCCGGTGAGCACGATGATCTGTCGTGCCGTGGTTTCCAGGGCCGCGGCCGCCTCGGGCCCCTGGCCGTCGCTCGCGGCGAGGGCCGGGAAGGCCGCGGTCGCCAGCGGGACGGCGAGCACGGCATACGGAAGCAGATAGACGGCTTGGACGTATTGATACCCGTTGATACTGCCTTCGGCGGCCCGGTGATTGGTCAACCAGAGCACCGCCAGAACACTGGCCTGCTGCGCGAGCAGCGCGATCAAACCGGCACCGGCGAGCCGGCGCGCGGCCGGCGCGACGCCGGGCGGGAAGCTCAGTCGCGGCCGCAAGCGCAAATCCACCGTCCGCAGCGCCGGCAGCAGCGTCGCGACCAGGGCCACCACCCCGAGCGTCGTGCCGCCGGCGAGCAGCCAGACCCCGGCGCCCGCCGCCCGTTTTTGAGCGTCGAGAAGTCCGTAGGCGACATAGGTCGCGATGACGACGAGACTCGAGACCAGGGGTGCCAGCGCGGCAGCGGTGAACCGCCGATGGGCATTGAGCACCCCCGAAAGCACGATCCCGATGCCATAGAGCACGATCTGCGGCGCGAAGACCAGCAGCATCCGGGTCGCCGCCGATGTCGCCCCACCCGGGCCGAGCAGTGCCGGCGCGATCCACGGGGCGAGCACCGCGACGAGGATCGCGAGCGGTCCGAGGACCAGCAGGGTCCAGCCGAGCAGGGCGGAGGCGATCGCGGCGGCATCGTCACGCTCGCCGCGTTCAAGCCTGCCTGCGAGCAAGGGCACGACGATGGCGGCGAGAATCCCTCCGGCCGCCACCTCATAGACGACATTGGGGATCGTGTTCGTGCTCTGGTATGCCGTGCCGATCGCCGTGGCCCCGACCGCCCAGGAGAAGACGAGCATCCGGGCGAAACCGGCCACCCGGGCCACCATCGTCACCGCACCGATGACTCGTGCCTGCCCTGCGATCGCCGTCATGGGCGGCCCCACGCGTCCAGTTCGCGCAGGACGGGGGTTGATTCGATGACCTTGGTGAAGCTGACCCGCTCCGACAGCAGCGTGAGGGCGGCGAGGACGCCGAGGGCACCGGCTCGGCCCGCCAGGCCGGTCCGGCCCACGAGCGCGACCCCGATCAGGGCGCCGGCGGCATTGGCGCCGGTGTCGCCCAGCATGGTTTCCCCGCGCAGGTCCGCCGGCAGGGCCCCGAGCGCGCCGCCCACGGCAGCCGCCGCGGCCCGCTCCCCCATCAGCGCCAGCGGTATGCCGCTCAGCACCGCCACCTTCGCGGCCCGCCCGGGTCGCAGGTCAAGCAGGTTTGCGAAATTCGCGCTGCCGGCGATCACCGCGCCGCCCACCACGCTCGCGGGCCCGAGCGCTCGACCGGCGTGCCGGTCCGCGGCGGCGGCCGAGATCAGACCCGTCACCGCGAGCGCCCCGATCTTGATCACGCCTGTGGTGATCCGGCCCTGCCGCAAGGCGCCGAGGTGACCTTTGAGGCCCTTGCTGGAGTTGTCCCCAGCCAGGTCATCGAGCAGTCCGGCGGCGGCGGCGCCGGTCGTGGCGAGCACCGCCGGCACCGCGCCCGCCGTCACCACCGAGCCGGCACCCGCTCCCAGGGCGGTCCCCACGGCATACGCCGGCCCCTCGAGCAACGAGACGGGAGCGCCGGCATGGTTGGTGCGGGTCCAACGCGGCGCGCCACCGGGCGGGTGGCGCCGCAGAACGCGGGTGATCGTCGCGGTCGAGGTCGCCGCAATACCGGCCGTCAAGAGTTCGGCGAGTCCCGTCGACCCCAACCCAGCCATCGGCTCAGCCCGCCGCGAAGGGCGAGCGCGCACCGGCCGCCATGCCGTACTGACCGGAGCGGCCGGCGGCCTGCTCCACGAGGGCGCCGACCGTGCTGACCTGGCCGATAGCCGAATCGGCATTGTCGACGCTGGAGACGCGCTGCCGGACGCGAGATTCGCCGCGCGCGGCACCGATCAGCGACTCGTCGGCGGATGCGGCAGGGTCGACCTGCGCCACGATCACCAGGCCGTCGCCGGCACTGTCGAGCGCGGCGGCCAGGCTCGCCTGATCGGCATACGGCGTGGGAGAACTGCTGGTCGCGGTCTCGGTCGTCGCCTCCACATTGGGCCCGACCAGCACCACCAAGCTGCCTCGCGTGGCGGGCAGCGTGCCCGACACCAGGCCGGCCTCGGTGAGCCGGTTCCAGGCTGCTTGGCGCGGGGCTGCGCCGGGTTCCGCGCTGCCCACCTGGCCGTCGGCGGGGGTATGGCGCACCAGCAGGGCGCCGAGCACGTCACCGAGCGACGGACTATCGCCGCTCACACCCACGGAGGCGGCAACCTCCGAGGCAAGGCGAGAGCGGGCCTCGCTTGCTTCCTGCGAGGGGTCGCTCCAACTTTGCGAGATCTGAATCGGACCGAGCAGGCTGGCTCCTGCCGCCCCCAAGGTGTCCTCGGTGGCCGAGACGAGGGACTCCTGAGCGCCTGGAAGCTCGATGACGGTGACCGCACGCTCGGTCAGCCGCCCGGCGACCATCCGGGACAACTGGGCGTCGGCGAAACTCTCCTGGGTCCGGACCTGCCCTTCGGCGGCATCGAGTTCCGCGCGCAGGGCTGACTTCTCGGTGCGCAGCGAGGTGACTTGCTGATTGAGCGACTCGCTGATCCCTTCCTTCAGCGGCCCCGCGCCGAGCACGATCCCCACGGCGAGCGCGATCAGGACCGAGGCCAGCGAGACAAGGTGATAGCGGAAGTCGATCACGTGAAGATCCCCTCGATGGCGGCCCGGAAGTCATCCCACCGGGCGCCGAGCAGTTGCAAGATGATGGCGCCGCCGGGGGTTGCCCACAAGGCCAGCCCGAGCACGACGAGGCCGACGATGAGCATGGCGAACATGCTGACCCCTGAGATGCGCGCCCGATAGAGACGGTTGACGCCCTTGGCATCGATCAGTTTCGAGCCGACCCGCAGCCGGGTCAAGAAGGTGCTCGCCATGCCGGAGCGGCCCTTGTCGAGGAACTCCACCAGTGTGGCGTGCGTCCCGACCGCGACAATGAGCGTGGCTCCCTTGTCGTCGGCGAGCAGCATCGCGACATCCTCGCTCGTGCCCGTCGCGGGGAAGATCACGGGTTCCACCCCCAACTCACGCACCCGCTCCGCGCCCGGCGCCCGGCCGTCGCGATAAGCGTGGACGACGATCTCGGCACCGCAGGTCAGGGCTTTGTCGGAGACCGAGTCCATGTCGCCGACGATCAGGTGCGGACGGTGCTTCAGCTCCAAGAGCGCGTCGGCGCCGCCATCGACACCGATCAGGACCGGCTTGTATTCGCGGATGTAGTGCCGCAGCGCCAGCAGGTCCTCCTTGTAGTGATAGCCGCGCACCACGATCAGCGCATGCCGGCCATCGAGCCGCGTGCGGATATCCGGCACGCCCACGCCATCGATGAGCAGGTCCTTCTCGCGCACGATATAGTCCATGGTGTTCTGCGCGAAGGCCTGCAATTGCCCCGACAGCCCCTCCCGGGCCAGCGCCATGGCATCGGCGACGCCGTCGGCCGAGAGTTGTTCACCGTCGAGCAGGACGGGGGCATCGAGCACGTCCGCGTCGGCGGCATAGACCGATCCGCCGTCGATGCGCAGCCACTGCCCCTCGCGCAGGGCCGTCATGGTCTGCGGGCCGGCGCCATCGATGACCGGGATTCCGGCCTCCATGAGGATCTGTGGCCCGGCATTTGGATAGCGCCCGCTGATCGACTTGGCGGCATTGATCACGGCGGCGGGCCGGCAGGCGACCAGGGCTTCGGCGCTGACCCGGTCGATGTCCTCGTGGTCGATGACCGCGATCTCACCAGGCTGCAGCCGCTTCGTCAGATTCTTGGTGCGCCGATCCACGCGTGCCGCACCGGTCGCCCCATGGGGAGCGGGCTCACGCGAGCGTCGGGACAAGGAGAGGGCCATCAGATCAATGCTCCCACGCGGCACGACGCGCCCGCGCACTCGCCAGGAGTTCTCGCGCATGCTCGATCGCCGTCTCGGAATCGGTGCCCGCCATCATCCGCGCGAGTTCGCGCTCTTGCTGCGCGAGATCGAGCACCTGGACGTCACTGCGGGAGATCTGCCCGTCATCGGACTTCGTCACGACCAGGTGCCGGTCGGCAAAAGCCGCCACCTGTGGCAGGTGAGTGACGACGATCACCTGGGCACCCGTCGCGAGGCGGGCCAGTCGAGCGCCGATGTCGAGCGCCGCCCGGCCGCCGACTCCGGCATCGACCTCATCGAAGACGAAGGTCGGGATCTGTTGGCCCACACCGTCATCGCGCCGCGCGCCGAGGACCACTTCGAGCGCCAGCATCACCCGGGAGAGTTCACCGCCGGAGGCAGACTTCGCGATCGGGCGGGCGGGCATTCCGCTGCCCGAGCGCATCCGGAATTCCACCTCATCGATCCCGTGCGGGCCGTAGCGCCGACCCTCGACGTCACCGCCCGCCTCCCCGCGGGACTCCACGCAGACCGCCACGCTGGCCGCGCCCATCGCCAGATGGGCCAATTCTTCGGTGACGGCGGCACTGAGGTCATCTCCCGCGGCCTGCCGGAGGGCACTGAGTGCATCGGCCGTGCGGGCGCGCTCCCCCCGCGCCCGCGCCAACCGCTCCTGCGCCAGGGGCAGCTCATCGCCCGCGCCATCGACCTCGAGCAGCCGGGCGCTGGCCCGCGTGAGCCAACCGAGGACGGCTGCGAGATCCCCGCCATAGGCGCGGGCCAATCCCGCGAGCTCGGCGCGCCGAGATTGCACGGCGGCGAGCCGGGCCTGGTCGACCTCCACCCCATCGGCATAGTGCGAGAGATCGCCCCCGAGTTCCGAGGCGAGGATGGCGAGTTCCTGGAGTCGTTCCGAGAGTTCCTCGAGTTCGGGATCGTGCTCGCTCACGCCACGCACCAGCGGCGCGGCCTCGGCGATCAAGCCCACAGCTCCCGGCTGGTCGGGTCCGCTCTCGTCCCCGAGCAGGTATGCCGCGGCCGCACCCGCCGCGGCCCGCAAGGTGTCGGCGTGCGCGAGGCGGTCCTCCTCGACGCGCAACTGAGTGTCCTCGGCGGGCTGCGGATCGACGGCTTCGATCCGCTCGACCCCGGCGCGCAGGACATCGAGATCTGCCGTCCGCGCAGCGACGAGGTCCTCTAGCCGGCTCACCTCGGCCTCGGCGGCCGAACACTGCGCATACGCCTGCTCGTATGCTGTGCGCGCCGCCCCCAACTCGGCACCGCCGAAGGCGTCGAGCAGTTCGCGATGCTGCTCGCCCGAGCGCAGCCGCCATTGATCGGCTTGCCCGTGCACGGCGATGAGCTCTCGCGCCAGCTCCCCGAGAGTTCCGATGGGAACGGATCGACCGCCGGCGAAGCCGCGCGATCGCCCGGCCGCCGAGACGGTGCGCACCAAAATGAGCCCGTCCTCCACATCGGCGCCGGCCTGCTCGGCACGGATCAACCCCGGATGTTCCGGCGGCAGATCTAGGACACCCTCGACGGCGGCCGCTGCGGCTCCGGTGCGCACCAGGGCGGGGTCGGCGCGTTCGCCGAAGAGCAGGCCGAGCCCGGTCACCACCATGGTTTTGCCCGCCCCGGTCTCACCGGTCACGACATTGAGTCCCGCATGCAAGGGCAGTTCGGCGGATTCGATCACCCCGAGGGCGGCGATCCGCAGTTCGGTGATCACGTGGCCCCCGGTGCCCGGGGGCCACGCCACCCGTGCACGGACAGGCCGAACTTCTCCACGAGCCGGTCGGTGAAGGGCTGCTGCTCCAAGCGAGCCAGGAGCACGGGGTGGCTGCCGCGGCATACCTCCACACGGGCACCGGTCGGCAGGTCGACCGCGCGGCGGCCGTCGCACCACAGCGCGCCATGCCCCTCGGTGCCGGCCACGATGTCGACGGCGAGCTCGGAATGCGGCGAGAGGACGAGGGGGCGGGCGAACAGCGCGTGCGCACTGATCGGCACCACGAGCATCGCCTCGACATCGGGCCAGATCACCGGGCCGCCTGCGGAGAAGGCATAGGCCGTCGATCCCGTTGGCGTCGCCATCACGACACCATCGCAGCCCCAGGTCGAGATCGGGCGGCCATCGATCTCCACCGTGAGCTCGAGCATCCGCTCCCGGGCGGCCTTCTCCACGGTGGCCTCGTTGAGCGCGAAGGAGCGCGCCACCTCGCGGCCGTCGACATGGGCGACCACATCGAGGGTCATCCGCTCGGTGATCGAATACTCACGATCGAGGATGCGATCGATCGTGGCATGGGCGTGTTCCCGCTCGGTCTCGGCGAGGAAACCGACATGGCCGAGATTGACGCCGAGCAGCGGCACGTGGGCGCTGCGGGACCATTCGGCGCCACGCAGAATGGTTCCGTCGCCGCCCAGGACCAGCACGAGTTCGCACCCTGCTGCCGGATCGGGCAACTGCGCGGGATGCACAAGGGAACGCGTGGTCGCATCGAGGATGTCGGCGCTGAGCGGATCCAGGGAGACCCGCACTCCCGAGGCCGTCAGCCGGGCGACGACCTCGGCCGCGAGCCCGGCAGCATCCGGGCGCCGCGGATGCACCACCAGCAGTATGGCGCGCTCGGTGCTCATGTCCTCGTCCCCATCACCATGTCGATCTCGTGGTCCACAGCCTGCCAGGTCCCACCGACAGCCTCCGGCGTTCGCCTCAGCCACACAAGGTACTCATGGTTGCCGTGCGATCCGGTCATGGGCGAGGCCAGCAGGCCACCGAAAGCAAGGTCACACTCGCGGGCCGCCGCCAGCACGGAGCGGATCGCTGCTTCCCGGTCCGGCGCCGACTTCACGACACCCTTCTTGCCCAGCCGGGCGCGGCCCACTTCGAATTGCGGTTTGATCAAGAGCACCAGGTCGGCGGACTCGGCGCACAGGTGCCTTAGATCGGCCATGACCGCCGCGAGAGAAATGAAGGACAGGTCGGCGACGAGCAAGTCGACGCCGCCGCCGATCATCGCTGGATGCAGACCACGCACAGAGGTTCCGGACAACTCGTGGACGCGCGGGTCCGAACGCAAAATTGGCGCGAGTTGGTCGTGCCCGACGTCGATCGCCCACACCTCGCGAACTCCGCGCGCCAGCAGCACCTGGGTGAAGCCGCCAGTGCTGGCCCCGACATCGGCCGCACGCCGGTCCGCGGTGGCCAGCTCGGGCCAGTGGTTCAAGGCCGCCTCAAGTTTTGCCGCGCCGCGCCCCACCCACGAGGGCCCCGGGGCCTTGACCTCAACCTGCTGCCGGTTCGACACCGGCTCCGATGCCTTGCTCGCGCGCAGTCCGTCGAGCAGGACGTGACCGTCTCGGATCAACTCCCTCGCAGGCCCTCGGGCCCGCGCTAGGCCGCGCTCGACGAGGGCGAGATCAAGGCGCACCACCCGATCCGGCGACGCCTCCCCGCTCATCCGCCGAGATCGGACAGCCGTGTGCGCAGCACCGATTCGAGCTGCTCACCGCTCGCGAGGATCTCATCGAGCCGCTCGTCGGGCGTCTCGGCCAGGGCTGCCACCGCCGCGTCGATGACCAGATCACCGGTCTGCGGTGCCTCCCCGAGATGGGGGCCAAAAGGTGGCGACGCCTGCTCGCTCACGGATTCGCCTGCTTCGTCGCCCGCCGGGTTGCGGGAGCGCTCGGTGACTGCTTGGTTGCTGCACGCTTGGCCTGGCTGCTCTTGGATGCCCCCGCCGCGGCCTTACGCGCCCTTGCTGCCGAGCTCTTCGCCGGCGCCGACTTCGCCGCTCCAGCCGTGGCCGCTCCGGCCGTCCCTTTGCTCGCGGCCGACGCCGGGGATTCAGCCTCTTCGCCGCGCGCCGCGGTCCGCTTGCGCGGCGGCCGCGTGCGCGTGGGGCGCGGGAGGTCGCCGACCGGCGCAGCATCGGCGGCGCTCGCCCGAGCAGCGACCGCTGCCGTGCGTCGATCCCGCAGGACCGCCGCGGTGCCGTCGAGATCCCCTAGTTCGGGCGCTCGCCACCCGGCGCCGCGCACCTCGGGCTCCGATGCCGGCACCGGCGCGACCTTCGCCCGGGGCGCCGGGTCCTCCGCCAGGACGTCGTTGATCCTGCGAACCCCTTCCAAAGCGGTCGTCAAGACCAATTCCGTCGTCGCCAATGTCGTCGACACCGCCATCCGCAGCAGCGGGTTCATCCAATGTCTCCTTCGCGTTTTCGTTGTCCGACCCTATGCCGCGCGGGACCAGATCCAGGGGCAGGGTCACACCCGATCCGGCAGGTATGCCGCGAGGGCGCGCCCCAGCTCGATGTCAGCTCCGGCATCGAGGGCGGACCAGGTGGCTGCCAGGCCGGCGCGGACGCTCTCAATCGGCCGCGCATTCGCACCTGCATCGATCTCCAGGTGACCTCCGGTCACGCGCACGCGCGTGTTCCCGCAGGCGAAGCCACCCTCCTGACGGGTGACGGCGGCATACGGGCTCGCGAGCTCACCGAGATCGGAGATGACGAAGGTCGGCCGTTCCGGGACCGGGGCAATGGCCGCGTCCCGGACGCCGTGCACTCCGGTCAGCACGAGCGCCGAGGCCATACCGGCGGCATACGCCCCGGAGATGTCCGTCTCCAGCCGATCCCCCACGGCGAGCACCTGGCTCGGGTCGAGACCGAGGACCTGGCAACTCATCAGATAGAGCGGGGCCTCGGGCTTGCCGACGACGTGGGGGGTCCGCCCTGTCGCGAGTTCGACGCAACGGACCAGGGAGCCATTGCCCGGAGCAATCCCACGATCGGTCGGGAGGGTGAGGTCGACATTCGTTGCCACCCACCGCGCGCCACCCGCGATCGCATAGGCCGCCTCCGCGAGGTCGGCGGCGCGGACCTCGGGGCCGAAACCTTGAAGCACCGCCGCGACTGGCCCCCGCGCATCGGTCACTGGCGTCAACCCCGCGGCAGACAGGGCCAGCGCGACCCCTGCGCCGCCGACGGCCAGCACCGTCGAGCCGGTATGAAGGGACGCCGCCAGTTCGGCGGCGCCCGCCATGGATGAGTTCACGACCCATTCGGGACCCGTGGCAAGCCCGAGCTCGCGCAGATGCTCGGCCACGGCTTCCGGTGGCCGCGAGGCGTTGTTGGTGGCATAGACGACGGGAATCGGCAAGGAGCTCAGGGCCGCCACGGCACCCGGCACGGCGGCGGGGCCTCGATAGACCACGCCATCGAGATCACAGACCACCCCGCGGTATGCCGAGAGCAACCCCTCAGCCACGACCGTCCTCGTCCTCGTCGTCGTCGTCGTCGACGACGATGATGCCGTCGAGTTCGTCGAGGCGCTCAGCGGCATCGGTCTCGAATTCGGTATCGGCAGCCGAGGCCATGGCAAACCACTTCCGCGCCCCTTCCTCGTCGCCCCGCACGAGGATGGCATCGGCATAGGCATAGTAGATGCGGGCACTCCACGGGCGCGGCGGGGAGTATGCCGCCTTCTCCAGCGACACAATGGCCGCATCAAGTTGGCCCAGGTCGCGCCGGACCCCGGCGACGACAATGGTCAGCTCGGCCTGTTCGGCCGCGCTGAGTTGTGCTGCCTCCGAGCTGGTGGCCAACTCCAGCGCTCGGTCGTGACGACCGAGACCGCGCTCGGCGTCGACCATGAGCGGGAGCAGGTGAGAGGAGCCACTGAGCCGACGCACAGTCCGGAACTCGGTCAGGGCGCGAGTGAAGTCTCCCTGCCGGTATGCCGCCATCCCCAGCGCCTCACGGGCGGCGGGCACGCGCCCAGCGCGGCGCACGACGGTCTCTGCATGCGCCATGGCGCCGTCGATGTCGTCCTCGGCGAGACGAATTGCCACCATGACCAAGTGTTGGGCGACGCCCTCGGCGTTCTCCTTGGACAGCGTCCGCAACTGCGTCCACACCTCGCGGTCCAGTTCCTTGCCCGTGATGCCTTCCTCGATGGCAGGCTCCGGCTTGCGCGTGGTGGTCGGCACCAGCCGCGGGCCGGACCGTTCCCGGTCACCCTCACGACCCGCTCCGCCCCGAGGACGATCTACACGCTCACCATCGGGACGGGGGCCGCGTCGCTCTCCATCGGGGCGCGGGCCGCGTCGCTCACCCTCGGGACGAGGGCCACGCCGCTCTCCATCGGGGCGGGGGCCGCGTCGCTCACCATCGGATCGAGGGCCACGTCGCTCACCCTCGGGACGAGGGCCACGCCGCTCACCATCGGGACGGGGGCCGCGCCGCTCACCATCGGGACGAGGGCCACGCCGCTCTCCATCGGGACTGGGCCCGCGCCGCTCGGTGCCGTCACGGGCGCCGCCCGGTCGGCGCTGGTCCTTACGCTCGCCCCAGCGGTCGCGATCTCCGCCACGAGGCCTGTCCTGATCCGTCACGTCCAGCGTCCTTTCACATCAGCAGCTAGAGCCATGCTCCCAGACGAGGCGGCCCAGAAAAAGCAAAACGCCCTCGACCGTTTCCGGGAGGGCGTTTTGTGAAGTATGTCCGGCTGCGTCCTACTCTCCCACACCGTCACCAGTGCAGTACCATCGGCGCTGAAGGGCTTAGCTTCCGGGT